>Ga0163217_1103968_pt1 | contig 18760 bp, 19 predicted proteins | sample SynspAceP_FD_185933 | JGI IMG/M metagenome (GOLD analysis project Ga0163217, IMG submission 185933) | Saline lake microbial communities from Ace Lake in Antarctica - Synechococcus sp. Ace-P (PacBio error correction) | ecosystem: Environmental > Aquatic > Non-marine Saline and Alkaline > Saline ...
GGGAGGTAGAGAAAAATGCAAATCAAATATAAGTCCCCGGGTCCATAAAAATGGTAAAAAGAAAATGGGTTTTCCCCAGAAAAAAATGTTTCCCTTCCCGGTGAAGGGCGCTTGGAGTTTTACCTACATCAAGCCCCTTCGGGTTTTTTGGTTTTTCCCCCATCGCAAAAAATTAAAATTATGAAAATAATCCCATATTAAAATACTAATAAAATAAAATCGCTTCTAGTTTTGGTCACGAATTTGAACCAGTTTTGCCAAATAATGGATTTAGCACAGAAAAATTAGAATTATGAGAAGGCTATGAAGTTTTTTCGCGGTATAGAATCCGCGACGCTGGAAATTGGGGAAAACCTATTTTTTGCTTAAATTTCAGGTTTTTCCCTGAACCATCTTTATAGCTATACTAATGCTGAAATAATTCCTGCGGAAGTTTTTTGGCAAAGAAATGAAGGGAGTAAAATCTAGAATTTGAATCTATTGTTCCGTGATCAAAAGGAAAACGTGGGATTCCTGGACTAATAATTCGGGGTGGATTCGATGGAATTGAAAGTTTTGCAACTCGGACTTACGCCAAAATACAAATTTAAATTCCCGGGCCCAATTGGTTTGACGAATCCTAATTCATTACCGTGATCCTGCTAATCCTGAGGGCCAACCCGTGTTTTTTTTCCCCCTTTTTGCTCTCCACCTTATGCAAGTCGGGGTTAAGCATACCTTTCTGTAGCACAATTTTGATGATGATATCGGCAAATGGGTTAATTTATAAATTTAAATTCAAAGGCCTGCACCCTATCAGGCCTGAATGGCAACCATTGCCATGCTTATGTTTTCAAAAATAAAATTTGCCTCATATCCTTCAGAGGGAGCTGTGTTTAGCGACTGTTTCCAGAAAAAATCCTGACGTTATGTTTTCCACTTGAAAGCAGAATACTCTTGAAGAGACTAGAGGGAGCAGCATTTGAAAGCTTGATTTTGCAGGCGGAATGTTTCGCAAGTGATTCTCGAAGCTGGGAAAAAAAATAGGAGAAGAAATAGCTGAATTGCTTTGATCAGAGCCTCTTTAGATGGAATTGAATATGCTCAGGCTCCAAGGGCAGTTTCCCGATTCCATGCGAAAGGCCTGCTTTTTGAATCGCTTTGGGGTTTGGCATTGGAAAATCTAGAAAGGTCCTGTTCGCCCAGTGGATTGACACCTCTTTTTGGGAAAGTCCAAAATGTGGAATGCCCCAAATGTAGAATCTACAACAAGACCGGGAATCCTCCTGCTCCAGGATCCCTCGCTTACGAAATCAGATGTTCAAATTACTTAAGCAATATGCGGCAAATAGGTATGTTTGAACAGCGAAGATGTGCCAATTTTTGGCAAGATGGTTTAGGTACATATTAACACCTCCAGGACATTGGAAATGACAAATATCAGGTGAAATTATCCTTAAATTACAAGCTTAATTCTATTCGAACCGCCCGTGCTTTGCGTACATAAATTGGCTATGAAAATGGACGGGGGAATTATGCTGTTGGGATACCAAGTACTATTATTACTATCCCAGGCCTATTCAGATGATTAAGGGTTTTGAAACCATTGCCAGGTACGCCCAAATTTTCCAAGCTATAAGTTCTGGGCAATGCAGTATTTTCGGCTTCTGCGGCAGAGGTGTTTGTCCTATTTATTTCCTCAAGAGGGAAGTGTTTTTCCGAAATTGGGCCGAAGAAAGCTGCTATTTTCTAGAGTTTATGGGGGAATTACCATTGGACCTTTGAAGCTACAGTTGGGCAGCGCGCAAGGAAGGAAAATGTGTCACAATACACATCGACGCTTGCCAGCCATGGATGGTGCAGACAAATGATAGTGAAAAGCCTAACGTCACTGTTAAAAATTGATTCCTGTCAGTCTTTATATAATTTCTTGAATTAGAATTTGGTCAAAGATGAGAAAAGTAGCCGAAGTCAAAGAACGCTTTACGGGTTCTTTGACTTCTTCTTTAAACTCTTGGTCGCCAAAACCATTTTAAAGAAATGGCCATACAAATAGTAGTGGGTAGCTTATTAAGGAAAGGTACATAAACTTCTTCCTGGAAATTTTTCCACCAAATTAGTCCTAAAGATGCTAAAGTCACAGTGAACTGAAGAACATCGGATAGTCACGAAAAAGTGCATTTCTTTTTGCCTTATTGAACCAAACAGCGATGGTCAATAATGCTAGAAGCGCAAGTAGCTGATTTGGCTGAATCGAATATTGGGCCAAAGCGTAGTAAACTCCCCTGAGGCAAAGCAATAGGATGAAAAAACCACCACTATGGCGGTAGATGCAAAACCTACTTTTTTTGCTAAAAACTTGGGCTTTGAGGGGTTGAGCGAACAATCTTCAAAATTACTCTTGAAAGAGTAAATCTGGCCAAACGAGTTGCAAGTGTCCAATGTGGTCATGCAAAGGGCAGAAACCTGTCAAGCACAAACCCAACTGCAAACTGTCCGACAACCAAGGGAATGCGATCATTGCCAACCCAGACCTGTTTGAGAATAATGATACCGGGCCCTCACCCGCCAGTCGGGCAACGTATTCGCTTTAGTCAAAACTACTAGCAGCTCCACTGAAATGATGGCAAGGAATGATTCGATTAACATTCCCCCCAAAACCCACAACTTTCGCATCGGACCTCTTTATCAACTGTTTGGAAGTAAGTCCCTGAGGCCGACTAGTGATGAAATCCACTAATTGCACCGCAAGGCAATGGTAACGAATAAAACTGGAAAAAATGTAGCCAAGATTTTCATAGTAAAAGTATTTCATTTGACATTTCTATTGTAGGGTTCGCTACAATACCCCCAAAACTGCCCGCGATGATCATTCCATACAAACAGAAAACTGTTTAGGTAATCTCGTGGCTGAAAGAAGCATACTTACTGGAGTACCGAAGCCATCGACTCATAACCAAAAGAGCCTAAAACCCAGGATTTTTTATAGTCGAGCTCAAAAGGAAACTGCATCCCGAGATGACAAAAGAAATCAATCAAAGACTCAACCTACGACACTGAGGATATGAATGATAATTTTTTACTTCCTACCAAATCTATTCATGATTCCGAATCCTATAGCAGAGGATGAATAATAATAGAAGCAGGATGCTACTCCGGTGATTACTAACAAAGGTTTTGGCGATAATGTCCTGAAAACACACCTATGAACTAGGATCAAAGGTTTGAAAAGCTGAAAGATAATAAAAGCTGCTTGCCGCCGAAAGTCCGATCTGATTTCGGAATGATTACTCCTATTGATTTAACCATCAGTCTTGAGTGAGGCCGCATACTACAAAGATCATGAACGCTCCCAAAAAAAATCCCTCCGACTAAGAATCCAAATTACAGGCAGGAATCCCAAAAGTGACCGCGATATATGGGGCCTACAATCGGGCAGCACCTAGCAATCGAACAGCGAAATTGATGGCCCAAAACAACTATTGGTTTGCTTGGCTCATAATGCCTATTCCATCCCGAAATGGGTATGGGAATGGAGCTGGTTTTTATCATCATTCAGTTCCAATTTTTGTAAAGCAAAATTCCCATTAAAATCGGTAGGCAGGAGGCAGGATGACTCCGGATATTGAGAGAAGTAAGCTAAACTCATGGTCTAAATTTTGGGCAATTGAATGAGAATTGAAATAAAAATTCGCGTGCAACGTTTTGGTTGAAAGATAAGCAAATCCCCCAGCTGAATATTTTTTTAATCGAGAAAACTTCTGGGGATAAATAGGTTCAATCTCCCTTAAATTCAAACTTTTTGAGCACCAAACAACATATATCGGACAAGTTCAATCCAGCGCTCCAATACTATGTACCTTTGGTCCAAAGTCAATGAAAATAAAAGAGTTCAACTATTCCGCAAATTTTTTGCGAAGAAAATATTTGGCAATCTATGCCAAAACCAAGAATTAAAAGGGCTTTACAAAAAAAGTTCTCATCGTCTTCTAATTCCTCAAAAATTGCCCCTTTTAGATTTCAAAAAATCGATTAATGATGACGAAGTGGTTCTGGTGGAATTACCATGTAATTAATGTTAGCAATTCTAACTACGAAGTAAGTTGATTTATGATTTTTGACTCCACTCTGCCCGTCCCAGTAGCGCTTAAGGAGTAATTTGAATTGACTTTTTGAAAAAAAAAAAGATCATTTAAAAAGAAGGCGATTTGCCTTTATTCAAATCGATAGAAAGCGAGAAATTACATTGAATCCTTCTTTTCCGAACAGAAAGTCATATGAGATTCGGATGGGAATTGGGTTTATCAAGTCCTCCCAAACTGGCAGATTATCGAAAAATAAGCATCTTCCGCTATCAAAATTTGCAGGATTTCTCAACCTAAGTGGAGCAAAAAGATGTATAGCCTCGGAGGAGATGGAAGCTCTTATTTAAGAGATTTTTAGCTCGGATGTTAATTGTTTTTTAACCGACTTAACCCTTTCTTTTCAAATTTGGAGTGAATTTTATCCAACTAAATGATGGAGAATTAATTTTGGCTCTAACTGGTGTTTCACCCAGTTGAAGTCATTGGTCACATTGATTTTATTTTTACCGGATATATAGGCTAAATTTTGTAACCATTTGATTTTTCAAAAAAAAATAGAAACTCAATATGGCTTGGTTTAAAGAACAGATAAAGGAATCAAACCATCTACTGCTGATAAGACAGATGCTGCCTGATTGGCCCTTCTGGTTTAAAACCCCAAATGGGAGTATTATTCATACTAGAGAAATGAAAAACAATTCTTTTGTCTGCCCCGATGATGAATTTTCATGTAATAATAGGGTTCAAAGGAATACTTTGAATCCTATTTGAATCAGAATAAATTTTCAAAGAATTAGACGCAAAATATGAAGTCAGGTGATCCTCTGAAATTCACAAGATACCAAACCATACGATGCTTCGACATAGTGGCCACACATCGAAAAACAGAATTGAATGATGCCGTTAGGAACCTGCAGTTGGGAAAGATGAATGGATTAGATATTGTAGTCTGCTGGCATGGATTTTAATTTCACATCGGAGGTTCTATGGGTTCAGTTAGTTGGAGAAAAAATTTGCTCGAGGCATCGACCATCCTCTGAAAAATAAAATTCTTTTTTTTTTGATGATCTCCAAATCAAGGAAGTCAAAGAATGATGAAGCGGGGCTTTCACTGATAGCAAAATGGCTAAAACTCCGCTAAGCTTGGCCCTGCTTGTACCAAGCAGGAATTCCTTATTCTCACTTCTGACTGATCCCACCACAGGTGGTGTAACGGCCTCTATGCGATGCTAGGTGATTTTAATATCGCAAGAGCCAGGAGCTTGGTAGGTTTGCCGGCCAAGAGTAAATTCGTGAACAATTGGAAAAGATTTACCAAAAGGTTTCCAAAGTTCTGAATTTGTTTTTGGGAACACGGATTTCTTGATTTCCATCATCGATAGGAGACAGTTGAAAATCCAGGCTGACCACTTTATTAAACCTCTTGAACCAATAATCAGTTATTCAATTGTACTTGTTCAGGGAATGAGTCAAATTTGATAAGAAAATATGGCCTGAATTAGTGATTTATAAAATTATATTTGTGCCTTTCCCATATCGGGACCAATTTCCTAGAAAAATTAAACCAAAATTCATGGGTTCTGTAATTATTCATCCATTGTAGCCTTTACCGTCATCAATATTGGCTAACTGGTTTTTAATTCTCCTCTTTGCACAACAAAGCTTGTAGCGTCAGGAGATGTAGCATCATTATAATGGGGACGACTAGTTCTCCAATCGTAACTTCTGCTGGAACGACACTCTTGTCGACCTCTAGGAGGCGCAGAAAATCTTCCTACCATCCGCAAATGCCGGTGGAGGTGGCACGTTGTGCGATGGTGTAATGTATCATTGAGAAGGTGGGGGTGAAGTGCTTCCAACCGAAATAGGTCACCTTAGCCGTGCTGAGAGCAGCAGAGCAATGTTCGATAGCAATGTCAGGTTAAAAGTGAAAAACGACATGAAGAATTCGTGTCCCTGAGGAAATCTTTTGGCATTAAGAAGTGGGGAATGCGAAGTAGTTTCGAATTATAACGTTTCTACTTTATTAAGAATTTAAAGTAAAGTTCAGAGGTGAAAACACTTGATTTCGAAATCTGGGAGGATAATATTCCAATTGACGTTCCTGCCATTACGGTGAAACCGTTCAAAACATGGACATTACTCCGCATCCTGACTTTGGTCCCCTGCTTGATGTGTACCAAAAAGTGATTGGGACAAATTTGGTTCTTCTGGGATTTGGTCATGAAAAATGACGAGGAACTATTCCGAGCAATATTCTATGGCCACCCCCTGCAAGACGGTAAATCGTAATGTGACCATTCCGTATCGCAACTCCACCGTGGGATAGAGCTAATCATAGATGGATGGATGTGAATTCAGGAAGTATGTCCTCTTTTGTTTTTGGTAGAAACCCTGAGATAAAGTAATGATTTTCAGGCCTTACCGGTGAATTCTCCATATCAAATCTACCCAACGAGAGATGATTTATATCGGTGGTGGAGCAGGAAATGGCACCATTAAGATCACACAATTTCACTTTTTTCATACGAAAGACAGAATCGAAAGTGTCCTATTTTGGTAATGTGGTAGATCTACAGAAAAGAGTTATTCCTCCTACGCCTCAATTCAGAGATATCGAAAAAGATTTCCCGGAATTTCCAGTTTAACATTGGTCTTATCTGAGCCTCTTCCAAAGTAATCTGAAACATCAAAAAATCAACTTGAGGACAAAGAGGCAGACGTATTGTAGGATTTATTCATCAAGTGCTTTTGATAATTAAACTTGAAGAAATCATCCCGAGCCAGATGAGGTTGAATATTACCTATGCGGACCCTCCTTTGATGAATGCAGCCAGTTTCTGAAACTTCTGGAATGATCTGGGAATTCCGCCAAGAAAATATCCGATTGACGATTTCGGAGGATAATCAAAAATAAAGACCCGCTTAGGCGGGATTTTTTATTTAAGAACATTTTTGCATTATTTTTACCTCACACCTAAGTCTAGCATGAGCCATTCAATCCTATTTTGATCACAGTACCAGAATACCTTTTGGCTAGAAAAAAAAATTTTCGGAGAGACTCCTTTTTCAAACAAATCCATTTTTTTGGCGAAGATTTTTCCCAGACCTGAAAGGGGTTCAAATTGCGTTAATAAGGTTTAAAAGAAAATCGGTGCTTCCAAAATAGAAAGTGCGAAACCGGGAAAGTAACGAGATCAGAGAGAAACTTTACGAGCTTAAAAAAGGACTTGGTTCTATCGAATCGCAGATTTAGGAGATTTGATTTTAGGGGAAACCTCGTGAAGAAACCTAACTGATCGGCGATGAAAGAGGTAGAGGGCAATTGATGAAAAATCAAATTCTCCCCCATCTATTTGGAGGGTCACATGACCTTGGACTAATGGTTCAGTATCTTTCGTATCAGAAGAATGAAAAAAGCCTGTCAAGTCTCTTGACAGTGGATGCTAAGTTGGATATGGAGGAGAATTGGTTCCTGCTACAGATCAGCCATACCACAGATATTAAATTCTACATCAGCCTAATTTCCTTTTCTCTTATTCCCATCTGGCTATCAAAGCTTTTTTGGGTAGATCCTACTTGAATTAAATGTCTGGAAAAGTTGTATTTTCGAACACGTGCGTTAGCGAGCTTAGAGCTGAGTTTAAAGAGGTGGAGCCTTGAATAAGAAATGCTGACTTATTGAGTTTGATCTCATGCCATTCAATCTGCTGATGCGCCTGGCTCAATGGATCCACAGCCTTTTCGGGCTTACTGCGGAGGAAGCTTGCCAAATTTGCTGGTTTGCAGTACATAATGAAAAGTTGAGCTCTTTGGGGTTAATGGCTACGAAGCCTTATTACGATGATGCAAGGTCAACAAAACTGCAAAGGTGATTTCATGTGATGATTTGGTACTTCATCGAAGGTTTTTATTCGCAGAAAGGACAGTTTATCCTTCAAAAGCAAGTGATTACATCAAAATACACGCGTTTCCGTTGGACAAAAAGCGCAAGCACCTTGGTTTTTCCTATAAAGAGTAAGCGGAGTGGGAAAATGGTGGCTTGAGGTGCCCTAGTCAACGAATGTAGAAGCGATTTGATCGTATGAGTACCCGTTCTCATGCAGCTATGCCAGACATCCCAAACTGCTCAAATAAAGGGGAAATTCCTGACGATGGATCAAATGCACAGATCAAAATGCTCTAATGAAAGTCTACAATAAGCAAAGAGGCTTGCCGCTAAGAAACGGCAAGACAAAGGCCTGAATCTGGGTGGCTTATCGAAGGCGTAATTTTATGATCTAACGATTCTAGGAATGTGGAGAAACGGAAAGCATTATGAGCATTGGGGTGGTCCAAGATTTGACAGAAGAATTACCCGAGCAACCCATACTGAAAAAGTTTTTTGAAAAATTTATTCCATAGGGTATTGCTCGCATAGCATGATATTAATCGCAGATAGTGGTTTCCAAGTAAACAGACTGGAGAGTAATTCACAAGAATGGAAAAGTAAGTCAACAACCCGAGGGGTAGGATTTCAATCCTTATTATCAGACCATCGAAGAAATGGGCGATTCAGATAGCGGGAGGATTTTTCCTGGTTTAATGACTTGGGAAATCGAGATTGACGAATCCATTACTATGGCGCATGGCTGCTCAAGTCAAGGGCGGAAAGATGAAGAGTGAACTTCCTGCGCTGAACACAATTTTTTTATCCATGCTAAGATTGGGAGGTTGATCATGATCTTTCGGCTGCCGCAAAGGCTACCTGCGGACACAAATCAGGGATTTCATGTATCCTTGGCACTGGCTCAAATAGTTGTGATTACGAACGGACAAAAGTCATAGATACGAGACCAGCTCCCGGATAAAAATATCCTAGTGATGAAGTGGTGGAGGTTACATCGGGAGGAAGTTTCTGAGTGATTTCATCCATGATGAAATGCCTGAATGATCAAGAATGAACTTAATGGAAAGATTTGGTTGAACGGCTACCATGATTCAAGAGCATGTTTATCACAAAGCTCTTTTCCAAATCGATATATGGCTAAGCTTCTGTAGGTTTTATCACCGAACATAAATCAGATCGGTATTGCTATCTTGCTTTATTATAACTTCATTCCAGGTTTTTTTTAAAAAACACGTCAACAATACCATGAACTATACCGTAAGAAGCACGTCAATTTCGTAGGGTCGATCCGCTTATTATAAATAGTGATATCCTGAGAAAAGCTGCTTACGATAAATGAAATTAATGTGAACCTTAAACTAGAACAAAGTCGCTATCGCAGGGACGACTTTATATGATAAGAATGCTATGAGAAGTACCGAAAGCACCTCTTTATATGAAACAATGCTCGAGAGATGACTGTCATATGAGTTATTAAAGAAAATATTAATGCGGAGGATCAGAAAGTCCCCGTTGGTGGTGCAATTTAATTATTCAAGCATTAATATTTTTCTCTCCACTCACACTCTTATGACAGTCATCTGCTCGAGAATTGTCATATAAAGAGGTGCTTTCGGTACTCTCATAGCATTTTCCTTTGATGATATTAAAGTCACGCGCGCATCACGCGCACTCTTCTAGTTATAAGGTTCACATTAAATTTCATTATCGTAAAGCAGCTTTTCCTCCAGGATATCACTATTATAATAAGCGATCGCCCTACGAAATTGACTTTGCTTCTTTTACGGTTATCAATGGTATTTGTTTGACGTGTTTTTTTAAAAAAATCCTGGAATTGAATTATAATTAAAAGCCAAGTAGCAATACCGATTCTGATTTATGTTCGGTGATAACTTACAGAGCTAGCCATATATCGATTTGGAAAGGCCTTTTGATAAACATAGGCTCTGAAATCATGGTAGCCGTCAACCCAAATCTTTCCATAAGTTCATTCTTGATCGATTCAGGCATTTTCATCCATGGATGAAATCACTCAGAAACTTCCTCCGCGATGTAACCTCCACCACCCTTCAATTCAACCTAGGATATACTCCGGGAACTGTCATCGTATCTAATGATCCTTTTTGTCCCGTCGTAATCACAACTATTTGACCAGTGCCAAGGATGAACATGAAAATCCCTGATTTTGTGTCCGCAGGTAGGCCTTTGCGGCAGCGGAAAGATCATGATCAACCTCAATCTTAGCAATTTGGAAAAAATTGTTTTCAGCGGCAGAAGTCCACTTCATCTTTCCGGCCTGACTTGGAGGCAAGCCCTGCGCTATAGTAATAGATTTCTTCAATCTCGATTTCCAGATTTAACCAGAAAATCCTCCGCATCTGAAATCGCCATTTTCTTCGGAGGTCTGATAATAAGGATTGAATGCTACCGCCTGCGGTGTTGACTACTTTTCATTCTTGTGAATTACTCTCCAGTCTGTCTTTACTTTGACCACTATCCTGCGATTAAATATCATGCTACATGCGAGATACCCTATTGGAATTAAATTTTTTCAACAAACTTTTTCAGTATGCGGTGCGTCGGGTAATTCTTCTTGTCAAATCTGACCAGCCCAATGCTCAAATGCTTTCCGTTTCTCCACATCCTGAATCCGTTTAGATCATAAATTAGCTCGATAAAGCCACCAGATTTCAGGCTTGTCTTTGCCCGTTTCTTAGCGCAAGCTGTTGCCTTAGTGTAGACTTTCCATTAGGCATTTTTGATCTGTGCATTGATCCATCGCTCAGGTAAATTTCCCCTTTTTTGAGCAGTTTGGTAGTCTGCATAGCTGCAATGGAAACGGTACTCATACGATCAAATCGCTCTATCATCTTGAACTATGGCACCTCAAGCCAACCATTTCCCACTCGCTTACTCTTATGAAACCCAAGGTGCTTGGGCTTTGTGTCCAAGAAAACGGTGTATTTGAAATGTATCACTGCTTTTGAGGATAGAACTGTCTTTCTGAATAAAAACCTTCGATGAGTACCAAATCATCACAGAAATCACCTTTTGCAGTTTTTGTTGACTGGCATCAATCGTAATAATGGCTTTCGTAGCCATAACCCCAAAGGAGCTGCACTTTTTCATTTGTACTGCAAAACCAGCAAATTTTGGCAAGCTTCCTCCCGCATAAGCCCGAAAGGCTGTGGATCCATTGAGGCCGGCACAATCAGCAAGATTGAATGGGCATTGAAGATCAAAACTCAATAAGTCCAGCAAAATTTCTTATCAAAGGCTCCACTCTTTAAATCAGCTCTAAGCTGCGCCTAATCGCAACGTGTTCGAATACAACTTTTCAAGACATTAATCAAGGTAGGATCTAGCAAAAGCTTTGATAGCCGAGATGGGAATAAGAGAAAAAGGAAATTTGGCCTGATGTAGAATATAATCTTGGTGTATGCTGACTGTAGCAGGACCATTCTTCCTCCAATATCAAACTTAGCAATCCACTGTCAGAGACTGACCAGCTTTTTCATCTTCTGATACGAAAGATACTGACCATAGTCCTCAAGTCATGTGACCCTCCAAAATAGATGGGGAGAATTTGATTTTCATCATTGCCTCCTACCTCTTTCATCCGATCATAGGTTTCTTCACGAGTTTCCCCTGAATCAAATCTCTAAATCTGCGATTCGATAGGAACCAAATCCTTTTTTTAAGCTCGTAAAGTTTCTCTCTGATCTCGTTACCTTCCTCGGTTCGCACTTTCTATTTTGGGAGGCACCTCGGATTTCTTTTAAACCTATTAAAGGCAATTTGAACCCCTTTCCACAGTCTGGAAATCTTGCCAAAAAATAGGATTGTTTGAAAAAGGAGCTCTCGAAAATTTTTTCTGCAAAGTATTCTGGTACTGGATCAACAATAGGATTGAATGGTCATCGCTAGACCTTAGGTGTGAGGTAATAATAATCAAAATGGTTCTTAAATAAAAAATCCCCTGCCTAAGCGGGATCTTATTTTTGATTATCCTCCGAAAATCGTCAAATCGGAATTATTTTCTTGGGAATTCCCCAGATCATCAGAAGTTTTCAGAAGCTGCTGAATTCATCAAAGGAGGTCCCGCATAGTAATAATTCAACCTCATCTGGCTTCGGGATGATTCTTCAAGTAATTATCAAAAAAGCACTGATGAATAAATCCTACATAACCGTCTGCCTCTTTGTCCTCAAGTGATTTTTTGATTTTCCAGTTATCTTCTGGAAGAAGGCTCAGAAAGACCAATGTTAAACTGGAAATTCGGGATCTTTTTTCGCATATCTCTGATTGAGGCGTATAGAATAACTTTTCTTAGATTCTACCACCATACCAATAGGAACAGCTTTTCGATCTGTCTTTTTCGGTATGAAAAGGTGAAATATGTGTGATCTTAATGGTGGCCATTCCTGCTCCACCAACCGAATAAATCATCCTCTCGTTGGGGTAGGATTGATATGGAATTCACCGTAAGGGGCCTGAAATCATACTTTATCTCCAGGTTTCTAACGCAAATAACAAAAGAGGAACATACTCCTGGGATTCACATCCATCCATCTATTATTCAGCTCTATCCGCACGGTGGAGTTGCGATACGAAATGGTCAACATTACGATGTTACGCTTCTGCAGGGTGGTTGGCATAGAATATCGCTGCGGATAGTTCCTCGTCATTTTTCATGACCAAATCCCAAAGACCAAATTTGTCCCAATCACTTTGGTACACATCAGCAGGGGTGTGACCCAAGTCAGGATGCGGAGTAATGTCCATGTTTTTGAAGTTATCGTATGGCAGGAACGTCAATTTGAATATATCCTCCAGAATTCGAATCAAGTGGTTTGCACCCTTGGAAGGCTTTACTTTAAATTCTTTAATAAACAGTAGAAACGTTATAATTCGAAACTCTTCGCATTCCCACTTCTTAATGCCAAGATTTCTCAGGGACACGAAATCTTCATTGTCGTTATTTCCACTTTAACCTGAACATGCTAATCGAACATTGCTCTGCTGCTCAGCACGGCTAAGGTGACCTATTTCGGTTGGAAAGCACTTCAACCCCACCTTCTTCAATGAATCACATTTACACATCGCACACGTGCCCACCTCCAACCGCATGCGGATGGTAGGGAAGATTTTCTGGCCTCCTAGAGTCGACAGAGTGTCGTTCCAAGCAAGAAGTTCGATTGGGAACTAGTTGTCCCATTGATAATGATGCTTACATCTCCTGACGCTACAAAGCTTTGATTGTGCAAAGAGGAGAATAAAAACCAGTAGCAATATGATGACGGTAAAAGCTACAATGGATGTAATAATTACAGCACCCATGAATTTTGGTTTAATTTTTCCTTAGGATTTGGTCCGATATGGGAGCAAAATATATTTATAAATCACTAATCAGCGCCCATAATTTTCTATCAAATTTGACTTCCATTCCTGAACAAGTAACAATTGATACTGATTAATTGTTCAAGAGTTTTTAATAAGTGGTTCAGCCTGGATTTCAACTTGTCCTCCTATCGATGATGAAATCAAGAAATCCGTGTTCCAAAACAAATTCAGAACTTTGGAAACCTTTTGGGTAAATCCTTTTCATTGGTTCACGAATACTCTTGTCCGGCAATCCTATCAAAAGCTCCCTGGCTCTGCGATTCTTTAAAATCACCTAGCATCGCTAAGAGGCGTTACACCACCTGTGGTGGGATCAGTCAGAAGTTGAGAAATATAAGGAATTCCTGCTTGGTTCAAGCAGGGCAAGCTTACGGAGGTTTTTAGGCCATTTGCATCAGTGAAAACCCCGCTCCATCATTCTTTGCCCTCCTGATTTGGAGTCAATCAAAAAGGAATTTTTATTTTTCAAGAGAATGGTCGATGCTCGAGCAATTTTTTCTCCAACTACTGAACCCATAGAACCTCCGAATGAAATTAAAAATCGCATGCAGCAGACTACAATATCTAATCCCATTCATCTTCCCAACTGGCAGTCCTACGGCATCATTCAATTCTGGTTTTTTCGAATTTGGCCACTTTCGAGCATCGTAATGTTTGGTATCTGTGAATTTCAGAGGATCACCTGACTTCCATATTTGCGTCTATGCTTTGAAATTTATTCTGATCAAAAAAAAAAACAAATAAAAAAAAAAAAAAAGGAGGGGGGATTTCAAAGTATTCTTTGAACCTATTTTTAACATGAAATTCATCATCGGGCAGACAAAAGACATTGTTTTTCAGTCTCTAGTATGAATAATACTCCCATTTGGGGTTTAAACCAAAGGCCTCAGGAGCATCTTTCTTATCAGCAGTAGATGTTTTGATTCCTTTATCTGTTCTTTTAAACCAAGCATATTGAGTTTCTATTTTTTTTTTGAAAAATCAAAGGTTAACAAATTTAGCCTATATATCCGGTAAATAAAATCAATGTGACAATGAACTCAACTGGGTGAAACACAGTTTTAGAGCCAAATTATCTCATCTTTAGTTGGATAAAAATTCACTCCAAATTGAAAAGAAGGGTTAAGTCGGTTAAAAAACAATTAACTCCGAGCTAAAATCTCTTAAATAAGAGCTTCCATCTCCTCGAGGCTATCATCCTTTTTGCTCACTTGAGGTTGAGATCCTGCAATTTGGATTAGCGGAAGATTCTTATTTTTTCCGATAATCTGCAGTTTGGAGGACTTGATAACCAATTCCTCCGACATCTTTTCGCATATGACTTCTGTCGGAAAAGAAGGAATTCCAATGTAATTTCCTCGCTTCTATCGATTTTGAATAAAGGCAAAATCGCCTTTCTTTTTAACTGATCTTTTTTTTCAAAAGTCAATTCAATACTCCCTTAGCGCTACTGGGGACGGGCAGAGTGGAGTCAAAATCATAAATCAAACTTTACTTAGTAGTAAGAATGCTAACATAATTACATGGTAATTCCACCGACCATTCGCATCATTAATGATTTTTTGAAATCTAAGGGGCAATATTTTTTGAAGGAATTAGAGACCGATGAGAACTTTTTTGTAATCCGCCTTTAATTCTTGGTTTTGGGCATAGATGCCCAAATATTTTTCTCGCAAAAAATTTGCGAATAGTTGAACTCTTAATTTTCATTGATTTGACACAAGGTACATAGTATTGGAGCGCTGGATGAAGCTGTCCCGATATATTTGTTTTGGTGGCTCGAAAAAGTTTGGAATTTAGGAAGATTGAACTATTTTATCCCCCAGAATTTTTTCTCATAAAAAAATATCAGCTGGGGGGATTTTGCTATCTTCAACCAAAACTGTGCACGGAATTTATTTTCAATTCTCATCAATTGCCCCAAAATTTAGACCATGAGTTTTGCTTTACTTCTCCCTCAATATCCGGAGTCATCCTGCTCCTTGCTACCGAAATTTATGGGAATTTTGTTTTTACAAAAAATTTGGACTGAATGATGATAAACCAGCTCCATCCCAATACCCATCGGGAATGGAATAGATATGAAGCCAGCAAACCAATAGTGGTTTTTGGGCCATCATTTCGCTTTCGATTGCAGGTGCTGGGCTCCGATTGTAAGGCCCCATTTAATCGCGGTCCACTTTTGGTTGGATCCTTGGCTAATTTGGATCTTTAGTCTGGAGGATTTTTTTTGGGAGCGGGTTCATGATCTTGGTAGTATGGCGGCCCTCACTGCAGACTGATGGTAAATTCAATAGGAGTAAATCATTCGAAATCGAATCGGACTTCGGGGCAAGCAGCTTTTTATTTATCTTCAGCTTTTCAACTTTGAATCCTAGTCCATAGGTGTGTTTTCAGACATTTCGCCAAAACTTGTTTAGTAATCCCGGAGTAGCATCTGCTCTATATTATTCATCCCTCCCCCCCGCCTTTGGGCCCCCTATAGGAACTTCGGAAATCAATGAATAGATTGGTAGGAAGTAAAAAATTTATCATTCATTAATCCTCAGTGTCGTAGGTGTAGTCTTTGATGTAATTTCTTTGTCTATCTCGGGTGCAGTTTTCCTTTGAGCTTCGACATAAAATCTTGGGTTTTTTAGCTTCTTTTGGGTTATGCATTCCATGCCTTCGGTACTCCGTAAGTAAATGCTCTTCAGCCACGAGATTACCTAAACAAAGTTTTCTGTGTATGGAATGATCATCGCGGCAGTTTTGGGGGTATTTTGTAAAGCGAACCCTACAATAGAAATGTAAATGAAATTACTTTTTACTGATGAAAATCTGGCTACATTTTTTCCAGTTTATTCGTTACCATGCTTGCGGTGGCAATTAGTTGGATTCATTCACTAGTCGCCTCAGGGACTAACTTCCAAAACAGTTAGATAAGAAGCCGAATGCGTAAAGTTTGTGGGTTTGGGGGAATGTTATCGAATCATTCCTTGCCATCATTTCAGTGGGGCTGTAAGTAGTTTTGACTAAAAGCGAATACGTTGCCCGACTGGCGGGTGAGGGCCGGTATCATTATTCTCAACAGGTCCTGGGTGCATGATTCGCATCCCTTGCCGGTCGGAGCAGTTTTGCAGTTGGGTTTGTGGCATTGACAGTTTCTGCCTTTGGCATTTGACCACATTGGGAACACTTGCACTCGTTTGGCCAGATTTACTCTTCAAGAGTACTTTTTGAAGATGTTCCTCAACCCTCAGCCCAGTTTTTAGCAAAAAATAGTTTGCATCTACCGCCATATGGTGGTTTTTTCGATCCTATTTGCTTTGCCTCAGGGGAGTTTACTCGCTTTGGCCAGTAATTCGGTTCAGCCAATCGCTACTTGCCGCTCTAGCATTTATTGACCATCGCTGTTTGGTTAATAAGGCAAAGAAAAATGCACTTTCCGTGACTAATCCGAGTTTTCTTCATGTTCCACTGTGACCTTTAGCAATCTTTTAGGACTATTTGCGTGGAAAATTTCCAGGAAGAAGTTTATGTACTTTTCCTTAATAAGCTCACTACTATTTGTATTGGCCATTTCTTTAATGGTTTTGGCGACCAAGAGGTTTAAAAGAAAGAAGTCAAAGAACCCGTAAAGGTTCTTTGACTTCGGCTACTTTCTCATCTTGGACAAATTCTAATTCAAGAAATTATAAAGACTTGACAGGAATCAAATTTTTTATACAGTGACGTTAGGCTTTTCAACTATCATTTTGTCTGCACATCATTCCTTGCAAAGCTGCGATTGTGTATTGTTGACACATTCCTTCCTTGCGCGCTGCCCAACTGTAAGCATCAAAGGTCCCAATGAATTCCCCCATAAACTTTAGAAATAGAGCTTCTTCGGCCCAATTTCGGAAAACAACTTCGCCTCTTGAGGAAATAAAATAGGACAACACCTCTGCCGCAGAAGCGAAATACTGCATGCCCAGAACTTAGCTTGGGAAATTTGGCGTACCTGCAATTGGTTTCACCCTTAATCAATCTGAAATAGGCCTAGGATAGTAATAATAGTACTTGGTATCCCAACAGCTAATTCCCCGTCATCAATAGCCATATTTATGTACGCAAAAGCACGGCGGTTCGAATAGAATTAAAGCTTGTTATTTAAGGATAAATTCTACCTGATTTATTCATTCCAATGTCCCTGAGTGTATATGTACCTAAACCATCTGCCAAAAATTGCAATCTTTCCGCTGTTTCAACAGTCTATTTGCCGCATATTGCTTAAGTAATTTGACATCTGATTTCGTAAGCGGAGGATACTGGAGCAGGAGGGATTCCCGGTCTTGTAGATCTACATTTGGGACATCCACAATTTTGACTTTCCAAAAGAGGTGTTCAATCCAACTGGGCGAACAGGACTTTCTAGATTTTCCCATTTGCCAACCAAAGCGATCAAAAAGCAGCCTTCGCATGGAATCGGAAACTGCCCTTGGAGCCTGAGCATATTTCATTCCATCTAAAGAGGCCTCTGATCAAAGCAATTTCAGCTATTTCTTTCTCTATTTTTCCCAGCTTCGGAGATCACTTGGAACATTTTCCCCTGCCAAATCAAGCTTTCCAAATGCTGCTCTCTGTCTTTCAGGTATTTCTGCTTCAAGTGGAAACATAACAGTCGGATTTTTCCTGGAACAGTCGCTAACACAGCTCCCTTGCTGAAGGATATGAAGGCAAATTTATTTGAAACATAAGCATGGCCAATGGTTGCATCAGCCTGATAGGGTGCAAGGCCTTTTGAATTTAAATTTAGTAATACATGCCGATATCATCCAATCAAATTGTGCTACAGAAAGGTATGCTAACGCCCTACTTGCATAAGGTGGATGAGAAAAGGGAACACGGTGGCCCTCAGGATTAGCAGGATCAGGTAATGAATAGGATTTCGTCACATTGGGGCCCCGGAATTAAATTGTATTTGGCGATAAGTCCGAGTGCAACTTCATTCCATCGAATCACCGAATTCTTAGTCCAGAATCCCACGTTTTCCTTTTGATCACTTAGACATAGATTCCAATTCTAAGATTTTAGCTTCCTTCAATTTCTGCCCAAAAACTCCGCAGAATTATCAGCAATTAGGTTTATAGCTATAAAGATGTGCAGAACCTGAATTAAGCAAAATAGGTTTTCCAATTTCCAGCGTCTCGGATCTATACCGGACAACTCTAGCTCTCATATTCTAATTCTGTTGCTAAATCCATATTTGCAACTGGTCAATCGTGACGCACTAGAGCGATTATTTTTATTAAGTATATATGGTATTTTCATAATTTTAATTTTTTGGATGGAACAAACCCGAGCCTGATAGGTACTCCAGCGCTCAACGAAGCATTTCTGGAACATTTCCTACCAATTTATAGACCCGACTATATGACTGCAT
>Ga0163217_1011532_pt1 | contig 18758 bp, 13 predicted proteins | sample SynspAceP_FD_185933 | JGI IMG/M metagenome (GOLD analysis project Ga0163217, IMG submission 185933) | Saline lake microbial communities from Ace Lake in Antarctica - Synechococcus sp. Ace-P (PacBio error correction) | ecosystem: Environmental > Aquatic > Non-marine Saline and Alkaline > Saline ...
CTCACTGATGAACATAGATAATCTTGCTTAAAGTCTAAATGATGAAAAATAGTTAAATGTAATGAAAGTGATTCAGTGGTGTTTGGAAAAGGATAAGCTTAAATTATTTGCGAAAAAAAGCTTTAATCTTTCTGTAAATCCAACCTTATTTCCTATTGTAAAATGCTTACGGTCCACCCATTCAAGCGTAGCGATTCCTGCCCAAAATTTCATCAAAAAACTCTCTGTTTTGAATCTCCGAGAGTTCATCAACGTCGATTTCCCGATACCTGGACCCTACGCTCCCAAATCCGACCATAAAAAGAATTCATATATATTGTCAGAATATAAACATGATGCCCCGAACTTTAAACCGGTACAAGCTGTCGAAAATTGATTTGAGCGGATATCATATCAAGAGAGATATATATTATTATTGAGACTGATTAAGAGATATATAGATATATAGAGAGAATAAAATCGCTTCTGGCCATAGAAAAACTGCAATCCCGAGATAGATTAATATAATGATGAAATTTTTATTCGCTTTTTACTTCGCATATTAGGGAAAATCCTCGGTTTTTGCACGCGGTTCAGAAGGAATGCAAAGACTCACGTTTAATATAAGATATCGGATTGAATGCTGAATTATTGGGTGGTACAAAAGTATTCTAAATTCCACCTGATTACAATGTTCGGGTTGAGAATATGAATAAAGGGGAGATTTTTGACTAGTAAAGCTTTTCTAATTCAAGCCGCTGGGGGCAGAAGAGAGACCAGTAGTAAAATACTCATACTATTGGGATTAAATAGTAAAAGAAAGTATCGAAAGACTCTGGAACAAAATTCTAGTCAAATTTAACTAGTTATAGCTATTTTTGATTGTGCTTCCACGCATATTTAAAATCGATTACTTTTTTCTAAAAAGATAGAAATCATCCTGCAAAAAGTCGAAGGCGCTCCATTGGACAAGTAGTGAGAGACCTGGATCATTCTAAACGTGTGAGTCCGCTAGCTTTGGGTTGGTTTGGGTAGATTAGAAATGAAGCTGTGACTTTCAGAAATGTTTGATTAAATTCTGGGACCGCTCATTTTAGGATGATAGGATTCCTTCACCTTTTTGGCTTGAGACCATTGATGAAGATTGTCATCAGGTTTGAGGATAAATTTAGATTTCCCAATTCTCCCGTCTGGAAAAGGAAACTACCAAGCGGATAGGGTGATTTTGTTTTCAAGATGTAGCAATTGGATAAACTTGAGTACTTTATTGGAAAGGTAAAGAGATCTTCGCAGCTTCCGGTATTAAAGAGGGATATTCAGACTTTCACAACCAGAAAGGAAAGAGGCACACAGCTCATTATGCTCTGTCGCGGAGTAATATAAAGACCAAAGACAAATGTTATTCTTTCGAGTGAGTCTCAATGGTTGAAGTTGCTTGTAGATGTAAGTGGGTTCGTATCTTCGGCTAAGGAGATTTTCGGTGAGATTTCCCAAGAAAGCTATCGCTCATTCTTTGCTTCGCGTGAAGTCCTGAATTAGGATCTGTGATTTTGTTTTTCGTATTAAACTTGAGATTCCATGCTCGCTGCTGGTGTCATAGGAGAAATTCAATAGAGGAAATATCGTAGGCAGCAGCAGTTTTGGGAAGCTTTGTTTTAGCGTTTTTTTTTGAGCCTTCATTTCAGCACCAGAATCTTGCAGATCAGGATTGATAATACTTAAAGGCGTCATATCGTTTCTTTTTGGCGATTGGATGAGGAATGCTGAGATTGATCAATTCGTCGATGTTCTGATTTCGAATGGGAAAATCTAAGATTCGGCTCAGGGATCTCGGAGTTATTGGTGTTGTTGAGCGTCGTTCGGCTTGCGATATTTTTTGCGCTTTTTGAGCTTTAGGAAGCAATCGTGCAGTCACGAGGATATTACGATGGTTCATTCGTATGGGTTTCCGAAAGCAAGTCGATCGGTTCTTCCATTCGTTCCGTACCAAATAGTTATTGTAGCGATCAAACGTGGCAGGTAGCTGCCTGCTGGGGTTGTTTAGCCGAAGATTATTCCGCTTGTCAATCGAAAGTTAAAGGATTTCTGGTGGACATAGCGGCCATACTTAGCTACATAGATCCGTCATGGAGCCTTCCGATGGTTATCCCGTCCATTGATGAAAATTCGAAATTGACAAGCAGGTGGCCACTTTCGCGGTTTCAAGTATTAGAGAAAGAAAGTGGGAGAAAGATTGTTTATGTGAAACAACTCCACCCGATTTCATCAGCGGTGAGGTATGAGGATAGGAGAATGATCGACAAATCCACTAAGAAGGCCGATGATCGCTTTACTCCTGCAAGCTCAGCATTGCGCGCCAAGAAAACAGTATAATACGAAAATGAATTGGGAAGGAATATAGATAAGTATAAGAGAGGTTTATTGTTATAAAAAACCAAGAGCAAATCGTGGAAAATAATATAATCACTGCCGCAAATGCAATGAGGAAATAATTGACTCCAAAGCCAAGATTTAAACTTCACCTTTTTGTAGATCCGATGATAATCGCCAAACGCAAAAGCGCCAAAGTATCTGTGAATCAGGGTCACCAACGGTAATATAACAGCTCGATTTTTGCGATCCCAATAAATTTTGAGATCAATGGGATATGCGATCAGGGTATGGGAGGCAACATACTCGCCAAGTAAAATAGACGAAATCAATGGTCATTGAGAAGTACAAGCCAGCCAAAAATCCAAGAACATGGGGGATCAAAAAAGTGAACATTCCGAAACCAGAACTTTTTTTGCCTGTTTTTTTTGAAATCCTGCATCATCTCAGACCTGCAAAAATGATGTATAATAATCCATGCAGTTCGGATAGAATATATGCCACTATACGCTCGGATAGGCCCTAATCATTTGGGCTAAAGCTTCCGGCGATGATTAAATCCCCAAATGGAGGATTATTTAATCGATTAAGCAGGATGGGGGAGCAGGATGAATCAGTAGAATCAAGGTTAGGATTTACACAATAGAGATATGGAAATCGAGTAGGGGATCTTAAGAGAATTGAAATATGGCCAAATAGGAGTGTCATCCAGCAGATGATGGTTTATTAAAATATTTCCAACTATACGCAGATATCCGTTTATAATTTGTTCAATATTTTTATACACTGCATTAGAAGGAGAAGTAGCTTAGACAATCTTTCTAGCTTTGTTTTTTTTGCCAATTTAAATGGCTAAAAAATAAGAAAGCATTCCCCCAATAAAAGAATGTAAAGGTCATGTTATAATTAGGATTCGTTGAAATCTAATGGTTCGGATTAGACACTGATGCCTATGACAACAGCAGATTGAAATAAAGTTGACCGATAATAATTTTGCCAATAATGGCGATGTCTGCATTTTTTTCCGAGAGAGGACTGGCGACTACACCTGATGTGCTAGCTCGGTAGAGAAGTGCCAGCATTTCAACGATGGTAAGGCTATGATTTTTTCACTGACTTTCACTCTTATGAAGTTGAGGGCATTGCCCTACGAGCGTATATCGACTATAATTTACCTTCCGCAATTCACCAGCGAGTGCAATATCCGGATAGAACCCTAGATCTTACAAGGTTTAGAATAATCTTATTTTCTACGGTAGGTGCGCATTTGGATTCTGATTTAAGTTGCGTCGGCATGACATAATACGAGAAACCCAAGGATAATTTGTCGGAGTTAAAACAATGCAGAGGAGACAATCATTAAATGAGATTTTACGTTTGTGGGCTTACGAGAATAATTTTATATTGACTAGAAAAGCTGACACCACCATATGCTGCATTAGGGAAATGAAAAAGGGATATTTGCCTTCCAAAGTGTGCTGGATGAAATTCAGCTAGAGGAGTGATTATCCTGGCTATGTCCGAGAATTAAGGAAATATATTAGATTGATTAATTATTTTTGTAGACAATGATATATTGCATATTAAAGACGGATGTTGGGATAATTGCTTTGGGGAGATTATGTCAAAGAAACTAAGCATTGAGGAAATCGGAGCAGAACGTCGACATGCAACGATGGGTCATCCGATAGCACAACTCTGAGACGTTGTTGTTCTTGGCAAGAACCGATGCGCCATCGACTAGCATCTGCTCCTTAACTAATAAGACTAATCGACAGGAGTTAAATATGATTTGGAACAATCATATTGGTTGATATTTGCGTCAAAAGTAGATGGGAAATTACTTTCGATTTTTTAAGAGTCAATAAATATTTTTTTTGACTTATTTAAGCTTCTTATTTTATTGACAAAAAGAACTTGTTTTATAATATTACACTTTCATCATTTACTATAATCTGATTTTTATGAAACACCTTATTGACTTTTACTTGGTTGCATAGAAGCTACGGTAGATGAATATTTCATTGTCTCTAATGAATATGCTGAGCATATCAATTTTAGGCAAAATTGACTTATTAGCTTGAACTTTGATCCTTGGTAGTTGGGTGATTCCAATTGAAAATTCGGCGATGCAACTAGAATCGTTATCTTCTATGGAATAGTAAAATAGTCACTAGATCTACTATGGGAGAATATAAAGATTCACCCAAATACATTCTATCAATCACGCCAAATCGGCAGAACCTATAATTATGCATATCAGCAATGGGAGGTTCCTAGCTGATAAAATTAAAGATGTGGCAGTGATACCATGGTTGGAATTTATCACTAGGTGAGGGGAAAAGGACGGATGCGGTCACTATCAGGAAAATATGGAATCGACAATCACAAATAGCTGCGAATAAAGCTGCTTGAAGAGGTGGGATGGTCACAACGATTCTATTGGTGGACAAAGCATGTCTTTTTGGAATGTTCCCGCAGCTAGTATTACACGGAGGTGAAAATAGCCATTCTGCAAAACTACTTTTGTGATGCTGGATCAAATGGGATAATAGCTACTTGGATGTGGAGAAACTAATGAAAGAATTCTAGTGGGCTAGACTTTTGTAGAGAACAAGAGGTAGAGGCTAGGACAAGATAAAGCAAGAGATTTAGAGACTAAGAGACTAAGAGAAATGGTATTAGGAGGTGTTGTAATTAAACTATTAGTTCATAAAAAAAGGCCGAGGTTTTTTTTTTTTATCGTCTTCTTTTTGGTCTCAGATTCAATTTCTATATGAGCTTATCACCTTTCAAAATAACTAGGAGAAGATTCGATCGCTGCATATTGACAAGGTCGTTTGAGACAGAGAGGGACGGTCTTCATCATCACCTGACAGCAAGTTTGCGGTTAGAAATGTTTTCCAAATGTATTGGCTTGGTGTTTTCAAGAGTCCAAAACTGTAGGATTTTATTACGACATATATTTTAAATGTTTGAACTGCCTCACTTGAGTCGTAAGGTTCTGGAGTTTCTACACTATATAGATTTGGAAGGTCTTGTGGATAGCCACTCTGCCGCGCTGACACCTTGCATTGTTAGGCTCAGCTTGCTTGGGGTCAGAATCTCAAGAGTCCTTTCGCTTCGGCTTCCACTTTGCTAGAGATTGGGCATCAGCTTCGCTTTGCTGGCTCTCGAATATCGTTCTGCTGTATGCTGTGGGCTATACTATAATATTGAACGTTGCTTGGTTCGCAAATTTCTGTCGGGATGACGAGATGTTAGCATTTTGGGGATGCTTTCCGCTCTGCTCGTGCCGTTTTCCCGCTTTTGCTCTGCGAGGTAGGATTTCCAAGCCTTTGCGGACTGTATTTTTTCAGAGGCAGGGCTATTGAAGTGCTTGGCATTTTTTTCCCTACGAAGCGCTCTGATTGTGCATAGAGATTTTCGCCTCGGTTTTCTCCTTTAATTGGAATCGCATTTGGCTGCTGAGATTTTTACACGAGTATTCGCTGCGCTTCGGTTCCAATAATTTCATCCTTTAATCGCTTCAGCAATCTACTTTGCGGTTCTTATTTGTTATGCTAATTTTCACATAGGATCATCGCTGCGTTTCTGCGATTTGTACATTTCTTTTCCCGATCGGGAGCTAGTCGCTTTACTTTTGTTTTTGAATTTTTCCTGTTTCGGCTAGGATATTTTTAGCTTATACATTGATGGCTTTTGCCTGCTGCTTTTTTACCCTAAAGCTTCGATATAGCAGAATCATCCTTGTTATATAGTGACATTTTACGTTGATCAGTTTTGAGCGCTTTTTTTCAATTCGCTATCCATAATGTTTTGAGAGTACTTGATGGTTAATTGTATGCGGCGGTCTAAGTTGATTTCATTTAATTTGTCATGTAGCTATACCAAACGCAATTGACAAAAGAATATTCTTTGAAAGCTTACTGGAGATCTGCTCATGGACTATGTAGCTCGTGATGTCTTAGTCTATTACGTGCAGCAGTTATTACAATGTTGGTGTAATTGTGTAAACGTGGAGATAGCAGTGGTAAAATCGCAAGGGATGCACTCGAATAATGATATGAACTGGATCAAAGGAATTAGTCAATTGGTTTCGTTATAAGATGATCGGCTTCAAATCAAATATGCAAAGTCTCTGATTACGGCCAGATGAATGACCCGCCTCATGGAATATTTGCAGAATGTTTCCGGAAAGATTAAATTGATGGACGGTTTTTTGTAAACGACTAGAATTTATCAGAAGGGCACTTTTGTATGAGATACTATGCAGAATGGTCACAACGTGATCTATAATAGTCGTTCTATAGTACCATGAATGTATAAATTTGGGTCCATAAGTATTATCTGAGTATAAAGCTTTTCTACGAGTAATAATGATTGCCGAATGTATGTATGATTTATATTTTATCTCGTACAGTGGCATTTTGTTTTGCGATTATTCTCCTGCTATCATAGTTCATGAGAATTAATAGCTCGCACGGAGCCATTTAAACTGACCATTTATTATTGCCTTTCCCTTGGTTCTGCGGTAATAAAGCCAGGTAGCCTACAGGCGGATTTATAGATTTGAATGATGCTTTTTCAAGTCTATGAATTGTATTGGTGTTCTCCTCAGATGTTTTGAATCTGTCGCATGATGAAGAAAAAGAAATAACCAAAAGCAAAACCTACAACGACTCACCAAATCAAGAGGGAAGTATTTGGGATTAGCTCGCAAAGAAATTCCTGTCCAGACTTGAAACACAGAAGCAGGAGAATTTGATAAATTTCGGAAAGGAATAGATTTTGAGAGGGAGTTTCTTCCCACAACATCTAAATATTCGTAAATGGTGCTCTAAGTGCGTGTTGATCCGCGAGCCACAAAAGTCATGATAATGGTCCTGTATTTCATAAGATTAAAGAAATGGTATCAGAGTCGATAGTACAGAAAAGCTTGATTTCTGAGGGGAGTTCGTTAAAAATTCATAGGGCGAGGTTTTTATAATGTAAGAATGGGGCTTTTTTAGCTAAAGATTATGATATGGAAAAATTTACTAACTGAATCGTTTGCCAAAGATTATTTTTAGAAATTTTAAGATTAGAACGCATTGGCTTCAAATCGTTGCTTCAAAAGAGAACCCGATTAGGATAAAATAAGCGGCGCACTAATGCCATGGCCTGAGGATTTTTTTCGGAGCTGCAATGTTCTCGATGAGATGATGGAGATCATTAGTGCCAAACGGCAACAAGCGGAAGTATATTAGGGTTTCTGAAAGAGTATGAAAGATATTCAAGGGGTCTGCATATACTATTAATTGTACATCGCCAAGAGAGCTTCACTAATTCGGACGATCCTAATGCAATAGATTTGGGCTTAAGGATAGACAAAGAAATATTAGCATAACTGAGGATGAACAAATGATAACCATAACGGTCATAAAATAGCGTAAAAATGGATATGGTCACGAACATAGCCAATTGCCGTTTGTATAGGTTTTAGAAGGAGAGGTTCATAGCAAGAAAAGTTGTGTAAGAGATAAGAATCACAAATTGCGATTTATATATAATAAAGAGTGGGAACAACATTCGCTAGCATAACTAATAAGCTGAATTTCCTAGTAGATTGTGAGCAGAAATAAAGCAGAGTGCAATTATTTACATTTCACATCTTACAGGTCAAAAGGTCCCAATCTGGGATGAATCACTAGATCCTTTTTACTCAGGCAGCCAACATATAAAATCGCCTGGATAGTCAAGCCAAATAGATAAGCCCCAAATGGCAAATTGCATATCTGCTGGGGTAAAGAGATTACCTAGCTGAAGCACTGAGTTCATCCCACCGTTTTTTTCCGCTAATGTTTCAGTTTGGAGTAGTAGTTCCACAAGATGAACACAGCAGTACGAGAGGTTGAATGAAGGGAGTAGATTTTAATGGGAAGTTCATAGGTAAACAGTTTTGGGCTGGGTTATCAAAAAAAATGAGCATTATTGGCTCATTTTTGTAAGTTTTTTTCAGAAATGCAAGTATTTGTCTATTTCTTCTTGATGGGACGTATTACACAATTTAAGCTATTGATTTATGAACCTTTATACAACAGTCCGGAGGGCTTCGCCTATCGAGTGATGATTGAAGAATTCCATACTCACGGAGACTCTGTATCTTTCGGTTTTCCAGTTTGCTCAAATACCGTGTATTTCTTTATATTGCATCAAGACTATGGCTTTTTTTTCAGTCTTTCAAGCCGATAGTACTTCGATTCTTGGAGATAGAAAATCTACTGCGTTTTGTCGTTGTGAAGCATTAGTATGGAGGTTGTACATTTTCCACAGTGATAACTGGGCTATTTCGCATCGTTAGGCTTCCAGTTTTCCAGGGCGCTCCTTTTGAATTTCCTATGAGAATAGCTTCAATAGATGTGACTTTTCACCTCAGCAGAATTCAATAGGATCAAATGTAATGAGATCATATTCGTCAAGGTGCTCCCGAGAGCGCTTTGAAAATATTCGTCCCTGAGTGTCAGGAAGGAAGTCTGAATAGCCCCAAAGAGTGCGTGGATTCCGATATTATTTTCGTCGATTTACGCTGTGGCGATTGCAGCTTTTACAGCAGGGATGTACTAGCAACATTGCATATAAGATGACATAAACCTTGGGTCATTCATTAATTGTAATAAATCGATGTCTGGAATAAAGAACTGCAAAAACATTGCTGGTAATAATGTAAAATGACGTTTTGGATTCCAAGCCCTGTGCCGATTAGCTGGATTGGTCAGTTGTGGCGCGTCTGCGAAGCTTCTCGTAGTAATAATCAGCAGTTGGGTGATACTTCTGGAGGGGCACTCTTACCACTAACATACTGCAGGCAGAAAAATTAATGACGCGTTGGACGACGAAATGCCTTTGTCGTCAATAATTTCCTAGGTCGCGGTGCAGCAAGACGCCAAGTATTTTATGTTCGAGCATCAGGGAATGGAAGGCATATGATAGGGCGTGGATACTTGGTGTTTTGGGATTGCGAGCAAGCGAAGCTTCGTTTCAGCATACAGTTTGTGGAGGTAGAGTGTGAAAGTCTCTTTGGCTGAAGAAAAATACGGCGGCTTTTCTAGCTTTTTAAGAATATTATCAATGTTTGTGCATCTTCCAAATCATAGGGAAGTTCATCCAGGAGTTAGACTCACGCTTTTTGTGAGCCGGTTGAAAGCAACAACAGCAGCTTTTCTTATCCCGTTGCCATAGGATTCGGATGTATAGGGGTTTTTTGGTCAATCATTCTTTTTTAGTATCTGATGCAAATCCAAATCGATATTGATAAAACGAATCATGTCGCTCTAACGTTTTTGGTGTTCAAATTTTTGTATCGCGTTGGTATTTTTGCATCTACAGGCCTTCCAGATATCAGTCGTCTGGAGAATACATATTTTGCTATCCGACTCACGCTAATAGCTTCACGCATTGGCTTTTTGTGAGCATTAGGTTGAAGTCTTCTATCGACGAAAGTGCTGGGTAGAGTTTTTTTCCAGTGATATTATAATTGTGTTTCATGGATTGTATCCAGATGCAATTCAGAGTGACAAAAATAAAAATTCATCTTCCCATAGATAGCTTGGTACGTCTGTAGATGGTCTTTGGAATAGAGAATAAGAGGGAAGATAGAACTTGGTGAAAGAGCGTTTTCCGCCGCCAGTTTAGGTTACAAATGTAATGTCACTGTAGTTCTGACCATTGTTACGTTGATGGTCATAATTTCAATTGAGGGCTGAATCATCACATTCCGATAGCGTAGCGCTCTTTGGGAAGAACTTTAGATCTGCATACTACTATCTGAAGCTAATGCTTTTACTGCCAATTCTATCATGGACAGAAGCTGTAAGTTTTATCCTAGATTTTAAATCACTTGCTGACGCGACTGAAGTCTAAGCGTGTCATTCCAGTGCAGATGGTCTTTCAGCTTGTGGCATCTGATTATAGTTTTTTTTGCCATTGTGTACTTTCCCCGAACTTCCATTTTATTGGCGATAGTTGTAATATGCAAATATTGAGATTGGAGCTTGAGGGCGATAGTAAGCATGATTTTACTAATAACATCTGCTTGGCCATCTTCACTGAATCTATATCCAAGTCACTTTTTTCAAGAATCTTTCTTTTTAGCACAAAAATATGGGTGATATGCATATTTAAAGAAAAGTCCTGGTCAATTGCTTGTAACCAAAATAGACGGCGATTGCCACTGATGGTGATAGAGACTATGAGTCAAATCAGATACTATGTTTTCATCGTTCGCATATGCATAACTCGATGACTTGAGGGTTAGTTCAAGTTTTTTAAAACGCGGCATGACTTTGCATGATCTTGCTTGTGTAACTGGTTTTTTGTCTTCGACTAATTTTGCAAAGCACTGCGTAATGCATTCCTTTGTCAGTCAATTGCAATTGGATTAATAAGGTGGCTTTGTTTGTCAGAGAATGTAGCACTTGAAGTGCTATTGCTAGCAAAATTCAGTAGTTAAAACGCTTTCGTTGTCGGGATATGATTGCTGCGTCTTGGTAATAGGACCTTCGGCTAAGTGTGTTTACCAGATTATTAAGAGTGGTTTCAGCAACTTATTCCCATGTTTGGGATTTGTTGAGTTTGAGAGATGGTAGGATCAATAAATACAGACGCTCTCTGCGTCACCCCGATTTTAAGGGGACTAGCTTACCTTTGGAAGATATTGGGATTGCAGTGTGATGTCCGCTTTCCCATTAAAGGCAAAGCTGTTGACATTTTCGAAAGTTTTCTCTAGATCTTATCCGAGTTCGAATCCAAGGTCAAGCTTATCTTAAGCGTTTTATTAAACCTTTGGATTTTCATTAGCCTTCTTTTTCAGGCAAACTTCGATATTCTTTAAAAGCGGAAGCAATTTGCTGTCTTCGTAAAATTCGATAGGAAGGGAGTATATACGGTCGAGCCGATTGGGAGATTTTGACTTTTTTTAGAGAATCTGGATTTAGGAATGATCTAATTGTGAGATTTACTTCTATACCACGCAATTTGCCAGAGCCACGATTACATATAGAGCAATTCATTGGTCATCCGGGGACCGCTTTGAAGATATTGATATTTTGCATGTATTTTCCAGGTGGGTATTCCTTACAGGTCATTGGGTGGTGTTTAGTTTCTCTTGGGCTATGGAATGCTTGCAATATAAGAAAGCATCCATAGGAGGAAAGTAGGGATTTACGATCATGGATATAAATGGGTGATGTAGGATGAGGATAATAAGTAAAATTTTATTGCTGGTTCGAATAGAGTTTGGGCTAAAGGAGATATAATGGGGTAATGTTAAATTTTGATATAAGTAAAAATATGAATTTGCAAAAAAAAACTATTAGTTTTTAATTAGAGCTTCAAATGATTGTTAGTGGAAAAAATGATTGTTTTTTCCATGGAGCTTCTTGCTTGTGTTCATACTTACCTCCTGTTGGTGGTTAAATCAAAATATTCCAGGGGCTATTTCCCGCGAAGTGACCAATTTTTAGAAGGGAGTGTGGAAACACACTCCTAACAACGATTACAATATGGAAATAATCCATTCTTTTTCCACGATATGGATGTCATCTTTTTTTCTTTTCGGATGAATAGATTAGGAGAGCGACAGTTCGATTGGGTGGAAATCGGTGAAGTTTTTTCTTGGGATCAAGAGGAGGGATATTTTTAGCTAGTTGTGGAAACCACGGTTTTTAATTTGTGGGTTGAAAAGACTTTTCAGAAGGCTGGGGTGAGTACCTTAAAGTTTACAATGAACGTGACTTATAAATTTGGAGAGCCTGGAAAGGGGAAGATCATATGTATTTTAAGTAGGATAGACCAAAGGCTTTATTCACTGTTTTATGCAGAAAAATGTTTTTCGAGATTTACATAAAAATGTTGTACGATCCAAGATTGAGCAATGGAGGGGAGGAGATGTTTTCGGATTTTGTCGGAAAATGCATACGACTGTGTGTAGCTAGGTATAATCGGCAAATCTTTACAAGGATACTTGTTGGGGTCAAAGATAAGGCGAGAAATTGATTCATTATCAACGATCATGAGTAGTTGCAATCTATATTATGAATAGATCATATCTCCGATAACGTGATGTGATGGGTTTATTTTAGATAAATGATTGAAAACTCGTGAATAATGTCAGTTTAAATTTCAAGGGGCAAATTAGCAAGAGACGTCCTACGTGGAGTAAATTGGATGGTTTTTTGCCTCAGATAGATAGGTGGAATATGGTGGCTATGTTTATAGTTTACTAGTGATTTTGTACGATGAAATAAATTGGTTTAGCTCCGATAATTTTGTGCGCGAAGGTGATTCCGAATTTGATGAGTTTAGACTATAATTGACTCAGCGCCATATTTTGAACATTCCAGTTAATGAATTTTTTCCTTCTAATCGCCCGGGTGAGACTTGGTTGGGTTATAGGATTTGTATTATTGGGGATTGGCGAAGGTTTTTGATTGTTAGTCATGATTTTGATAAGATGTGCGGAAATGAGTAGAGAGATTACTTAGTTGATATTTATATCGTGTGCTGTGCAAGTACTACGTACAAGAATATTGGACTGAATGTCGGCCGAATGGGAATTGAAACAACCGATATTCGCCAAAAATTTAAAACATAGAATGACATGGAGCCGTACGTTTTGCGAGAAGATGATTTTATGTTTGTTATAGGAATTGTTCTCACTTAAGGAGCTGTAAATTACATTGTATAGACTCAGGTGGTGACGTTTTAGAGATAGAAGGAACAATTGCAGCGGAGCTGAAGAAAAGAAATTCGCGATCAGGGACGGTGTATCGACAACCTTCTGCCTCTGCTACACCTCCTGCACTCATTGAACAACAGGTCTTGTGATTTACCAATATCATGGATCGAATTCAGCCTCATGAACTCTTGTCGACGTATTGCTTCCTGCTGCTAAGTATATTTAGTTTTCTGTGTGACACAGCGGTTGTATTATCTGAGACTTCCGATCGTATGCACCATATCTATAGCCTGTCGCACTTGAAGATTTGCCTCGCTTGCAGCACACACCCTCTTGCCGTTCAACCTTTCACAAGATATTTTTTGTTCATATTCTCCATCGCGCAGCACTTTGTGCTTTAAACTCTCCAAAGTCGTTTTGCACCAAGACGGAATATTATTTGGGTCATCCAAATCAAACCTGGCAATGATCTGGAATTCCAATATATGGCGAGGTTTTGAGTTTTTGTTAGGCTGATTCAACAGATGTTTTTTTCGATGGGAATTCTTAATTCTGTTCCAGAATAAGATTTTGGCGACTTTACTGCGAAGATAACTGAAATCAATAATTGAGTATATGTTATTTGCCATGTATTACTAATGGCTTTAATGGGATAATTGTCCACAATCATTTAATCTTAAATACTTGGGATTCTAGTGAAATGTAAGGTGCGCTCTCTGGAGCTTTGGTTGATTGGAATTGTAACCTATAAGGTTATGCTATGGGCTGATTAATGTGTGTTTTTATTAATTTCGAGTTTCCTAGGCGATATTTTGTAGAAAGCATCATAAATTAATAACAGCAGCTCCGTAGGAGCGACAGATTTGATGAGTTAAGGAATATAATGTATAGGAATTCCGTTGGGGCTTTGGAATATTTTTATAATGGTTCGTATGAGCTGCACAAACCATGTTGGCCTATGGGCCGAAATTTGTGGTTTTTATTATTTCCGAGCCTTCCCTTAAGGAGCGATATCTTTGTAGAGACCGCTCCATTAAATAAATACGCAAAAGTCTCCGTAGGAGCGACAGAATTTGATGATTAAGGGAATATATGTTAGGTCGTTGGCGGTTTTGGAATATTTTTATGGATTGTTAGAGCTACAAACTTTCGGCCATATGGCTGCTTATGGTGTGTTTTTAATTATTTCGACTCCATACGGAAGCGATTCTTTGTAGAAGATCCATATAATTATAAGCCAAGCTCCGTAACAAGCGACAGATTTGATGATTATGGAAATATAATGTTGGTCGTCCGTTGGGCTTTTGGAATATTTTATATGGTAAACGTAGAGCTAACAAAACTTGTTGCTCTATGGGCCGATTATGTGGTGTTTTTATTATTTCCGAGCCTCCATCGATGTAAATCTTTGTAGAATGCACACAATAATAACGCCCAGCTTCATAGGAGCGAAACATTTGGATGATTCATGAAATACAATGTTTTCACCCGTGTGGCTTCAGATATTTTATGGTTCAAAACAAACTACCATGTTGGTCGGCCCGCTGGCTGATTGGGCATTTGAAATCTGCAGTTTTGAGATCGTTTGAGCGATGTTCTTAAATCAACGACGCATTAATCTCTAAGGAGCCAAAAAAACTGCCAAATTTAATAATTGGCAGGTTTACTTTTAGAGCTTTTTTAAATTAGCTACCTTCAAGAGGTTAAACTTCTAACTTTAAGTTACTTTACTGAATACAACTTTCCAACCCTCAGGTCATTCATGATCTTGGTCTGAAGATCTCTTCTCGGTACCTCATGATGTCTTTGTCATAAATAGTGAAATAAGCTGCTTTGCCCACTTCGATCGAACCTTTGAAATCTCTTCAAATCGGCAAAAGCGCCATCTAACGTTAAGCTTCATATGCCTTCGGCACGAGTCATTTTCTGATCTCCCTCATAACCTCCTTGGTAAGCCTTGTAAAGTTTTTTACGTGTTATGATGCATAGAAACGAGGATCGGATCAAAGGACTCTACTGGAGCATTGTTTGTTAGTTCACACAGCCCAGTTTATTCATCAGTTTCTGACAACATAAGGCGCCGGTCGATGATTTTCGCTTTTCGCCTAATGAGATATCAATGGCATGGCGATTGAATTAAGTGAAATCGCTTGCCATGCTGCGATTACGCCCATTCACCAAATCTAGGGAGTCATCTGATGAATATGCTGGGCATGTTCGTACGGAATCTCGGTCTTTGATCTGGAAACATGTAAACGCGCCTTCATACTGTCTAAGATTTTTGTTTGCGAGGTCCGAATTGCATGGGAGCAAACCTGAAACCTGCTGAATGCTTTCTCTCCGAAATTCGGAACTAATGACATAGGCAGGGTTATGACTTGATGACCGGTTATTCGGAATAGATCCTCCAACACAAGCGCCTCTTGGCCAAGGCGCGCATCGCAATTCATCTTGATCGAGCGAACAGTAAGCATAATGAATCGGACTGAGTAATCATAAGGACTCTCTTATACCATTTCTTCAAAGTGCGGCTGAGTTCTGTCAGCATGATGGTACTGTCGATGGTTGCTTGCCTCACTTTTTAAATTTTTTGTACCAGATCAATTTACTCTTTGAAACTGCTTGGGCGTCCATGAAGTTGAAGTAATGCCTTTTTCGATACTTTGCAGTGCAAGGTAGCGGCTTTTCGTCTTCTCGGCGTGTCTTCTGGGAATCACGGGCCGACTAAGCCAGAAGCTCTTTCAGTTAATCACCAGTTGGATTTCAGATCATCCAAGATGAATTTCCTCCACTCTACTGTCTTGCCGGTCTTTCTCCTTTAAGATTAGAAATACCACTAGTTCTAGTGGCTTTGGTATTTGCAATGACATGTCAGCCAGTCTTAAAACACGCAGGATTTATCAGGCAGATACCGCAGTTCAAGTTTTTGTCGTTGGTTTTGGAAGCCTTTGACCAATTGTTTCTGAGCTTCTCGATCCATTTTGTCTTGAGCAGCTCGACCTGGTGATCCAGTCTCCAGGCTTTGCTTTGGCAACTGCCTCAGCACTTTCTCGACTAGTTCATCATAGGTTTGACCATACATGAGGTCAGTTCCAGCTTATTATTGGCCGATGCGCATCAAGTGTGCATGCGATTCGATCAGGCGGGAGTCATGGTTTTTGCTTGGAGGTCGGATGACTTCGGTGGCCTTGCTAGTAAGCTTGGATTTCTTCAGAGTGGCCCACGCTAAGATTAATCGTCTTTTTACCGCGACGCTTCTGCTTTGGGATTTGCCTCATTCTACGGTGTAGACAATGCCATTGATAAGACGAATCGGCGGGAGTATCGGTTTCGCTGGAACAGGAAACAGAAAAAGGGGCAATAATTACCTAAAGGTCTAGGTGTTTCATTTAGAGTTTCTTTTCGGAAGCTAAAAGTTTTGAGGCATCTCACAATACGATCTGTAATTACATAATCCAAAATTCTTCGCGACACCCTAAATCTTCCATCACTTCTAGATCAAGATGTACGTCCGGGCGTTAAAATCAGCTTTGGATCTCCACAGTGTGTTTGGCAGGAATAGCTATGTCATCCAGATATCTGTCCCATTAGCATTCACCAGTCGGCTAACTGCGGAAGATTTGAATGATAATATTGGATCGGTTACCGCGATCGTTGGTTTGGATAGACTTTGACTTGGTATTCGCCTTCGCTTGGGATGAGAAATTTTTCAAATTGCTTTTTCAGATAAATTATACTTGCAAACGTGTCCCAAAAGTAAATCTGGCCTTCTTTCAATAAAGATTGGATTGGAGCAATCCAGGTATTTTGCTAATCGGCTCTCGATTCTGATTCCATTTCTAGTAGTAACTGCGCTTCGTGTGGGTCGATATTCATAAATCAGGCATTTCAATCTTACATTCTGAATCTAAAGTGGAGCTCTGGTTGAAGTCTGCCAGAGACTGCAATAGTCAAATTACGAGTTGCCAGGGTGTTCTTGGAAGCCTAAAGAATATTTTTCTACGAGAGTGGCTGTTGGGCCAATTAAAATTGATTTGATAAAATCCAGACTCATTTTGTCGGGCAAACGAGCAAAAAATCTTTCTCTTTCGCCAGTTTTGAACTGTAGTAATCGGCTACTCTAGGCTCATAACCTGAAGCGAAGGTGGGGCAAGGTTTTCATCCAGAAGTTTGAAAAGTGCTGTTGGTAATATTATTATTAAATTCTAACACTGAATAAATGGAAGGCTTGATTTTTGGAGCATCCTGAAATTCCCAATATTGCACGTCAAGCGATTTTTCGAGCAAAGGTTAAGATAATTGTCTCCAAAGTTTGAAAACCCATTTACAAGAAAACCGAGTCAGCTAGTTGTACCTTTTGATTTGAGGTGACTTGGCATGAGGATTAATTTCTCACCCGTCTTATTTCTTTGAAAAAAGGCGGGAAATTCTCCCAAGATCACTGGTTTTTTGAGGTAATCAATCTGAATTCCCGTTGGCTGAAATCCACGATGGACTGCTCAATCAATAGTATATATTTGAGGCTGCTTATTCGTATTGAGTGAGATGATATTGGAATCTGGATCAATGACGATATGAAAGTCGTGGAACTCCGGAAAAGCCAAATTCAGGAAGTGATTTTTCGAGATTGAAAAGTGGATTAACTCTGTCCCTTGGGTTCGGAGAGGAAAGAGCGAATTGCTTCGTCCGACTAAGACATCACTCAGCTCTCCGTCAAAGTCAGGTATAAATTGAATGGCCACGGGCGTGCTTGAATCCGCTGATTGGTTGTTCCGTTCGGGCATTTGAGCGATCGGCGATCCTGTGCAAGTCTGTCAATAAGTGAAATTCACAGCGCAGAACCGAAGTTGCCCGAAACGGACAGGAAAGCAAAGCATCCAATATCAGGAATTTCTTTTCGCATCCATCGAGGTATTTTTATAAAATGAGGTAAGTACAGCAGCATAAATATGAAATATACCGAATACCAAATCGCATCATCCGTCCAGATCTTGTATCAAAGGGGTATCTAGATTAATTGATTGAATATTTCCTGAGCAATTCGAGTGGAGGAGTTTTGTGCGAAAGCCCGAAATTCCGGGTTCCTTGGAAGTGTTTCGATAGACTTTAATCCTAGAGGCTTGTAGCTGTGAAAAGGTCTTTTTTACATCCTTATAAAAAATCAACCAGCTCAAAATAACAGTAATGTCGAAGCGGAAAAAGTGGAGAGTTTCGGTAATGCGTAATACTGATATCGCTTTTTTCAAAGACTTGCAGTTGCGGTGATATGTTCCAAATCACCCATTTCTTCTGTCCGTACTGCATTGAGATCAATGGTGCTGAATTCTGATGGCGAATTGTGCTCCAGCAAAAGGTGAAGCGAGGGTTTTTTCATAATTTTTGGTGGCTGGATCATTTTCAATGGCTGTAGATTTTTGCGCTTAGCTGTGAATGTAAAAAGAAAACATAGCAGAAGCCAAGATTTGCCGCATTAAGTGGATGAGGAAAAGACTAAATTATACGTCAGCCTCGCTTCAAAGATGTGCATGATTTCGTTATTTTTGGGAATAAATTCAAGTGCATGAATTATTTCGCTTTATATACTTCTTTTTCTAAAGGCACAGGAGGTCAGCATCGATATCGAAAGATCGTCAGGGCATATTTTCTTTGCCTGACAGCCAAACTTCAATGCGAATGATTTTGTCTTGCAAAG
>Ga0163217_1049304_pt1 | contig 18758 bp, 11 predicted proteins | sample SynspAceP_FD_185933 | JGI IMG/M metagenome (GOLD analysis project Ga0163217, IMG submission 185933) | Saline lake microbial communities from Ace Lake in Antarctica - Synechococcus sp. Ace-P (PacBio error correction) | ecosystem: Environmental > Aquatic > Non-marine Saline and Alkaline > Saline ...
CCCACAATAGGGAGGGGAAGGGGAAAGGAATTAATTTAGATCTCTTTATTGGTAATCCCGTCCCACCTGGAGCTAGGTTAGGGTTTTCAACTACATTCCCGCCCCTTCTTTTTTTTTCCGTTTATGACATTTCCCCAAAAAACACCAAAATAGAGGTATCCAACTGTAACAAGGGGTAGCTTTTTTTAAAATATCTTGCTCTTCCACTTTTAAATGTCTTGCGGTAAATACGGGAAGAAGAGCTTGGACAGATGGGTAGGGATTTTTATCTTTTTTGGTCCGGTTCAGTAGTCCTTGGATCTCGATCCCACTTCGCATGCAATGCATTTTTAATCAATGAAAGGCCTCATCAAGTCCCGACAGATCCTTTACTGCTCCCTCAGAAAGCAAAATATCATTTTTCCAATCCAGACCCGATCTTAAAAATAACAACTTGGACCCTGAACTTTAGCGGGGGGGTACAGCCAATACCTTAGCTGTGGCGTTGCTGCACTTAGAAACCGATTTTTTCCACCTGTCCGCATAATAAGATTACATCTTCCAATCTCTCTTCCGGATGCAGCAACCTTAATCTGTAAATGCGGATTGCATTTTGTTACGTCTTTTTTGCTGCATCTGCCAGCTTAAATTTGGCCTTGTTTCATTCTATCCATGGGTTTTCTACATATTTACCACATTCAAATGTGGTCAAACCTTATACTGCCCAGGAGTAGTTATATTTGGAGGCCAACACGAAAAAATAAATAGACGTGGAAGAAGCGGTAAAATGGCTTTAAATGAGTAATAGCTTCATGAGATAAGCATGTTAATTTTAGTAAGTGTACACAAAATAAAACAATGTGGGTTGAATCTTAAGTATCGCTAGCACTACCGTATAGATCAATTTCAGTAATTTTTTTAGGATTATTTTAAATACAGCATAGAACGGAATGGGGTAGATTGGTAGTTTTATTCTTTTCTATACTTCTTTATATAAAGATTTTATAACAGTTATCCATAGAACAAATATGAGTGCTCGATCTGGCAATTTTTATTTTAATCCTGGAACTAAGTTTCCTTTAATCCATAATGCAACGTATATATGTCAAGAAAATCGGAAACGTCAAATATTTTATTATATACGTTGCTGATGATATTGGGATATAGTGACTAGGTTGGTTATGGCGGCGAAATTTAACCATGCTTGGATGAATGGCAACTCAGAATGCGGGTTTGCCCAACTGTAAATGGCGGGGTATGTGCGTAAGTTTCTTACGTATTTCATTACAACGGTGAATCGGTGCCAAAAGTAGGTTATATGGGTATTGAAAGTCAATGTTAATTCGCAACAAAAGTTTAAAACAACATAGGATATCGCACAGGTATAGTGGGCAAACTGGCATTCAACGGCGAAACCTAATGAAAAGGATTTTGAAGTTACTGCTTTTTTGTTTCCTAGGAGGTATCGAGTTACTGTTGGAAGGAAGAAGGATTTCGCTTTAACAAATTACATTAATATGAATTTAAATATGATTTCATACAGTACAGATGCCTTTTCCGATCGTTCAAATAGAGTTATAAATGGTAAGGGAAAATGCGAAGTGACGAACCGCTTTTCTGGTATCTTAGCTATCAGGACTCCACATAACCATTACTGGCATTCAAAAGAGGATTATCTTGTCCTACGAGGGGTAGCTCTATGTTAAAAGGATGGCAAGCAATAAGAGGATGCTCGTATAAAAAAACAAATCCAATGTAGGGCTTGTTGCCCCGAAACATCTTTGGCCAAGAGTATCCAAAATTTTACCTGACATGGGAATCCCTAAGTCTGACAAAAAGGACATGGGAAGACCTCAGAATGTCTGTCTATTGCGTCAATGTCGAAGCATGGCCAAAGGTATAGGCAAATTGATACTAAAATTTAAAAAAGCAACGGACAGTAAGAAATACCCTTATACTTTCTAAGTGATATGGCATTGATTTCTTTTTCCGGTAAATGGACGAAGGATAAATGCTGTAAAAAAGAATTGTTGCCGGAGCGTTTGGGTCAAATTACCAGCCAGGAACTGATTGGGCTATGCAGTTGTTTAGCCCTCAATAGGCTGTACAAATAAGTCAGCACAACGGGGTGGTAAAAACAGGTGCCATTGCCTATTGGCCCGTAGGAATAAAGAAGCTGGTGGATATACAACAGGAAGTACTACATGTTGTAGATTTATGCGGCTACTAATGGATTTAGACTGATGATTACCGGAAAAGTTAGAAAAAGAATGATTTTCACTGAAAACGTTAGCGGAGAATCATTTTGATCCTTTTTAGCAGGAAAATCCTTTTCAGAAAATCGTCAAATTATATTTTCAATCATGGACAAAGGGCCTATTTCGCACGAAGTAAATGGAGTTTGATAGAAGTAGATGGCACGAGCTGGGAACTTGTATGATGTTACGGAATCCTAGAGACCATGACTTGGCGAACTCAATGAGAAGATAGAATCAAAGAACTGAAAAATTGGTTGTAATTGGTGGAATCCAAGAAAGTGGAAAGCAGACTTATAGACTAGAAAGTACGAGCTGAAAAGTCTGACTAAACGAACTCGGGGATAGAGGTTCAGGCAAATATATGTACGCATCCTCGCATGAAGACAATTGCTAACACGAATTTGTATCGCTTTCCCAAATTTGTAGATAAGATGATATATCGAGAAAAGTAAAAAAATAAATCTTACAAGCAAAAAACACATAAGCTATGTTCAAACAAAGCTAAAAGGAAAAGCTATTATTTTAACTATCCTTTCTTGTGTATACGGGGGTCGTGGCCCAAATCCAATAAAAACTAACAGTCTAATATTGGAACCAGTTTTTTATATTAATGGAGCTTTAACTTATAAGGACGAATCTGGAAAGCAAAAATCGAAGGTCCTCTATGACTCAAGAATGGTTCAAGGATATTTTGATGATCTAACCTGATACAAGTGGATAATATTTAATTATCCGGATACAAAATGGGATGCGATAGAAACTCCGCTGAGTTTTGTCACTGCCATGGAAACGTGGTACAATATGGCTTTGGCATATTTCGTTAAATTTACAGGGGGTAGCCCGGATTTGGATATGGTAAATCATAATTGGATCGTAAGTCATTTTGATGAGAATGGCAATCTTAGACCTGCTTATATAAAGCGTGCTGTGAAAAATTGCTGAATAAAGCGATGAATTGGGAATGGTGGTTATCTTAGGGATTTCTTATTTTGGTCCAGACAATCCTTGAAAGATGTCAAAAGCGTAATTGAATGCGACATGATTGCTATAAAACTTGGATTCTTAAAACAAGGATATAAGATCTTACTTATTTGAAATAACTAATGAATGGTAACGGACATGATGTCACTATTCTTACCGGAAGCCTCGTGTTCATGATTTAATTGACGGGTCCGAAAATTAGCAAATAATAGATTACTGTATTACCAAAAAGTTATGGAGGTGGAATAATTTCCTCAAGAGATGTATTGAAAAGTTTCAGAACTTTATTTAATTACTGCGGCAATGGGTTCAAATGAAACATTGAATTACAGAAATGGTGAGAAAAAAAAAAAGGTCAATGGTTTTTGCAACCAGCCATCTTTTCAATGAAGATGACCTAACTTTAATTTTGAATCTGAGAATACAATTTAAGGCTGCAATAGAATCCTAAATACGCTCTTGGGGGCCTTTTTTACTATGTATTGGATGGGGAGAATTTTGAAGCGGGCTTCCAAAGTGTACTCAGTAGATTGGGGCTCAATTCACAAAGAAAAGAATGGCTTTTTTCAAAAATGAAAGGATTACTGGATTGTTTAAATTCAAAATCAGTTAGGCCTTTATAATATTTTACAAGATTTTAAAATGGATAAGAGGCATTTTAGAAAATCTATTTTTAGGTATTTAGGGAAGGATACAACAACGCTGGGCAACCGTCCATATGGGAGTGTTTGGCTGGGGTAACTCCAAGAACCGACACAATCATTAGGTCTATCTATGGGATAACATACGTTGGCCTTTAGGTAATTTTAGCAGTTTCATACTTCTTTTTTGAATTACAGCCCCTAGAGATTGTAAACGAGGGATTAAAAGTGAAAAATAGCGATTTATTATTTTCATGAAGGAATTTTTAACATTATATAACTTTGGCTCAATTATAAACTGTTCATAACAATTGAGATCGTGTTTTGCTTGGTAAGTCATAAGGTAAAATAACAAATTATTGGATAATATGTTTTTAAGTGACTATCTGTACTGCCAATCTGATATCACTCTCTTTTATTCAAATAAAAAATGTGTCCTAGGCCAGTCAAAATTAGTCGGAAGATTTTTTCTCCGATTTTTTTTGTTTTTTACATCCCCCATAATTTTGCATGATTTGATTTCAGGAATTTACTTGTTTTTTTATGATGTAGATTTGTATCTAATTCTGATAAGTCAGCCTATTTATGTCCAGTATTTAAAGTCACAAGATTTTCAGTAAATTCAATTGTTGGGGGTAATTCAACAGAAGCTTTTTATCCAAACTTTCGGTAACCACTAAAATAGATATTATTGCAAGGCCTTCATAGGAAAAAGATGTTCTATCTTTTCTATATGTGTATTTTAGAAATGAAAAAGACTTAGGCCAACGTAACCTTAGAGGATCCATTTTAATGATGTGATCTTCAAAAACTCTTTTTGATCTGGTAATCAGAAAGTATACAGACGACGCTCTCATTTCGAAAGGATAGTCTTAAAATTGACTTCGATTACTTCCGTCAGATTAATCAATGTTGTCTATCCATCAGTTTTTAACGAATGCCTATTCACAGGATGGCGAAAAAGTATCACTTGATCCGATGTTGATAGTTTCTTATGGTTCAGTGAGCAATCGAGGGGGTAAATCTGTGGAAAGGAATTGACAATAAAAGTGGAAAAAGTTCGGTCGTATAGTATTGCCTTTGACGGCTTATTGCCTGCACTTCAATGTGTTCAATAAGCAAAGTATTTCTAGTGAAATTATAAGCCTTGCCGAGGCTATACTAAACCATGTTAGGCAAGAAACGACCATCAAAACATTTATCTTTATTAGGATAGAGGCTCTCCAAGTCTACAAAAACAATGAAAATCATTCACTAATGATTCTGTCTTACTTTTAATTTGTTAGAGCAAAAGAATCGAAACATATAGAATAACTCAATATTGCTTGATCAGAGTCAGACTTGGAATTGGAGTTGATTCTTGGTTAGGGACAGTAAAGGTCCATCTTAAACAGTGAAGAGTATTGATAACAAAGAAGGGCAATATCCACTCATCGGGAGATTGGTGGAGACTCCTTTCGTCTGATTGTCGCAAAAACCTAGGCCGAAGGTTCTAGATTTTTGGTTATTACCGAATGATTTTGATTATCCGCCAAAGAAGTTGCCCAGGCTATAGAAAAAAGATGGGATAATTGAGGTATTCCTTTGTTTATCAACAAGACTTAATGTGAAGCCACCTTGTGTCGTTGAACAAACGGATAGAGTGATGTTTTATTAATATGACCTTGATTTGTGGCGATGTTGGTCTAATAATTACAAAAGGGCAATCGGAAGGAATCAAGACAGCAAGAGAAGATTAAGAGAATGGACTAGAAATTTGGCCATTGCTATGATTTGGTGGTAAATGTGAAGGGAAATCGATCAATTTTGGAAACTAAAAAAATGGTCGGAATTTCTTCGACCATGACTGGCCCTAGGACAACAGCAATTTTTTATATAGGTTAAGACATACACGAGAAATTTGCTAGTTGGTATATCGGGACTGTAACACTGTTTTCATTCACCGATAGCGTCCCATTTTTATGTAAGTCGCATCCTGGAAGAAAATTCATCCCCGGTTTTCTTTCAATCGCTTGGATATGCGTTTTTCATTCGTCTGAGGTGGTATAGCCCTCATATGCCAGAAGGTTGAAAAACTAGCAAATTGGTATGGGCATTATATTGTGAACAGACCGCGGGGCCGTTCAAATCGCGGGCTAAAGTATATTGTAAGGTCTGTTATGGGCCCTATTACTCTTCCCCTGTTGACTTTGTTCCACTGCCAAGGGTGGTACATACAGGTTTAGCAAGGTAGCATGCCTATTTTCCTCAATTCCCCTTCCCTATATAAAGGCTATATCCATCTTCAACAGTATTGAGGGATGGAAATGTAAGAGACTTAGAAGGGTGGCATAGATATCTTTCGGATTCATTTAAAGCGTCGTTCTCCAGAGGCTAATTTTTAATTTTTCTGGTATGTAGTTAGCATCTGGGCAAACTCTTTGCGGTTCCTCGTAAGGTTGCTGCTTTTTTATAGCTCCATGAGAGCCAATAGATCCATGATCTGCAGTAACTATAATGTATATCAAATTGACGGAATCCTTTTTAGATTTTTTCACTCCTAATCAATTAGCATCCAATGCCGCTATAAATGGGCATAATACCTGCAAGATCCTTTTTTTGCACGTTTCTTTCAGGCTACGGGCATTTCTAACGGAAGTTGGATCTTTCGGGGTCAATCGGATCAGATATTCCAATGGTGCAGTATGGTAATGGTGCGTGAGGTGTACCATAGAAAGAATCATCATAATGGTGTCTGGTAGCTTTCTTTCTTGATATAGTCTATGGCAGCATAGTCCTGGTTTAAAGGTGTCATAGGCCGTCCAATTTTTTCTTTTGGGGTCATCTGTCATAGTACACAGATTCATTGTAAATCGTGGGTACTTCCGTTGCTTTTCAGAACTGGACGCCTGTCTTCTTTGGCCAGGGGGCACATTCTGCAAACGTCCATGTCGTTGCCAAATGCATTAACGAGTATAAGGCGGTGATGTATGCCTTCCTTGTTGAACTTTGCAATGGTTACCACATTGGTATTCAAGCTGTTAACATCGTTTCAATGAAAGACAAAGGGTCCAATGGGCGTTGCCCGGTCAAGAGCGATGCCTAAACGAGAACAATACGGGCATACGATACGGCATTTTTTAAATTGACGCTTATGCCGCAACTAGATCCAGAGCGGGTGTCCCATTGGGATCACGGCATAACCATACTGGCCCGCATTGATCCGTTAAAAGCAGCCAAAACGTTTGGCTTGGGCGGGGGTTTTGGGTTTCGTTTTCTTTTTTTATCAGCACAAACTTCCAAGAGGATTACACCCAATAAAATGATTAATACTGCTTTTTCAATGCTTTTTTTTCTAATTTATAGTTGTAGGATTCAAGGAGGTTCCAACTTATTAATTATCTTTAACACTGTCGGTTTTTCACTGGCAGGTTTATTGTTCAAAAGGATGTTTTTAAAAAATATTGTTCATACTGGATTTTTTTCATTTGGCCTGTTCTTTGATCGGGACTAACTATAGCTTATAAGGATTGGTCCATCACTCATTTCTAGTATTTAAGTCCTTCTCTCATGGTATAAAGTCATGTTATAATTTTCCCCAAAAAAGGCTCTTCATTAATTGAGTTCAGGTTCATCCAAATATATGATTCCGTCCAATTCATTGGAGGACTCCAGCCCAAGATCTAGGTAAAGGTTTGGACCCATAGTCAAATATAGAGAGTGTATCCAGTCTGGCGGATAATTTTTTTACCCTTCTCTCATTTCATACATTAGGATAGGTCCCTCAATCCGCATAGTCGTAGGGGTTTGTGCTTAGAGATTGAGTTGTATGCTCCATCGTTTTCATTCTGTACCAACATTGATCCGCCAGACATAACGACCAGGGTATTTTTCCTGTTTGAACCTTCTTTTCAATATAATATAGCTCGCACATGTGGTATCGAACCATTCGCCATGGCCCAATACCTTGCTACACACTCGTAGGTGCCTTGGGCAGGTATTTCTGCAGAAAGACTGTCCGAGTGGATTATGGGCGAATGCGGTAAAAAGGGTGGTAGACCATTAAAAAGGCTTTCCCTTTTTTCCAGAGCGAAATCACTGTAATTATAGAGGGTATCATTCCTTACGGGCCAATTTGAGTCATAATCGCCATGCCTTCTCCTGGAGTCGCTGGAATCACAGTGCGCATACGTAACGAAGCTCATTGGAAATAATTTCCACGCAATACATATAACCGTGTTACGAGAAGGAAGTAGCTCCTTTTTTCTGGCACATATCGAAAGTGTTTAAGGTTTTTTAAAGTTTTCTATTACAGGCATCATAATTTTTTGGCCCTCCAAGTTGATAACAAGCAGGGTTTGTTTCGCAAATCTTCAGATCGGAAGTACCGCGTATATTTCGCAATACATATGATTACGGGGATAAACCCGGTAATCAATGGAATGCAAGGAAGGATGGGCACGAGTGAGGTTGGAAGCTACCTCTTGAAAACGTTAGGCTCTCTTGATACTATCCCAATTTGCGTTTTCAATATGTTGCATTAGGGCCCATAAAAGCCATAATTCTGATCGCTCAAGCTTGATCATAGGACGAGATACCGAATTATAAAGACAATTTATCGGGAAGCTCCGTCCTTTTGCTTCTCTGCTATCTCGACTGTTAACTCTTGCAAGAGGTTGAAAATAATGATGGTATCGCTAAGCGTTGAGAGATAATATAATCGATAAATTATTTGTCATACAGCATATTCGTTTTTAAAATTTCAATTCCCTGTGGGTGTAGCTATTTGGACTCCCCCAAGGTGTGTACTCATTACAAAAGTATAAGTAACATGCCTTTCCTTTTACAGTTCTTAGTTATTTGTTTTCGCATTTGCAGCTATTTCGTGATTGCCCTTGACATATAATTATCATAGTCTATCTAATATTTCAATAAGATAACAGATCAGGGCAGAATATGATTTTACTAGATCAGTGACCGTCTTTTTAATACCCAGGATTTGTGTATGTTTGGGATTAGATCAATCATTATTATGAAATCGGGTATAATAGCATAGAGATTTGCAAACTTGTCTTGGTTATAGCAAGGATTTCTTGGACAGTAGGCAATGAAAATCTGGCGGAACAAGCGTAGGGTCGCTTTTTCTCTTTATGGCCAAAGCGGTGATAACCTAGGGCTTACAAGTCCTTGAACCAATCGAACCAGCGAGTGGATTTTTCAAGCAGTTCAAGCTTTCTCCGTGGGCTTATGGCATTCTTAAAGGATACTTGATTGGCATAATCGTTGTTGTCAAAATGCATTGGGGCAGATCAGGCAGGCCTTACAGGCTATTTAGCATAGTAAAGGGTAAAATCGGTTTGATAATTTTGATTTCATTATGGCTACGCAGCATCTAACATTGCATCGGCAATATCTATAATCCGGCCAGTTTCCGAGACTTGAAAATCGGATCTGTATCGTGATTATACTTGTTAAACGTAGTTTAGAGATGGGATTTCCTGTCCAAAGTAAGCTACCGATATGTCGCTTTTATCTTTTATAATTGGTATTCATAGCTCACACATATCCTTTGGTTTTGGTATATTATTCCTGGAGAATTCTCGAGGACTAGAACTAAGACCGCTCGACCAGCCACAGGTGCAAATTGGTATTATAATTTTGCTATTAGATTCACACTCACTGTGCCTTCTTAAACTGAACTTACCAAAAATAGAATTCTTTGGTGGTTCCTTATTTGCCGGGTCGAAGTTCTCCGCATATTCGTCCCCAGGTTTTTCTCAGTAAATGCTAACTGATTGGTCCAACAATACTTTTGTAGTTGAATTTTGGCGTTGCATATTACTCTTGTTAATAACCTTTTGCAAGCATCTTGGGGCTCGCTCTGTAATTCGGCAACATCATTACCGTATATGTCAATGGCAATTAGAAATGGAAATTCCACATTCTTCACAATAGCTGATAAAACCTTGATAGTATTTCTTTTTAAGAGCAACGCGATCTCCGCAGAACTTACTGGCTCCTATAACAGGGGTAACTCACAGCTAATACGCACCGCACAAATGGAATGACCTAAAAAAGCGTAGTTGGGCTTCCAACAATTGGCGAATCGGATTATTTCAGCAATGTTAATGGTAAACAAGGTACATTACAATCCTTATATTCACATAAATATTGTTCAAGCATCTGAAGGGACCTGCAACACAGAGGTCTTTGAACTGGTCCAAAGCGTATGCCTTCCTTCCTCTCCAAGGAACTTGATACTAGAAAGGTTGATCATAAGTGGTATTTATCCGAATCTAACCTTCCTTCTAAAAAATGACACTTAAAACATAATCTTGGTAACCTCCTAAACGCAAGCAAAGTTGATAAAAATCTTCCTCTGTTTTTGTAAAAAATATACCTTCAGTTAAATAATGGTTGGGGGTAACATCCAAAATTCTTCATTCAACCTAGGAATAACTATATATAGACATGATAAAATATGTATCGTTTTTTTGACCTAAATTATTGGAGCTATATTTTTTCATCGCGGGATAGTTTATTAAAAATTATTTGAATACCAGGGTGTAAATGTTCTGTTTATAGATATGAAATCGTGCCCACCCATGTTGTGGTAAGTATGTTCCCGAATTACTTACTTTGGGGGTTCCAGCGAGTAATGGTAAATTTGTAAGTTTCTTGACGCTAAATGAAACGCAGACTGGATATAAAGTTTTAATCAAGGCCGAAACAGTTTAACTTGAGTTAATCCTAGGGTAACATTCTTTTATCGCATTGTGGTCCATCTTCCACACAAAGATTGGATGCAGCATGTTGATTCGCATAATGAAGGGAAGGGATAAACCTTGGCTGGATTTTTTCGTTGACTTCATCTATCGTCAAAATTTCCGGTGCTAACATTCCATCGGCTTTTATCATTATAGAGCTTGTTCAGCTGTGGATAATCTGATACGCGAATGCACCAGTAGTCCAATATGGGAAAGGGAATAAATTTTTGTAATTAATCAACATTATTAATATCCCAATTACTTTAGGAATGTGGATTTTTCCAATATATTTGATAATATGATCGGTCTCTCAACAATCCCCTGTAATATGGCCCAAGTTGTTTGAGCCTGGCACATGACGGTAGGGTACGTCATTGTCTCTGTGTTAAATAATCGGAAGATACTGTAACGTCACAGGAGAATACTTAGCGTAACGTTCCTGTCGAATAAAAGTTGTGCTATTTTTCTGAAGATAGTTTACTTCATTTTTGATGAACGATAGAATTAAATTACTGGTTCATGAAAAAATTCTCATTGTTTTACCACGGGTAAAGCCAACTCAATATATCCCTTATTTAACCTTTCCCCATGTTGGTCTTGTAAGAGGAAAGCACAGAAGGCCTTGGTTTGACAATTAAGAGCTTCTTCGGATATTTTTCTCAAAATAGTTGCGTTTAAAGTAATGGCGTTCTTTAAAAAGCCATCGAAAGACCAAATCGCTGTTTTTGCTGGTCTTCCATTCAGATTTTGGCTGCCCAAAGAAGTAAGTGAATTTCCCCTACCTTGATATTTGTCGTTAAGCACTAATTGAAATTATTGTTCAGGTTCTCCAAATTAGGGATAGAAAGTTATGGTCCGATCTATCAAATCCCCATATGCGAATTTCTGTGATGCCATAGCTGGATCGAGTTTCTATGTTATAAAGAAGTCTTGATAAAAGTTTTCTTCCGAGACTCTCAGCCGACGATGCGATAGGGAAATTCCAATATTTTGGTTATCGTCCTCCAAATCTGGAGGATCCTTCCTCCTACATTAACTTCGCAGATCTTTGATTTATAGTCATGACTAGACGGGAAATATGCCGCCAAGGACGCAGTTGGGTCAAGATATGGTTACCGCCGCGCTGAAACTTCCGAAAGCTTCCAAAAATTCAAGGTATTATCACTTGGGAAACAGGTGGATTTATTGGTGACAATTCCCGCTGTTTGCTTTTTGGGCGGGTATATCATAGGGCACTAAGTGGAACATGTTGTCCAATGGTAAGTATCATAAAGGTAGGAGATTATCGATGCCCCAATTGGTTAATATACTCTTTTTGATTGTACCGAATTTACGAGAGAGGCGCTCCAGGGTGAAGGTTGGAAGGTTACCAATGGAAAATGGTTTCCAATGGACTGGGGTAAGTGTATTTATCTCTCGTCAACAAGCGTCATAAAGTTGTGGTTTTGTAATGTAGGCCGGGAAGAATTTGCAATATCACGTTAATATGGCATTGATATTCTTCAATTCTATTATTGGTAAGCGATTCGCTTGAGATATAGGGTTAGGCATAGCCAAAATAACCTGGGGTCAGCAGGAATATAAGGGCTTAAGTGCGCCATTTTATAAATAGGGGGGACTGTAAGGGACTACCGTTCCGCCTTCATTATGATATCCCTGGAGCCATCCTCTGGTATGGAATTGTTGTCCGAAATGCTACAAACATATTAGAGCCACACTAAGCAATGTTGATAGTGGACGTTTCCAGATGGGAATCGAAGGGACAACATCTTGAAGTCAAGTTGTTAAAAAGCACCTTCTGATTAAATAACAGCAATTTACTAACCCCTTAAATTTCTGTTACCGCCTCTGTAGGTAAGGTGTGGATTCGAAATACCGCACTTCGATAATAGCTCTGCCAATGCGTCCAACTGCTTGAGCGTTTGTTCAGTGCTCAGATAATTCTCTGGCTGGAGTATGCCCGCACTTAACGTGCGTTTTCTTTCCTGCCCTTTCCAAATTGTATTGGGCTATTGTGGTGCGGTCAAGGGTCTGCGGACGCCAATTGTTCGGACTATTTGACATCCCTGAAAACCATTATAGATATTGAGAGTAATGTGTCGCTCACTAGGGACTCTGTTTGCTTTTGTTAAAGTCTGATCAGATTAACGACATAGGCCCCGGTTGGTTCCCTTGCAGAACAGTAGATGGAAGTGGACACGCGGCAATCCTTTAAAACGGGTAATATTTTTTCAAATGCATGGGATTAAAGATCTGCGGAATAACATTGCCACGGAAGCCCTCAATAACCACATGTTTCAAAATTCATGATTAATAGAGCTAATCCCTCACTGATCTGGAGCTGTCCTGGAGAACAATTACTTCGGTATGGTTACAGCCGGACACCTACCTTGAAGGACTTGACGAAGTAGATTGGGCATATCCTGTCAACACCTATCCACCAGAAACAGCGGAAGTTGATCTTTTTCTTACTCTGAGTACATATTACTACCGACCTTCACAGTCAGCTGGCACTTTCCTCCAACATATATGTTATGACTTGAACCGTTAATGCCCTTCAGTGGTGCAACCGATATAAGAAACCACTAAAGTGACATTTTATCGGATTTTTATTGTGTAGTTTGCATGAAAATCGCAGTTTACTCTTGGTTTGTGCTTTTTTCTACAATATTATTTGGCCCCAGGTAAAGGTTGCCGTATTGTCTGTAACTATACGCTAACGGATGTTGAATTTTTCAGACTCAACCACTTTGATTTTTCTCAACCATATGGCTCCATTCCTTGGAGAATTGAAAATCATAATCGGTCAAGCATAGCACATTTATTGAGCAAGACAGCCTACCTTTACCGTGCCTCTTGATTTCGACAAGGGGACTTCCAACAAAAAGATCAGACGATAATAAAAATTAGTAAACTCTGTCTACTGTCTTTTTAACTTCCAACATTCTTCTATGGAAGATTTTGCATCTTCGTACGTTATTATTCTTATGTTTCTGGACCCATTTTCCAGGCTAAAATCCGAACGAAGAATTCGGAAAAAGAAAAAGATAAAGATTTTCATAGTGGATAATTGGGATGCTTGAATTACAAGAGTAACCCATTTGGGTTTAGGTTTTCATAAATTTGAAATTTAGTTAATTTTGAATTAATTAATGTACTGAGGGATGGAGATTTCAATTGTCCAGATTAAGACTCCAGTCCCATTTTTTTTAAAGTTTATTTCATATAATTGTTTTTACCGTTTATTTCATATTTAACCTCTGTGGTGTTCTTTATTATATCTAAAATTCTTTGAGGCTTAGCGTTTTACTAAACACAATTGAAGTCAATTCATCCGCAGCTTAATTTTTAAAAGACCATCAACATCATACAGCGCGCAGCCTTGCATAATGTCTCAAGGACCTATTTTAAAAGCTGAACGCCCGTCTTTCCAGGATCCTACATTTAAACTCTATTTGGATACTCCTATTTTTTTGGAATCCGATCACAGATGGATTGGTGGCCAGGGCTAAGGTTTTTGGAATTTATTACATTTTCACAAAGCTTCTTCCCACCAAGTTGATGGGAATTATGTTATCGGTCGCTATAAGAGCTTTTATGTTGAATCTGTAACCAACATGTCTTACCTCTGGCCCATTGATGTTATTGACCAAAAATGGGAACATATGCTCAGATGCTGGGGATAACCTCAAAATAAGGCTTCCCCAATACACCAATTTTCACTTCCCGAGTTTTATTGGTAAAGCACGGGATACCATCAACCGTGTTTCGGATAACCCACTTTGTCCCGTCGGCAAAGAACCACTACAACTGACTCCCTTGGGATAGAAGGATATTTTGGCAATAACTTTTTCAGATGCCTTCCAGTCATTATATCTTGTTCCCTTACTGAAGCTTTTTCAGTTTCAACACTTTCCTGCCCTTCTCAGGAAACAAATTTCGGAACCGTCGTCGGGTAAGCGTTGCCTTATCGGTACCAAATTGGATGGATGCTCTTGGATCTACAAGCATACTATTGGCCGATTTACCGTCATTTTTCGTTTATCCAAAAACCAGAATAGGCGCTTAAGCAATAGAATAGACTATTGCTCAGGATATTTAAAAGAATATGGTTTTCTTTTTTGTTTGAATTTTGGATGGACCCCCGTCCCACTTCCGGATTCTACAAGACCTAGGCCTTTTGCGTTGTCCTCTACCTTATGGAAATAGAACGGTGATCTTTTGATTATTTGTACCAAGAATCGAAGATTTGACCCTCCTTTCCGTTAAGGTACATTAATTTTCTTTATTATAGTCTGAAATCATTGTGCACTTGTTTGTCTATATTAATAAGACAATCAATATACTTAAAGGGTACAAAAAAATGGTAAAAATAAAAATAGGATTAAATAAGAAATAGTATTCAAAAGATGGTTTTGCACTTTTTTTTTTAATTGAACTAAGATTCCAAGAAGATAACTAGTTTCCAACCTCGAATTTCCTCTCCTAAGTTGGTCTTAACGTATGAGGAACATTCAGCTTTCATTCGCTCTTTCGTTGGAAAACGATAATTGTCCCAAAAGAAGCTGGCGAGTGTTGAGCATTCTAGACGGAAAATTGTCCTATCATCTTTAAACTTGCTCATAAAGGAGTTGCTTTCGTCTCGAAACAGTCAGTAGTACCTAGCTCATTGTGCTTAATACCTCCGTATTTTTTTAGAAACATCGAGTGATTTTTATAGCTTTTAAAATACTTAAAGCATCTATTGCGCACCATGGTAATAGCTGGACAAGTTTGATTTAATGCATTTATTGCGGATTTTTCCAAGCATGCAAATACTCCTGTAAACCAATTTACTGGATTCCTTGTCGAAAGGATATCCTTGCATAGACGACCATTCATGGTACAAGCATCACATAGTCCTTCTAATACAAAATGGTTCTTCTTTGTATTTCCACTAAGATTATTTTTGAGTCAAATTCATCTTTAATATTTCAAAAGCAAAATCATTTTTAGACACGCCTGTAACTTCGGTGTAACTTCACCTAGCTTTTTTTCACATCAGGCAATAAAGGTGATGTGCTTTCATGCCCGCTCTCCGGAATCAGCATTATTGGCTCGTTTCTTCGGCCTCACCGTCCGTGAAGCGTATTAAAAAATTCACCAATTCGCCTCTATAAGCTAGAAGCCCATCTCCATCAACGCTGGATATTCGGATGTCGGAGAACCCTCATCTATTTTTTTGGTCGTGTTTCTAGTACCCTTCTAGGTAGAAATACGCTTTCGGTAGTCGATGCTCTCCAACCGTATGTCACTTCACGGCGACGGGCCTTGTATCGACTTCAACCGACGTAACGATGGGCTGCCCATTTCGCCTAGCGATTCATTGTCCGTCTTTTTGTTAAATTCTGCTTGCAAATGCACAGTTCACCTGCACCATCGGGGGGTGCCATTGCCTGGACAACAGGAAAAGTCTCCCATAATAATATTCAGACAGCTCCTTGCCGATAACGGGAATATTGGTCGGCACCGATTTGAAAGCAACGGGGGATAACATTGCCCCGCCGCATAGATTACAATACTATGTCTCCGCATCTGAGAGAGCTTCCATATATAGCGTACAGTACCCTGGCACACTCTTTCGATCGAAGGGTTCCATCGTTCCATACTTCTGATATACTTTTTACATTGGCAATGAAGTGCACCTTTAAACTTCATCGTATTTGGTAACTACATCCTCCCAAATCAACCTCAGAAGATTCAGGGTGTATCCGGCTATAAGGTATTTGTACCATAGATCTGATTATGATAACGAAATAGAGGCGAGATATGAGTCCCCGGGTGTACTCCATCAAGCCAGAATTCTTAAAGCCTTTGTGATATTATTTGGAGCATTGAAAAATTGTGCTGAAATCGATGATCAGGGCCGATTAATCCCATCCATATATAAGTTTTTATGCTGATCGGTCGGATCAGTTTTCTTCTTGCGCTTGCATGAAAAAATACAAAAAAAACAATAATTAACCGTGTAAAGTCAGTGAATGGAATTCGGTTTCATTGTAATTTTTATTCTAAATAACTTCTATACGGCAATAATCCTAATTTAGAATCGCTGAATTCTTATGGTGATACTCACTTGTTTTTTTCCATTAGGCAATAAGGTGATGTAGCTTTCATTGCCCGCTCTCCGGAATCAGCAGCTATTGCTCCGATCTTCGTCTCCCACCCGTACTGAAACGTATTAAAAAATTCCCTATTCGCCTTACATCTACGAAATGCCAATCTAATCAAACCTGGGTTTTCGGATGTCAGGACGACCTCATCTATAGTTTTTTTTGGTCGTGTTTTCTAGTAAGCTAACCTAGGTAGAATGCTTGGTATCGATGCTCCTTCCAAGCCGCTTGATCATTTCCACAGCCGCGGAACTGCACCGATTTCAAAACCAACGTACCGATGCTTGCCCATTTCGAAGCGATTCATTCGCTTTGTTATGTTCTTGCTGCAAATGCCCACCGTTCACTCCGCGGCGATGGTTTTTTCATGAATGGGATCGGCGAAAAAGTCCCCCTAATAAGACCTTTCTAAGCTTGGCTTCAAGCCCTTGCGAATAACGGGGAATTGGTGGCACCGATTTGACAGCGGGGGAATTAAATAATGCCCGGCTGCATAGATTACAATACTTTGTCTTCCGCTCTGAGAGAAGCTTCTATACGCGTTATAGTCCTGGAAAAAATCGTTCGAATCGAAGGTTCTCCGTTCGTATTCTCGAATGCTTTTTATTTACATTGGCATGAAGTGCACTTTTATAGCTTCATCGTACTTTGACACCTACCATAATCACCTCAGAAGATTCAGGGTTGTATCCCACGCGATTGGTATTGTACATAGATGCTTATAAGATACTCGAAAGTAAGTAGAATATGGTCGGGGCGTAGTCCATCACAGCAGAATTCTATAAAGCCTGTTGTGAATAATTCATAGGACTGAATTGTGCTGAAATCGCATGGATCAGGTCCCTATTCCATATATATAAGTTTTATGGCTGATTTTCGGATCAATTTCCTTGTGTTTCTTGCAGGAAAAAATAAAAAAACATAATATAAACAGTGGTAAATATCAGTAAAAGGAATTCGGATTTATTTCTTTTAAATTATAATAATGTTTCGTATTAATACTAAGTTAACTTGGTTTTAAATCCTCCAACTGTACTAGAACTTGAGGAACTCTATTATCTCAGAATGTTTTGAAGGACAACTTCCAAAAGCAACGTAACGCGTGTGTTGTCTAATTGGTAAGGACATAGTTTTGATGATTACAGCCTAAAAATATAGCAAGAACAATGCTTCCTTTTTCCAACATCCCAACATGCGGGTATCTAAACACCTTGCAAAGTTAATTTGGCTGCCATAATATTTTTCCTTTTTGTTTTTCCATTATAAATCATTCCATTACGTGAGACCTGTTTTAAGTCCACTCGCAAATTCATTCCTGTTTTTGAAGGTAACCTATAAAATAAAATTGTTTTTTGATTGTGATAATAGATTGTGCTTTCTTCTGGCAAACTATTATTGACCTACTATCCTATCAACTAGAAATCTTGAACACGATGACCTCTTTTCAACAATCTCCTGCCTTTTATCTTTGGAATACAACAACTCCCAGGATCCGTTCGAAGATAACATAGATAGCCGCCGTTAATCTCATTAAAGACACTTTTGTGACCCCGCCTACACCAATGTATAATACTTTTAATATCTGACATTTTGCAATCTTATCAACGGAAAATAAATCGCATGTTAAAAACCCATATTTCTCATCCCTAGAATAAATTCTATTGCTCTATTTAACGCATAGTAGCGCATCATAAAGTTGGCATTCCTTAATATTTTCTCAACTCTGCTATTCTTTTAATCGGTCATTTGGGTTGCCCGCCTTGGAAACATTCTCACGGACGTATCAAATTTTCTGCCACGCTCAAATCGGGGTAGTAGTCAAATTACTGTACATATTTCACCACGCCACACTGAATATAGTTCCCAGCTTTTGTTTTTTAAACCTACGGTGTAATTCTTATTTCTTCTTTTATATTTCCTCCAAGTATAATTTTAAAAGCAAACAAGCTATTAAGGTAATGCAGTTAAATATAGTAAGATCATTCTTTATTGAGTTCTTCG
>Ga0163217_1033658_pt1 | contig 18754 bp, 12 predicted proteins | sample SynspAceP_FD_185933 | JGI IMG/M metagenome (GOLD analysis project Ga0163217, IMG submission 185933) | Saline lake microbial communities from Ace Lake in Antarctica - Synechococcus sp. Ace-P (PacBio error correction) | ecosystem: Environmental > Aquatic > Non-marine Saline and Alkaline > Saline ...
AAAAAAGAAAAAGGAAAGGGAAGAATTTGGTTTGACCCAATTCCCCAAATCGGATAATCTTTTCTTCTCACGCTCCCTAGGGATGGCATAGCAAAGAAATGCAAAGTTGGCCTTAAAGCAAAAAATAAAAAGGCTCTTTTTAATTTCCAATGTCCCGGTACCGTCCGACAAGTTTGTTGCGACTTCCAGGGGAAAGACAGAAACTGATCAAACGCAAACACTGGCCAATAAAACTGCTGACAACACTCGTTGTCGAGTTAAGCCAATTGGCCAAATCAACTCCTGTACCCTGTTTCAATCTAGATACTCAATTCCGGTTTTTATTAACAAACCATTGCCAGACAAGGCCATTCTAGCTCAACAATAGCACAAATCGCATGTCCATGTCCTCCTTTGCGTGAAACGAATAGAGCTGAAAGCTTCTGGTCCACTTGCCTGTTTTAATTGCCAATACTGAAAGTAAGGCTTCGATGAAATCTCGCTTTCCTGTTCCCACTTCCCCTTCCGGTGTACGAGCAACGGCAATCGCCATTCCGCAAAGGCTTTTTTTGCCCTCGGGCCTAAAAGTGCGTCTCAAATCGAACTCCGCTTTTTATGATCAGCGGGATTGGGAAAGTATATTTCTAAAATGGCATTCAGCGTTAAGGCGCCCTGTTTCAACCTCGCTTGTTTGACGAATCTAAGCGTAATTTCAGAATTTTAAAGATAAATGACCGTTCCCCGCTGGGTTTTCAATACCCATCATCATCCGGGACACAAAGGAAGGGTTTTCTGGTCTCAAGCAGTAAACGTTTTTATTTCGATCTCGAAATTCCGTTAACTCATCCCCACTTTTGGATTCGCCACGTCCCCTTAAGAAAAACTGATTCCCTTTTATGAATTGCTGTAATGGCTTATGCAATAGGCGCAATCGAAACATTCAGGTCCCAGCGCTAGCTCATGACCTAGTGAATTTCGCCTTTTTAGGATCACCGAATGAAACCATCCGGAAGGCTTCTAATAAGGTAAAGCGCAATTATGCTCCCTTTCAAAAGGAGTAAAATGACCCGTTTTTTAACATCTTCAACACTCTCCATAAAACGGCGGGAAATTTCTGCAAGCAAGCGCTTGCAATTGAAGAAAAGGAAATATCTAAAAAACCACAATAAATAACAACGTCGCTTTGTACCATTTCCACTAAACGCATATCGATTGGATGCGGTATGAATACAGTCGAGGATTTTCACGCACCATGCCGATTCATCTTCGCACTGTATTTCTAACCTCTGCTTCCTCTCTCACGCAAGCGACCGAATAATTCGGAACGCATTACTTCTCTTTGAACTCATTAATAATTAAATTTTGCTGTGGTGCAAACGTCTCATATGCGGTAATAACAGCCGCCCCTAACACCCCTGCGGTAAATAGCCAGTTTGAGCAACACGATCCCAGGACAAGAGGCCAGCATATATGGGGACGCCCAAGTACTTTTAAAGACGGTCAATTTAAGCCGCTAAAAAACAGGCCGCGGAGGCCAAACGCCCACCAAATGAGAACGCTTTCAAGGATCGTATACACGCATGACCGGAAGCCCAGCGCCGCGTGAACTTCTAATGCTACTTCCGGGCCCGCGCCCCCCCGCCGCCCACTGATTTATAAGCCTGCGTACTAGTATCATTGCAACCTTTCATTGTCAGGACACGACTCTGATTTGCCATGTAGATCGACGTAATTGAGGACAGGGACAACGCTTTCAAGAATCAATTTACCATGTTTGCCAGTTCGCCCGTGGAATTAAACCAAACCTGCCCGCGCTTTACCACTGCGCGCCAAAAAAGCATTCACCATAGCCACCAAAACTACCACCACAAGCAGTACTGACAAAAAGATAAGAAGTGTTCTTTTAGGCGAAATCTGATTGCAAGCAGTCAACTCACTGTTGCCGCCGCCACCGCGGGTCGTTTCACACCAGAAGCAGCTTACAAACCGGTTAATTCCGCAACCATGAATTCAAAACATCTGACTGCCAATATGTTTAATGCGGCTTTTTAGCCCGTCAGATTGGGCTCTTTGGTCTGAGTCGGTGGACCAATGTATCCAACCCAAGAGTCCATATAATCAGGTCTGCGAGGCCTAATGCTTGAACCTTACCCAACTTGCTCCCCAGTGTTCTTTCAGCTTCTTCGATAAGGTCTTGGCGATTTTTTTAGCCAGTTTCCTCAGAGGGAAAGACACCTCTCTCTTTCTAATAACAAAACACAGGCCCACTAAAAATCCAGCAGCGCCGCACTGAATATGATCCCGGTCAACATTGATTACCCAGTCCATAGCGGCCGCTCTCATAATATCAGCTTAATGGAAGGCTGTACGCTGACGTACCGGTCACCCTTAGCCCACATAGTAAAGTAACTGCCGTCAAGTAAAGAGAACGTAATCACCGAAATAGTCTGTGTACTCAACCCTGAGTGCGCCTCAGCATACTCACCCGAGAAATTTTCTGGTGTTGCCGAACCCAGTGGAGAATGATCCGTTCCATTATCCAAACACGGCTTTGTTTTCAGAGGCTACTACCTGACGATTTCATCACAACTCACCCTCTAATTTAAGCTCGTAACTAAACGACTATATTTAATAAATCTAATTTGATTAATAATATAACTCATTCCAAGATGAGTTAGCGCTTCACAAAAATACCGACCTCGCTACAAAAATAAACGGCTCCCTTTGCCTTAAACAGCAAAGCGCCTACAAAGGACGACAATTATGCCCCCTTTTCCAGCGTTTTCAAATCTGCCATTTTTTTAAACAGCCTTCAGTCACTATGGCTTTTATCACCCAACTGCATTGACCTTGACGGTGGATTCTTCAATCTTCCAAAGACAACCGGCGACATTTAGACACCGATACTCCGTCACCTGTTTAGCAGCACCGCTTCATGTTTCATTAGCAAAAGCGTAATCAAGCAGAAGAGCAACACAACAGAAAACAAACAGCCTCCTAGAAGCAACTCGTCCCATGGATTGCGCTATTTGAGAGAGCGCATCTTCGTAACAATGGCGGTTATGTTTGGTTACTAAACAAAGATCAAAACCTAGATGAGACCAATCACTGCTACGGGCGCCTTGTCCTGCTCGCTTAACGCCACCGCTTATAAGCTGGCGTAGAAGAAAGCCAAAATCCTTGATAAAGAAACCTTCACGATCTAATTGGAGTTGCATTTCTGGATGCGAGTTTGACTTATACAAAAGATGAAATTCCAGCGATTGGGCCAAACGTTTCAAGACTACCGCGGGCAAACATGCCAATATCACAGCTGCGAAGCACTTCTTGCCGCCTCATGCTGCAACACAACCACCCCATTTACTTGGAACGGGCACTAAACTCGCTATGCAATATTTGCTTAACGCCAAGCCGCTTAGCGGGTGTGAGATTTGGGAACACTACACCACGGATTTGGCAGGTCCGACTGAAACTACAATCATCGGCCAGACCCCAAACATTATTTCGCCCTTGGGATTCCAACCAGGCATCAGACGGAATGGGCAAAACCTGTACTTTAAATTCACCAGCGCTCCACCGGCTCGAATGGCTAATCCCCTAACTGCAAAAAACTAATTCGACACGCAAATGGGATAAATCTTGGACGAAACCATGGTGGACTTTGTTACGGTTACGACCCTAAAGGCCACACTTTGTGACTGGTGTAAATATTTTGGTAAAGCAGAATCCTTCGCTGCAGCGGCTATGTTTTAGCAATAATCGACCAAGCGAACAGCACTTTGGACAAATATCAACAACTTGCAATACACTGGTCCACTACATGGTTGATCATCATACGTGTGCTTTGGTTTCGTATTTTAACTCAAGACACCAAGCTTTGACGACTGCAAAAGCCCTGCTGGAAAAACGGACTATACACCATGGGCGCTTGCTATGAAAGTCATAGAGCAACTTCTAAATCGGTTGATCTCCTTACTCAATAAACTGAGATCATTCTATTCATATAAAAATGAAGTAGAATGCAGGCCCCTATCGTTTAGTGGGTACACGGCCTCTTCCTTTATGCAGTTTAGACAAAATAGATCTTAATTTACTTCTTTATTTAGACTCCTTATTACGGCAGCAAAACGTTACCCACGCGCAACCAACTTGGCTATCACTCAGCCAGCCATGAGTAACCGGATTACGCTCGTTAAGAGACCTATTTCCATGACCCATTATTAGTAGCAACCAGCGAGGCATGATGCCCTACTGCTTTGGCCATTCAAGCTACAACCGCGCGTACAAAGCCATCTTACAAATCGGTAGATGAAGTGCTTCACCTTGGACAAAGCTTGAAGCAGAATCAAGCTCTCGAGTATTTCGCATCATGGCCAGTGACTACGCCGAGCGACTCTGATCCACCGCTTTATGAAGAAACCTCAGATGAAGCAACCAAACGTCATACTGATGTCATGAATCCAAGGATGTGAGCTTTCATGATGTAGAAAAAGGCCAAAGTCGAATTTGGTCATCAATCGATTCGAGACTCCTGCAGCAGTCCTTCCATCAAAAGTCTGTTTGGGTGACATTTTTCCTGCTTGGTGCCAGCCGATTCAAGACATGCCCAAAAAAACTTTTCTTTGAAACGTACTTGGCCTTCTCGTCACGTAATGGGTTAAGCAAAAACCGTTTTTGGTGTTGGTGTTGGCATCCCAGCCCGAAAAGTGCAAAAATTAGGTTGGTAACGGCTCTTCTGGGCGGATTAGGTTCAAGCGTATATTCGTTTATTCACCAGAACTTATAACGTTGCCATGAGAGCGACAGAGCAAACTTGGCGCTAATCGCCACACTGCCATCACTGCTGACGCGATTGATGAAAAATCAACAACCGCGTGGTGTAATTACCGCCGCATTCGACATCCACCAGTGGAATTGAAAAAATGTTATGGAGCCCTTGTTACAGCATGATCGGGGCATATTTGGATACGCTCAACCATTGCAGGGTGTGCGAAACAATTGCTGAAACAACAACTTGTAGTCCAACTGCATAGTCAGAATCAAAAAAAACGAAACTCTCGGGTTCGTTTTTTTGTTTTTAATAACGAGTATCTACCAAGCACCTTTCCTATCAATGTATTCAGGTTTCAGCGGACTCCTTCTGCACTAGAACGGTCACCTTAAGTCCTTTAATGTGACATGCTAAGCTGTTAACCCAAACCGTGAACATGCAGTCTTGGCCGATACGCCATGCGGTTTTGAAAACAATGCTGCTTGGACATACGTTCGCCACTTGCCTCCACCACATTATTCACACATACGATCAAAAACGAACCTGCTCATCTTTCTATCGCATCACAATTTCTTTTCTGTGGAGGCGGGTAAAACGTCTTTATATGTGGCGCAACAATTGTCGATCATACCGTTGTTCTTCTGTGCCCATCGCCGCTTGATTCCACACAGCCATAATGACCCAAACCACCATAGATAATGCTTAACTTCAGCACATCGACAGCAAATTGGGAATTCACAGACAAGCAATTTTAAGTCGGTTGTACGACAACATTCGCGATATTACGGTGGACAAAAGACTCACCTGTAATAAATCTACTATTTGGTTCGCAGGAACATCGGCTATCAGCAACAGCCAATCCAAAGGTATTCTGGCAATTTGCTGCTTTGGTCAACGTAGAAAAAAATCAGGGTCTTCTTGGTAAACCTTAGCCGCCACTCTCTATTTTCTAAAAAGTTCATCTTATAGTTATTAGACATAATCTACTATCGGCAATTTCTTTCGATACCAGCGGAATTTAATATCTGGCGGTAGTGATAGAGTTAAGTGTTTAATACGCTCTCGACCGGTATGACGCCTTACATGGATATAGAGGCGTCATACTTAATAATTGTTCGATTTCTGTTGAGAATTCAGTGTAAAACATAAGTCTCAGCCTTCTCCAACACCCACATTTCGAAACCCCCTACTCCTTCGAGAAAGTTTTGCTTGTAATCATGAATGAGGGGTAAAGTATTCCGTAACTCGATAAGAATGATCAGGTTTCCCCAGATCCAACCAGTAGAACCAAACTGTTTCGCCTTCAGTACCGCGAAAATTCACTAAAAACAGGAAAGCCAAATAAGCATAAGATGGGCATCAAAGCGTTCACTTTGGCACAAGGCAGCTGGCGTTAACTTCCCACTAACCAAGCTCAGCGCCTTGTCACGCTATCGCGCGGTAAGATAGCCCACTTAGAAATAATCTAACCCCAGTGCGTTCCATACTAATATCCTTGATCAGCAAGGCTTTGCACATTTCATTAAGATAATAGCCCTCCCACATCCTGCATCGAGGATACGAACGCCCAATTAAGCAAATCACCTTCGGCCAGAGGATTAACATTGTTTAACATAGGAAAATAGTGCTGCAGATTTTAAGAAAGTTTTGCTCGGCGGCTACCAATCTCTTTACTATCACCAAGGATCTTAGAAAACGTTTAATTTTGCCACGCGGAAGAAGTCACGTAACCGGTTTTTGCTAGATTCATAGGTATGCCCATGTTCACACTTTAAGCCTTCCGTTCAAACACGGCTTAGCGGTGCAGCATCTATCGGACAAGAAAGGCTTTTTCGAGGCGTCCGACACAAGTACCCATCAGTTTATTGATTTCCTGGATGCTGTAAAGGATAACCTATAAATGAACAAGCCAAATATATAAAATGTCCAAAAACAAGAACATGCACGATCAATGAGTAATAATAACGCTATGGTCATACCGAATCATTCTCTACTGCAACACTTACATTGTAAAAACCATGGAATGTCCATAACAAGGCAAGAATCTACACTGTTTAAAGGTTGGGAAAACAAGTAACCTTGCAACTCTTGGCACCTGTGTAACTGTTCAATATATCAACTTGCGTGCGATTTTCCTACCCCTCGGCGATCAACTTTCAGTTTCAAACATTCGCCATCGCACCGTTGCTTTAACGATTAGCATCGTTTGTCGCATCCAATCCTAAATCATGAATAACAGAACGATCGATTTTTTAAATGTTTGTATTGGAAATTTCTTCAAATCGCAGAGCCGATGAGTAGCCCGTACAAAATCAAATCAATGGACAAGTTAAGCCCTAATTTACGAAAACCATGCAGGCTTTTCAATCGATTGGTTGAGCATCAGCCATCAACATGCTTCTGTTAACTCAGTTCAAATCACTTAGGATCCACACCAGTTTCCTTTCTATATGCGCTGACCATATCGACTAAATCTGCTTGCATAAATGTCTGCTGGATAAAAGTTACAGACAGCTTAATCGGAACGATAACCCGCTTCTCTCCAAACCTTGCAACTGACGACAAACGCTCTGCAAAATACCCATTCACTCCAGAAGGAATATCAAAACCATCTTTCTGCCAGGAATTAAACTGATCTGGCTGATGCATGCCAAGCTTCAGGGGTTGAGACACCATCGTATAGCGCTTCGGCACCAACAACCGATTCATCACGGAAGAAAAGTATTTTTGGTTGATAATGAAGAACAACTGCTCTCTTCTATTTGCCTTTCGTGTCCTCCACCTAGCTATAGGTGGGCATTGAATGTTATCCGCCATCTTATTTTCATACACAAAATACAATATTGTGCGCCAGTTGGATTTTGCACGCCTACATGGCGGCATCCGCATTCCTTTAAGCAAGTTGTCGACGCAATTTGCATGCTGAGGGTAACTAGCATATACCGGGATACTTGCCCGTATCAATCATTTCCCATTTTCGCAAACGGGGTACGTATACTGGCATTTTGCAATAATAAATTTTTTGGCAATGTTTTCTAGATCTCAATCGAATCAATATTTTCCAGCATCCACCCACAACTCATCGCTCACCCAAGCGATACAAACATGCACGCAGATGGAATGCTTCCTTTAATAAGCTCAGCAAGCACCGCCTGAATAAGTTATCTCCCACTCGATAGCAAATTAATCGTTAATAATCTTAAGCCATCAAGGTCTAATACAAATGCCAAACCGCGCTGGCGTTGCTCGCATTGACTAAAGCAATTTTCTAACTGATGATATAATAAATTTTCTATAGTAAGTTTTGTTAAGCTATCGTAGTTATTTAAGACGATAAAGACAGCGATGTTCATGATCTCTTCTCTGAATTCAAATGAGTAATAAGTAGATTTTCTGAGTGGATTTATTCTGGGAGAACCTCAATTCTATGCCAACGCACACCCCTAAGGGTGGAAAGCATAATCTCTGTTGACAGATTTCTTGCTGAGTAATAAACGACTCATAAGCCTATCCGCTGCGTCCTGTCAACAGCAAAACAATTCTCGAACATGATTATGTTGGCCAAAATGCGTTTGAAACACTCACTGGCAATCACAATAACACACATTTTCGTAAAAAAATAGCAAAAGACAGGGTTTTCAAATTGAGCCAAAAGACCAACGTCTTGATCATCTCCCTAAAAGACGAGGTTTCATAACCGGATGAGCTTCAACCTTCGATAAAAGCCTTTACGGCTTTCTGACCTGAGAAATTAACGGATCCAAGTAACAACTGTAATGAATGCCTTCTTGAAAATAATAGGGCCCCAGTCAACGTTAATTGACTTGCCCTTCCTCTACTCCGTCTAGATAAAGAGAAATTACGCTCTTTTTAGCGGCTTCCCCTATCATTCGCTGGCCCTGATTTTAATTCAAACCTAAGAGAGTCTGCCAATAAAGCCTCTCTGCAGCGCCATTGCACCCACGGAAACACTTGATTGCTCTACATCTATTACCCAAGAAGCTATGGCATTTTCAGTTGGAGTATTTGATAAATCGGGGGGGGGTTTTCATTATATTTACTACTACTAAATATATTCCATCATTTTGATATTAGATTCTGTCTAAACCTCTCACCATGAGTCAGGGACAATAAACAAACACTACGTTTTTCCGTACTGGTTTCATTAAGCGACATGGCTAATAAAAAACCATGTTGGGCGATCATCACGTAAGGAAAAAAGCCTACAAGATTGTAGGTTGGATTGCAGAAGAAAAGAAAGAAACAATCATCATTAAATATTTGGAGGGCCCGGCCCCCCCCCCCCCCCCCCAAAAATTCCCCAATGAGGCTTTTCTAAAGGTAAAAAATAAGAAAAAATGGCATCAGTAAAAAAAGGTCAGACATCGTATCCAGCCACCAGCGCTATTTTGAAAGAGAGCCACCTGCATCAATATTTTTCACTGACTGGTCAAAGCAGAATATAAAAGTCCAAAATATCAAACAATTTGTATGCGGTTTCGATTCTTTGCAACATGACTAAATCGCCTCACGCCCCTTTTTGTGTCTCGGTAAAATCAATAACTGAAGCTCCCTTGCTCTCGAATACCTTGTCCAGCAAAACTGTCATTCTTGTTAGGTCCAATCCCAGATGATGAGGAATAGAGATCGAGCCCGTTCTAAAATAACACTTAATCGCAATTTTCATAATTGATGTGAGTTCCCATCTGGGTTTCAAACTAACATGTCTACTTCGCCAAGCGTTTGCCCATCTTTCTCTATTGGAAATGCTCAACAAAATCACTAAAATCGGATAATTCGCTATAGCGAAAGAAAACAAACTTTCAAAAATACTGCCAGACAATGAGACCTGCAGGCTGAGATAGCAGCAACCAAGCGCACGGGTCGCGATCTAAATTCAACGCAGCCTTAACATTAACGTCTGCCAAACCGCAATGGCGGCCCAAGGTTAAATCTTGCTCATATAATGCCTCTCACCAAGCCAGCAAAGTCTTTTTACAATACGGATTTTAACTCTGTCGCGAGTCACGAAAACTACCACTTAAATTGCGATCAATTCGATTCAAACAGTTCACGACTATGAAATCACATTTCCTTCGTCTCGATCCTTAAAAAGCATATCTTCAGCCATCGGTGATATAATATACAACTGCTAGGTAAATCAGCGCCCAGTTCCAGCATTGTTTTAAAAACCCGTTCAAGTCATGCAGCAAACTTCAAACCAATTGCTTGCAAAGCCATCGTACAATGCAAAAAGGCTCACTTACTTTTGCAATATCAGCTGAGTGGGCGCTTCACATTCCCAACCCAACAGTCTTGCATCGCCCACTTGCAACTATCAACAAATCGGCCAAAACATGATGAAGCAGAAAAGGGCTTCTTTCAACCTGATGTTCTCCCTTCAAAAAGCGTAGATAACGTCTCTTTTAACTCCCATAATAAAAAAGCAAACCCGGGATATACCGGCACAGCTATAGCGCTTATCGCAACAATGAGCCAATACTTTTATCATGAGGCAACATTGAATCTCTCTCAAGACTTAAATTCCGACATGGTTCGGTTTGGCGATGTAACCTACCTACGACCTAGGCCGCAGCATTAGCAAATAAGCCCCAACAAGGCCGTGCATTGAATGCGTAACAGCAAGCCTACCCTTTTCCATTTCGCAAAATGCTTGGTAGCTTGCTTGTTTTTAAAAAAGCACAATGCGACAAAAGAAAGACACCGTCAAGAAACAAAGGCGTGATTTGGGTTCTCAAATTGCCTCTTAGACGAGGCTGGCTGCCTTAAAACCTACCGGAACACCATCGCGATCACTTCATTAAAAGCATCGTTCGATAAAAAATACTGCACAAAGGCGAAGAAGCGGGATTATCTGAAGCATACTTGAAGACAGCCCTTATGCCCGTTTTAAATAACCTGAAAACCAAAAGCGCAGTGCCAAAGCTTCATTGCAAAAGCTCGGTAAAGACTTACACCAAAGCCCTTCAAAACTACTTTGATAACGTTGTGAAACACCTGGCGTCAGACTTAACAAACCAAGACGACAGCTGGCAGACACCTAGGACTTCAAGGCATGCGGAACCGCCGCCAGAGTAAACGAAGACAAATACCAAAGCACTCATGCACAAAAAGGCGATCCAACAGCCGCCAAACCGGTTGTCCAGCGCCCTTAAATGTCATGCTCTAGAGACACGAAACATGGTCCATACCGTACAAGATACGCTGATAACAGACAAACTGGCAAATGAACAAGACGCATTGATGCAGGCAAGTTACTTACCCGCCTTATCAAGAGCCGATTTTAAACGACACGCTAGTTACTGAGTTGCCGCTAATTTTGTTTAAACTTGGTAGCCTAGCAGCATGTCACGATGACGATCTTCAATCCAATCGCCGCATTGGCCGCCAAAAATGCCCTCACGGTTAAAGCTCAGCAACCCTCACTGCTCTCGTATCATCATGAAAAACTAGCCCATCCGCGAAGACGGCTACATCGCCTTTAAACAAATTGCCGCAGAAACTCAGCCAGCTACCCAGAAGCAAAACACCACTATGGGCATTACTGCGCAGCGGACACGTCAGCCCGAAACTGGCAACAAGTGGTGAGTTATTTGGGTTTACTCAAACACCAAAGTTCTTTTGCGTGATTGGGAAAGGAATGACTTTAATGGATTGGAGTCTGAGGCGCCTGAACTGGAATCGATGCTACAGACTCCATTTTTTTGGATTGAAGATGTTTATTGCCACTCCATCTTCAATTCGCGGTGTGACTGCGCACAATCCCTTAAAATACAAATTGATAAAGCTTTGATATTTATGAGAGCTCTTATCAGCAACAGGCTAGATTACTGGAAAAAACAGCTCGTTCATTATCTGCAACGTCTACCACGTCAAGCGATGACTCCGTTGAAAATCAGGGTTTTAGCACTGCAGAAAGGCAAACACTCCAGCCTGATCCCCATTTTCATCAACTTTCGACATGAAGTTTTAGGTAGCAAACTCCAAGCATAGATTCTACAACGCAGTAAGGAATGGACATTGAATCTAATTAACTCCCACTGTCGTGAGAGAAGTTTCAATTTTGAACATAACGCCATTCAAACACTCCTTGGTCAAAAATACCGTAAATTAAGATACTCAAGGCGAATAACGTTCAAGCAGCCATGATAACTTCTTACAAAGCTCAAATCAGCCCAGGATAAGAATGAAGGCCATCAAATCCCCTTTACTGACCGGTACGCCTGCTTTTAGCGAGAGCGTAAAACATCCCCATATGAAGAAGTAATTAGGCCCTATGTACTGATAAATAAAATCTTTGACTGCACAGCGTATTTCTGAAAAACCGCTTATCGTGCCAATACTTTACTATCATCAAGGCGTACGAATTTCAGAAAGATTTCTAACAGCCCTCTCGTTTCTATGATTTGACGAACGACGGCTTCTTTCCCCCTCAATCAGACTATCAATGATATATAGCGTCTTTCCCCTAACAGCGCGCAATATCCCCTTAACCAAAATTGGGCTGCATTTTTGCGTTCACCTCAAGAGAATATACATATGCAAATCCGTAAAAGACTGCAGAGAACAACTCCGGGCGGTAACTTTTTACAATCGTCCTCCAACTGTAATAAGTAGCCCGCTTGAATAACTTGTTTAATATTAATCGCTCATATTACCTCTAAAAGTCTCATGATTGACTGTTTATCAGGTAAACATTCGCCCCAACCGATCATGTCCAGATGAGACGAGGAAGCGAAGACGTAATCTGGACCGCGACAACACACCAACACCACTCGGTAAGCATCCCCACTGTGAAAACGTAAAAGCGACACCTCACTTAAAGAGGCAAATAATAGTTGGTTAAAAATGGGCGATCGAGGAGCAAAAAACAACTGTTATTTGAATCTATTGGGGACAGATGAAAAACCAATCTATTTTCTCAATCTGATCCAATTCCGAAACCTACTGCGTAAACATTATCTAAGTTAATTTTTTGTCTAGTAAAGTCTGGGAAAGTCCATCACAATACAAGTAACTAAAAAGCAAAACCATAAAAAACATTGTGTGATTTTTTAGCAAGAAATATCGTTATAGAAATGAATGAGAGAAAATGCTGTTTAGTTGAGTTTGGGTATTCACGAATATAGCTGGGAAAGAGCACAAAAGTAAAACCCACCTCGCCCTCCCTTGGAAGACCATAAGGGGAAGAGAATAATACAGTTGTCCGCCTAAAGGCTCGACATACATTTTAGGGTCGGAAGATTAGTATTGCGCTTAGATTAGACCAGTTTGAAAGCTGCAAGTCTTTTAAACGCCTGATTACTGTCGTTGCCTCCCTCATCAGGCCTACAATTGAAGGTCGTGGGAAAGTTATTGTGGCGTTTCGCCCTTGGTAAAGGCGTTTAGTTTTCGAATAAGAAACGCATATGACTTGAGCAAGGTGATAAAAATATGGGCAGTGAAGTTACAAAGTAATTGACCCACCCTAGCCCCCCTTGGAAGACATAAGGGAGGGGAATATTACTGAGGCTGGCTGTGGCTGCAAGTCCTTTAACGCCTGATTACGGTCGTGCCTACCTCATGCAAGGCCTACAATTGAAGGTTCGTGGAAAGTTATGTGGCGTTTTCGAGAGGTTAGGCGTTTAGTTTCGAGAAGAAACGCCATATGATTGGGAGCAAGGTGAATAAAAAATATGAGGCAAGCAAGTCACAAGAATTAACCCCACCTCCCCTCCCTTGGAAGACATAAGGGGAGGGAATTAATTACCTTCAGCGCATAAAAAAAGAGCCCCAATATTTTTTCCCCGACACAAGAACCGCATATGGGGGCCCAAAAAAAGACCAAGGAAAACTACCATTAATGATGGACTGGTTCCGGTAGCCGTCTTCGCGCATTCGTTACGATGTTCGATAAATTCATCACCAACATATAAGTGCCCATGCTCAGCTGGTGACAAGCGCTCCTCTGTGACCAGTGCGTCTAACGTTTTGGCAACACTTTTTGAACGACGCTTCTCCTTTTATAAAATAAAAATTGTTCACCTAATGAAATCAATTTAAAACCAGATTCCTAAATAGCAACAGCATAGATTTTGAGTTGGCGTTTAACTTGAGTTTCATAATCCACCTCACCAAGCCGTCTCCTTTTTTTGATCAGTTTTGTTTTTTTTTTTTTTTTTTTTTTTTTTTTGGGTTTCATTAACTATAGACACTTTTTCCAATAACAAACATTTTCCGCGTCTAAAGATTACAAAAAGATAAGAAACAATAAAAAAACCTAACGACAGCACAAAAGGAAGGCACAAGACCCATCCCTTTCAATAACGCTTGTGAAAAACGAGTATTATTCGCAAATACACGGTTTTTATTACCGTGCACAAGCACTCGATCTTACTAAGTGATAGTAAACCACGGGACAGTACGAGTTCTTCAATTCTTTTCCTTAAAACGCATCCATTCTTCTGCCGCGTGACCATGGCGTAAACACGAATCACGTCTTGCTCGATAATCGGTCCAGCGTCTAAATCCGCTGTCACGTAATGACAGGTTGCACCGATCAGCTTAACGCCAGCGAACCGCGCCTGATGATAAGGCTTTGCGCAAATAAAAGACGGTAAGAAACTGTGGGATATTACATGACTTGGAAAAGGGTCGATACGATACTTTTCACACAATATTCTGGGCAAAATTGCATGGTAGCGAGGCTAACAAATGCGTCCGCTTTGTGCGTCATCGATACACGCTCAATTGCTGAAACGCGGCATCTTATTTTTCTTTTTGTAGCAGGTTGGCAGTGGAATATGGAATTTTATACCACTCAACCTATCGAGCGAAGCGCTTCGTGGTTTAGCAATCACGCCCAACAATTTTCACAGTTTCAATTCACCCCGTGTGCCAGCGATGCATGATTCATTAAGACAATGAGATTCTTTGGTCGCCATCAGTATTCAACTTAGGACGATCTTCGCTGTCTTTACATACCAGCGCATATTAAATTCTCAGCGATAGACGCCAAACTCTTCCCGAAAGGTTTCAACCGTAATCTTAAGACTTTCTCGTCAATATCATGACGCATAAAGAAACATTTCTGTCGATGTCTGTGGTGATGGCTGCCTCAAATGATGGAGCCTTCGGAACGCTCATTCCAGAATTGACTCACCGCCGCCACAATCCCACTTCTGTCAGACACAATAACCAGACGAAATGTTTTTTTTTCTCATAGTAAAAAACTTCTAAACTTTAAATTTCAGCAAGTTAATCGTTTCTTTCAACCTGCATTCATACTGTTTTTTTAATTAACAGTTCAAATCACAATTTAAGTCTAATGACTTGTGCTTAATAACAAACATTGGTGAATTTTGCTATTAGATCAAGTCCGGATGCAAAGGTCTCATGAGTGCATATTTTTTCAACTTCGAACTCTTGCTCTAGATCTGCATCCAAAATAAAAGCGACGATAATTCATTCGAAAATATTAACTCTCAGCCTTTTTGCCAATCTAGCCATATGCTTAAACGCAATCAATGCCATGATCACGTTGAATGTCTAGCACATCGGCCCATTTTTTTCGAAGTTAGAAAAAAGTCGGAGGGTCCATGATACAAATCAAACACATCACGACCTTTGCTTAACCACATTCGATAAGTCAGCCCGCGGCTCAACTTGAATGATTACGCTCAGAGAATTCATTTAATTCAATATTACGGCGCGGCCATTCTGTGTAATATTCGACATGTCGACACTTTAATGAAACTGCGAGCACCCACCTTGACCATGCATGTACGATGCTGTCGCGTGGTAACAAAAGAGATTTAAGAAACGTTTACGTTGGCAACGGTCTTGAATCAGGTTTTTTCGTACTGTCGGTGATCAAAAACAACCGGTGCTAGGTAATCTTTTAGATTCACAATGAAATCACAGCCGTCATTCCTTCAACGATCATTCGTGCTTGAGACTGATCTAATTTTCATATTGCTCCTTTGCCTGATTGAACGTTGACGCTGCTCAAGATCACATTGGATCCTGCGATATTAACGCTGTTGGAATCGCAAGCATCACTTCAAATAGACGTTGGTTTGGCTTTTCTGATCAACACTTTTCGGTGCCTGATATTCCTGTACATGCCAATCTTGATACGATATCGATCGCCACGGCCGGTATTCAGGCATGCAGTCGTAAACGCGATAACAATTGAATTTTGTCTGCTATCGACCCCACTTTTTTATCTTTTTAAACATTTTTTCCTGCAGACGATTGGCAACATTTTGAGCACCGGAGTCATAACCGATTGCGCCATCAATCGTCTTCTTTAATTCGTACCTTCTAACAGGGGAAAATATAAGCACGACACTCATAGCCACGTTAATAACACGAGTACTGTTTCTCAGGTGCGTGCCCGGGATTTGCACGAGGCCAAATGGTCCATTGCTGGTCAGCACATAAACTTGCCAATCCAGGCACATTTGACTGACAACCCACTCACCCATTGCGATACAAAGCAATCAGTGCCAACTTCGTCACCCATCCGCTCACGGTAGGCGGTTGGTATCCTAAAACCTGTAATCTGGATTAATTATCAATTCATGCTCTTGGAAAGGCTCCATTGCAACATCGATCACCCCAACCATTGCCTGCACGTTTGAATGCTTTCGACGAGCCGCCGCGATCGGCCTCTCTGATCACGTGATCTGTACCTTGAAAGCCGCAACCCAGTTCAGCAGGGTCTGTTTTTAACGCGTTTTTTTGCAAAATCCAGTCAGTTGTTGCCCACATACGATGGTCCCATTGCTGTTTCCAGCCCTTACAGCCCCAGTACTTGGCGCCTAAACCCGGTGCAATGTCCAAAGACATCATCGCGGCTTCCACCAAGAAAAGTCGCAGAACCACACATAGGATCAATCAATTTGTGTTTAAACCGCAATCTCTTCCCAGCAGCACGCAATCAATAAGCCTGCCGCGAGGTTTTCTTTCAGTGGCGCCATACTGCCCTTTGTTGAACGATACCTACGGCGATGCATACTTCCGCCCGATAAAATCGATGCTTACCGTGACAACTTCACGTTTTAATAGCAAAGCGATACGCACATCTTGCTGCTCTTTTTGAACATTTGGACGCCTCACCAGATAGCTCACGAAATAGTCAGCTTCGCATCTTTGGCGCGCACCGCAACTCAAAACTGAGTTATTGCGAATATGATGATTACGTACCGTGGCATCAATGGCAAATGGTATGAGCTGCCTGACAATATGATCAAGACCACTTAATCGCCTTCACGGCCGTCATAAGTTCATCGGCTGAATCGATTTTTAAAAGTTCGCGATCGGCAAGCATCCATACTCGGTGCAAAACACGAGACCAAAGACACGCTTTAATACATGCCTTCTAAAATCGGTGGGTGTATTTAAACTGCCCTTCGCCAAAACGGGTTTGTGTTAGGCCTTCATTCAAATGCAGTTCTTTTTCAGACATTTTCCAATCCAAGGGACAGGTTATCTCTAATGCGTAAACGCTGAACTTGCTGATCCGTGTCTGTAATTAGTGCTCATTTAAAATTCTTTTTAAAAATTTGAAAATGATATTCCGAATATAAAAAGAAGGCGTAATCATTTTCCGCCTGCAGCCACAAGTGCCCCACTGGCCACCTTGCTTATTTCAATTGATCTGTTTAAATGCCTAAAATCAAAGCTCTCGATAATAAGCGTCTGTGCTTGCTATTCGCTTCTTTAATCAAAGTTCTGGACCCTGATAAATCAACCAGAATAAATTTGGTACCATCTCGCACCAAGCCTGAAGTTTTTCCACATCCGCATCCGCGCGCACTTGAAATACCACCTATCACTATTATATGAGGTAATGTGTTCTTTTCCAAATGCTCCGCTAACACTTTAACGCACTGAGTCGATGCGTCACGAACTGGCGCGGCCGCTCACCCCTGCTTCTTTTTCAAAACTGGGAGGCCTAAAACAGCATCAACGAGACAGCGTCGTATTGGTTTGCAATAATACCATCAACACCCTGTTCTGAACTAAATGTATCGGCGACCCATTTTATTTCATCATCATCTCATATCTGGCGCAATTTTACGGCAATTGGAACACGCTTACATGTTTTCTGCTTTCAATACCGATCTCGAAGCCGCCAACCAGCGGCGCAATTAATTGCGCCAAGCTTTCTCCAATGACGACCTGCGTAACCCGTGTATGTTGGGTGAGCTAATGGTTTTGGCCCGTAATGTAATCGGCGTATGGAATCACCGTTTCTAAGCACGTTAAAATAATCCGCCGCGGCATCTTCCACAGACGTGGTTAGGTTTTACCATATTCACGCCCAATATACCGCGGATACGATGAGACTTTATCGTGATACTAATGATCCACGCCTTTGTTTGTTAAAGCCCATACGAATTGATAATTCGCGTCAGTGCTCAGGTAAGCGAAAAAGACGTGGCTTAGGATTACCAGCCTCCCTTTAGGCGTCACGGTTCGAACTTTCTACAAAACCGAAACGCTAAGGCCCCCTAATGCTTCAAAAAGCGTCCTGCATCTTATCCAATCCAAGCCGCTAAGCCCACTGCATTTTGGAAAACGCAATACCCATCACATCAACGGGCTTCGTAGATGGTAAATCCAACCCTAAAGCTTGTTCAAACCCAATCGACTGCTTGCTGCAAGAAGATCCAATGACAATTTCATAGACACTTCTGGGGTCTTACTATTTAAAAAGTAAACGAGCGAGCAAGTTGGTAGCATAGTTAGGCGCTCCTAGACAATGAGATTAGGTGAAATGCTTTATCTAGCTGTTGCTATCGGAATTTTGAGTGACGCCAATCAATTTATTCTGTCTATCAAACTCTACTTCAAACACAACCGTAGATCCCTTGGTGCGTTTTACAAAGCGCTGAATGGCTGGACCAAGGCAACTGTAACTTTATCGTCCTCCTCGGGGGGCCGCTACCGCGACTAGATTTTTCGCTGACGCCCATACATAGCCTCATATTAAAA
>Ga0163217_1035445_pt1 | contig 18748 bp, 11 predicted proteins | sample SynspAceP_FD_185933 | JGI IMG/M metagenome (GOLD analysis project Ga0163217, IMG submission 185933) | Saline lake microbial communities from Ace Lake in Antarctica - Synechococcus sp. Ace-P (PacBio error correction) | ecosystem: Environmental > Aquatic > Non-marine Saline and Alkaline > Saline ...
AAAAGAGAGAGATTTGGGAAAAGTATATAAAAAAACCAAAATAAAACGGAACCCAATGTTAAAAAAAAAAGACCTTTTTTTTTTTAAAAAAAAAAACAAATTGGGAAAAAGGAAATTTTTTAAAAAAAAAGGGTTTGCTTTTTTTTTTTTAAATCAAAAAAAAAAGGGCTTAAATTGGAAAAATTGGGGAAAGAAAAGGAAATTGGACTAATCAATTAAAAATAAAAAACAAAGAACCATGCAATAAATAAGGAAAAAACAAAAAGAATATCTTTTTTTAAGGGTATCGGGAGGGACCAGTTAAATTTTTGAAGGAAAAGGAATCTGAATAATCCTTTGGCAATTTTTAAATTATGTAACAAAATCCGAAGCAAGTGATTGCTGGTAAAAACTAAATGTCCCGAAACATTTTTTAAAAAAGTTCGCCATTGGCCTATTTGGCATACCTTCTGTGGACAAGGGGGCAGATCCGGTTTTGGACCCTGGGACACAAAATTTTTGCTTGGGACGCAGCCTCAGATCCGTTTAACAGGCCCCAGCGCAAAGGACATTATAAGGCGGAATTGCCGCTTTTTGGAATTTATCAGTAATGGGGTTTTGAATTATTTTTGTTTTCCCATGATTTTGATTATTCAAGAGGGGGCTAACTTTCGCTAAAATCAGAAAAAACGATTGTCCCATAATAATCCGATTACTAAAAACAGAAAGAAGGCGGATTCCGGCATTAATTGCTATGGGGGAACAGCCAATTGTTTTTCAAATCCCACGTTAATATGAAACGGGGCCAGCTACCACCCAGATTTAATGTGGTGGCAGAGCAAGGAGGGCAGATAAAATTGGCCTTGGATGCCAACCATTGCCCGGCGGGCGAGAACTATTTTTTTTCTTGGGGTGGAAAGGGAAGGTTTACATGTCCCTTCCTGAATACAGATTATGGGCCGCGAAATTGGACATATGGGCTCAATCTTAGAAATGGCAAGGGATTACGCAAGAGCCCAAGGGTTTAAAGGGACCTTTTCTTTTAATAGAAGCCCAAGCCCTAATGAGCCCTTCAAGCACCAATACGAAATTTTGACACGGCAAAACGCCATGGATTCCTTCGTGACAATATGGCTTGGAGAAGGATTTCAAAATAAATATAGAGTAAATCACGCTACTTTGGCGCAGCATACCTTTCAATCACGATTGGCAGTTTGCCGCTAAAGCTGGGATGTTGGGCAGTGATAAGATGCTGAACGAGGGGATTACCAAATGGATGGGATACCGACCATTTCCGAACAAAAATAATAACAAGAAACTACCGAAGCCATGTTGGGTTTCTTAAAGGCAGGCGGACTTCAAGGTGGTGGAGTAAAACTTTGATGCCAAAATCAGAGAAACTCTACGGATTTGGCGACGTTTTTTCCATGCACATATTGGGGAGGGGCAGAAAATACCTTTGCTAGGCCTTGATTACCGCGATAAAATTATTTCTTCCTCAACGTTATGAAAAGATGCTGCGGATAGATATAGCTCTTTCGATTCCGGAAAAGGAAAAGACTTCGAAGATGGGAAACTAATTTGGAGGCCCTGTACAAGAAATGGCCCCAAGAGAATGGGGAATTACAACTAAAGAGAAGGGAATCAAGAGTTGTTTGAAAACATAATCAATCAATACATAATAACAATATAAGCTAGTTCAACAAATATTTATATTTGAAAGTAAAAATATAATTTTCATATATAGTCATTTTGTTAATTTTGCTCCTCCCTTTATTTAAGGAGGTGGTTCGCTTTGGCGAAGACGGAGGGATCAAGATGTTATATTTTAGTGGAATAAACCTGTACTGAATTTAATGTTTCAGGTTTAGTCGCTTTATCTCCCCGTCCACGCGTTGGACACCCCTCTTTAGTAAAGAGGGGAGCTTTTTATAAAAGAGCTAAAATATGAAGAAGATGTGTATCCATAACAGGAAAGATCTAATTGAATCCAGGAAGGATTAAGAAAGAAACCTAACGCCGGCAGAGGCATTTCTTTGGAAGCACTATTAACGGCCAAAAACAATGTTGATGATAAAAAATTTGTAAAAGCCAGCATAGTTGGAAACTTATAAATTGTAGATTTTTTATTTTGGCATCCGACAAATTGTCGTTGAGGTTGATGGGCAGTACATCAAAATCACGGCTATGGAATATGATGAAAAAAGAACTCTATTTTTGGAACGAATTAGGTTTTTCAGTCATTAGATTTGAGAATAACATGTGTTTGAAAAACTTTATCCATCTGTTTTAACAGAATAAAGAAGATAAATTTTAAAGAAAAAATAAATATTGTAATATTTAAAGGAGACGAATTTACCTTGAATGAAATATACAGCTATTAACGGATCTAATTATTGTCTAATTTAAAAGGCATGACCCGATTCTCTGATAGCATTACCATAATTCTGGCCAATTTTTTAAGATTTTAATGAATAAAAAATAAACCTTAAAGGAGATTGGCCCAATTTTTTGATGTTTCCAATTTCAAACGTTTTCCAAGGGCCATCAATGATAGCCATGAATAAGCCGGGAGTTAAGTTTAAAGCAATCCAAACTTACGCTAAGGAACATAAATAATAGGCCCCATAAGGTAGCCATTAAGTTTACTGCAAAGAAGACCAAAACCATTGGGGTAGTGTGCCCGAAACTAATTTCTCATTAATTTTTTTACGCCAGGTGTTTCAACAGGGATAGAAAAAGTAGCTAACGAACGTGGCTATATTTTGCCTAAGCCTGCATCAGTGATGAATCCCTATAAAAGGAGGTGGCGACTTGGAATTTCTAGGAGGGGGTTACGGTTGATGGTCTAATAGTTTCCATGGTCGAAGAAACTCAGTTTAAAAATCAACTAGGTCATTTTCAGAATATATTGGATTGAACAGTCCTTTGTTATGTTCGATAGGGTTTCGGTGAAATTCTTATGTGACAGGTTGTGGTAATATTTGGAAAGGCGGATATAAAACCACCAAATATTTTTTAAATTCTAGGTTGCAAAACGGTTGTCATTGGTTTCAGCTATTGATCACTCCAGCCGTTGGTAAGATTTGCGGGTTAGATGGTTATAAAAAAGCATTGAAGGAGCAGATATGCCCTTATGATGATCAATTAAATACTTAGGGTTGGCAAGTAAAGAACGAATCTGGAGGTCCTATTGACCTTTGTGTTGAATTATAAGCCTATTGATGGGGCGGTACATTATGGCTTGAATAAATACGGCCGTAGAGGTCTTAAGATTGAATCAAGGCAAGGGGAATATAAGAGTAACCGAGGACCATCTTCTGTTGTTTGGATTTACCATGGCCAAAATTATCCCGTACGTAACACCGGCACTTACTGCGGTAAGTCAGCATGGAACCTTTATTGGTGAAACGGCCGGCAAAAGTGCTCATTGAAAGGATTGAGAGCAATAAATACCTATGAAAGCACCACCTCAGTGATTAAAAACCAGTCTAGATTGTACGGATTCCACCAAAAAAGGTTTAATTCCTTCCTTCATCCCAAAAAAATAATTAATCTAATGGGTGTTAAGCCCTCTTTCCCTACTTGAGTCATATACCCTATTTCTTTAAAGTGCTTTATGGGTGAAATCGAACAAAACTAAGAAACGGTCCAAATTTCTGATTTTCATAGGTACCTTGTAACCTTTATGTCTTTCAAATAGTCCTGTTAGGGCCCTTAATCCATGTATAATGGCATAAATATAGCTCCCCAGGCTAGCAGGTCTATTTCTTCCTAATATAAAAAAGCACCGTTACTATCCAAGGCCTTTTACAAAGGGCTTCAAACAAAGGCTTTTCAAAAGTGATTTATGCTATGAAGTCTGTTCCATTCTTCAGCTGCTGTATTGGCAACAGTTCTTAATGGCATCGCCAAAAAATCATAATAAATAATACCCTTTCATAATAGTGTCCAGATCTATAAGACAGAGGGCCTTAATTTTCTTCCTTGGAGAAAAGGAATGTTGTTTAATTTGGTGTCAATTGTGGCATACTCGCAAATGGCAACTTGGAGTTGTCCCAATATTTTTTAATTTTCGAGTGTTTCCTGGGCAAAAAGCTATAGCCCCTTTAGACGTTTCCAATTTTTTCCTTTTTAGCGGATAAAAGGGATTCCTCAATTGGATTTTGTCCGCAACCTAAGTATTGGAATTGGAGGTAGGTGTCCACATAATTGTCCAATGAGCGTCTGCAACAATTGTGAAATTTCCGCGACTAACTACCGCTTGGACATGCAATTTTCAGTATCCAGTGGGCATTGTCCATAGGCCAATGGTGGTTTTTGTTAATAAAGGTCATCAATCTCCAATACCTCTGTTTTTTCCTGTTTTATAAATAGGAACTGGCCCGTTTGGTTTTTAATAGATCGATGGCCGTATAGTCTTTGTCCCTGTAAAATATTCCAAATGCGTTTTTGCAATATTGCCCATTATGCATGTACAGGATCCTTAAAAACGTTTATGGTTACCCGTTGAAGAATATAAGCAAGGGTAATTGTTGTCCAAAACTAAATAAGTGTCGTTTAATATAGCCCTTGAGTAATCTCTTGGAATTTGATATTTTTCCCTTCAATGGTGAAATTTCTCCAAAAGCTCGTTGAGCTCAACCGATTTATTATTAATCAGAATTTGCCCTTCTAATCATTATTCCAAAGAGGGGGGTTGTAGCCCAATTGTCCGTCGGTCCAATACGCTGTAATTTCCGAAAACAGCCTATTTCCTTATCGCTGGCGGTAGGTTACTCCAAACCATTGACTTGCTGAAGGAATTACATCTACATCTATCAAGTTCGGATATCATTTCCTTTTAATGGCAAAGCAGGTAAATTCTTCCCTTGGCTAATTGTCTTTATGCCAATAAAATCCTTGAGATAATTTGTAATGAAACGGAAAAATAGAAGGTTGGCACCCAAAAGTTCAATGCTAAACCAATCTTGGCCAGTGAATTTTCGGTGTCTGAGTTTCAGTATCTATAATCACATTATCTGAAGCTTCTATTTAGTATGTTCAATGTATGGAGTAAGTTTCCATGCGCTGATTTACAAACGCCCCCTAGAACTGAACCGTGTTTCTGATAAAGTATTCTTAAGTACAATAGGCAATAAGTTCCAAAGGTCTCTTGCTACATTATTTCTTATAAAGCTGGCGGCACTTTCAAAGGCATTTTTCCCGTAATAATCATCGGCATTGATTATGCGATGGGCCATTAATGACAGATTTGCTGTCCAAAACAGCAATGTGCTGTACCCCACAGTTTTTGCTCTTTCTCCAGTAAAAGTTACACCTTCGGGAGTCGGAGATTTCCTTGAGGTCCCAAAACATCCAATTTTAACATTTTTTGGCAATCTACTGGGATAAGTGATCCTTAAGAATTCTACATTTTTCCCCTTTTTCGTAATGGCAAACGATATGGGGTCAAACCATTTTTCAGGGCTATCATAGATGCCGAATTCCATTAGAAATTCTTCTTAGGACCGCAAATCATCGAATTGTTTAAGTTTTCCAATATCGGCTACCGCTTCCGGCAGCCATTAAAAGTAATGTCCATAATTGGTTGTTTTTTTAAAAGATTACAAAAATATAGATTTATCATCAAAGGGGACTTCTAGAACGTATTATTTAAAAATTAGTTTTTCGAAATTGTGGGTTTTTAACGTATTTCCGCTTTATGGGCCATTCAAAATGCCTGAGTGAAAGAATTTATTTCGGCCTTTAAAGTGAGTAAAAGTAGGCGCAAATATTTTTTGACTCGATTAGGAAACCTGATAAGTGTCCATATTTTAACTGGAATGTCATAGTATTTTTGTTTGCCATCTTCAAAACAAAAACCTGCTTATTCCACTTTGATGCAAAAATATATATTCTGGTCCCCGTTATACCAGTTACCCTACTGTTCCCTATTGGGATTTGGGATACTTTCTCTGGGCATCAATGGGAAGTCCTTACATTAATCAGAAATTTAATGAAAGCAAGAGGAGGAAGGGATCAGCCCCTGTATATTCATTTTGCCTTCTGTGAAAGCCTTTGTACTTTTGTGGGTTGCATATAGACAGAATTACCCCAATACGGCATGAGTTGAAATCCGTATAATAAGTAAATGTTTTAAAGGAGTGGAAGCTTTACTGTGATTTGTTGGAATCAAAACCAAAAATAAAAGGAAACTTCATTGGGGAGGAACCCCAACATTTTTCCTCCCCTGAAAATTTGACCCGACTTATCAATGGAATTTTTAAGACTGCCACCCATGCGGAGAATTACGAATTAGTTTTGGAAGGACATCGAACAACACTACCAAAGAACACTACAATCCCTTTAGATGTAGGTTTTAGAGAGTGAGTTAATGGCGTTTCAGGGAATTATAATAAAAAAGTTCAGCTTGCCATTTCAATAGGATGCAACCTTTTTTGTAAACGTGAAAATGTTACCGAATGGGGCCAGAGAAAATTGGATATACTCGTAGGGCATGATATTATTTTGTTTGCCCTTCCAGTCCATAGACGATGTTGCCAGAAAACAATTTTTAAAGACCAAGGATGTTAATGCCGGACCGTTTTGGGCCTTCCTACAGTTATGCACATGTTCCTGGTTACAAGGGAGAATGGACAAACGAGGTTATAAAGAATTCAGATTGCCATAAGGCTGAGGTGAGCGGGAGCAAGTAATGAGATGGGAAGGCCTTGTTGGCTGAGGTTGGTTATTACCGAAATTGGAAATGGTCAATTCTCGCTTAAGACGATTCGCTTTAAATAAGCGCCATGAAGAATGGCCCTTACAATAGGAATTTATGGGATATACAGCCTCCCAACCCGTGTCATGATAGGTTTGGGAGTTTTCCAGTATAAGTGATAGTTGGGACAGCTTTGCCCAAAATGTAAAAAATTTGGAAGAGTATGGTCAACTTATTGAAAATAATGATTATTCCCATTTAATAGAAGGACACATTTTAACGAATGAAAGACAAGATTATTCGGAGGCATATCTTAAATTTTAATTGCAGATTTAGGACCAATTGGGAAAATCCAGAAGCCGGTTTAACGAATTGCCCGAGGTAAAGCACAAACTAAAACGAAAATGGCGATGGATTGGTTTGGTGGAGAAATAACTTCAGATAGTAATTTATGTTACCGAAAAAAAGGCAGGCCATTTTTGTGCGTATGTATGCATGGCAATTCGGATTTTGTTTCTTCGCATCGTAAAAGCGCCGGATACAAGATTGTTTCTCATGGGACAATCTAAGCACTGGGTAAATACGGAGTGGGAGTGTAATAGCAATTGCAATTGTAATGGGTTTAAGTCATTTGTTTTCAATATATAATAGATTTAATCTTATAAATGAATAATTTATTAACCGTATGGCCACCCTTGGTTGTGCAAGTGAAAACCCTACATCCGACTAATAAAAATCAATAAATACAAACAGATGAAAAATTATAGTCCCGTAAGATTTTTCCGAACAATCCCGAAAAATGCACTAAAAACGGCAAGCTTTCAATTGTTACAAAATACGGCTCTGAGATAATTCGTGCTGCATATGTTGGAAATTTGTCGAGGCCTTATTTATTAATGACAGGCACATTACCAAGCAGGCTGTTTTTTTAATAAAATGGTAGCGGAAAAAAAGAATTTTGAAACATTTTCTGAAAAACCATATTTAAAGGGAAATCAAAAATTACACCTATGTTAAACACCACAAGGTGTTAGCGGGAAGTTCAATTCATAGCGGGAAAGCCACGAGGCTGATTCTAATAATTAAATGGGTCCTCATGGGACCGATGGAATCAAAGAGATTTTTGTAGGTTCAATGCTGAAAAATGGTAAGAAATTCTAATATTCCGGTGTTGGTAATCAAAGGATTATAATAGAGGGTTTCGAAAGTGAAAAGAGATTTGTTTTGCCCTGTGATTTTGAAGAGGAAAATCTAGATTGCCTTTCATAAGGCCCAAGAAATTGCCGATAAACCTTGCCGCAAGAATTGATTTTGGTAAACATTAATACTCCAGGTGATAGTTCTTTGAGCACAAAAGATGCCTTTAAGAAAATAAATAAGTTCCTGCATTTAGCGAAAGCGAGTTTGGAGGTCGAGATTTATAATGCTATTCGTAGAAAGGGGAATACTTGGTTTTAGTGAAGGTAGGAATGCCGATTTAAATTGGTTTTACCGAACTCATGGCAGAAAAGGACTTTCCCCTTTCCTTTATGGGCAGTATTGGGGAGGATGTGACCAATCATTTCCAAAATACGCCGTTTCACTTTAAAAAATTTAACGGCTTTAGAGAGCTCTTGATGCTATTAAGCGCTGAAATCCAATTTGGACCATTTTCGTTGTGTTTTCCAATAACTGGTTAAAATCGAGGAATGATAATTAAAGGCCTTTAAAATCGTTATATTTGAGGGCAATGGGTTTTTTGGTCGATACTAACAATTCTAAAAATCAATCTATATGAAAAATTTACACCATCATTCTTTTTTGTCCGTTGCCTTATCTCTACACAGTTAAAGCACGAAGAAGATATTTTTTATTGAAAGGATTTACATCCAGTATCCCATTTATAATATTTCCCCAAGACCAAAATAGCCAAAGCTAATTTCCGGTCGTGGAATTTCCATTCGCATCCCAACCCACAGTCAGAACAGGGAAATAAGGGAATGGGTAAAGACAATGGACAAATTTGGGGTTGGCAAATCCATAATGACTTACAATACCAAACGGGGAAAGTCCTTTGATAGTAATTGTAACCTTTATTCTAATATGGAGACCGTTTTGACACTTTGGTGCGGTTTCGATTTTAACCGGTTATAATAGAAAAGGGTGGAAGCAAACGTGCTGGAGGAATTGGAAAGATGCTTACAAGATGGAAGCTAGGGGAGTAGGGAATTGGGGACACGATAAAGGCCTGGCTTTTTTTTACTCCAAAACCCACACCAACACAGGGAATGCATGCAGATGATGAGAGGATTGAAGCCTCTGTGGGAAAAAAATGCGGTGAAACTGGGTATGCGGTGAGCATACATGTTGCGGATCCCATGTGGATGTACGAACCCTGGATTGTCCATAATGATGGGGTTAATGAATGCTTACAAATGGCGCATAGACATAAAAAAGGAAGGCTATTTGACGCCATGGAGAATTAATTGCCACCTTGGAAAATGCTGTTAGGGAACATCCAAAGACCTAACTTTTATAGCCTGTCCACTTTGCGAATTGTAGCCATGATTTGGAAATTCTTGGTTAGTCTATTGGGTAAATATGACAATTATGTATGCGATATATCGGCAAGATTTGCAGAGACGGCTGCTGTTCCCGTTATACAAAACGCTTTTTATGAAAAGTCATCAGGACAAAATTGGTATATGGTACCTGATTTATGGCCAATGATCACCGAAATGTGAATTAACATTTCGTATTTTTGGAAAGCCGAAGGATGCAGCATTTTACGATACAGACTATTTCTTCCTATCACTGTCTTTAACGTTTGGGCTTAGTGATGAGGTTTTGAGAAAAGTGTAATAACGAAAATGCCAAAAATTACTGGACTAGTCATATATTACATAAGACAATTTTTTTAGACTATTTGTTAAGCATGGGAAAAAGAACCTTGATTTCTTCCATCGTAGGTGTTTACCGTACTCGCATATTTCAAATCCTTCTATAGTTTTTTTTAGCGCTGTAAAAGCTTCCTTGCCATACCATTTTTCCAGCACATTCAGAGCGCTTCCGTTGGGAGCTTGTGATCTCCAATTGACAACATTTCAAAGTCTCCTAATCATATCCTTGGGTACTTTTTCCAAATTACCGGCGGTCCAGGAAGCCATTCAAAGAACTGTGACCTTATGTGCCGACATGGGTAAATTTTTTGATCAAAAACAGCAATCGATAATTACGGCGATTCCGGTCGAAAGGACTAGGTTTTTGAAGCCCATCTTTCGGCATATAGGAAAACTGATTTTTTTGGAGCGGGGGTAACTCTGGGGCTACATTTGGGAACAATGACCATATAGGCCGCGTCTTGACTAAACGCCAGTGTAACACTGTGGTCTGGGTGGTAGTCCCATTAGGGTCTTGGGGCAATAACACATCGGCATTCCTTTTCTAATTTCACGTATCCACCTTTAGACGATTGTTCCCAAAGTAGGCCAATCAATTCCCCATCATGGTTATCCAATACTGCATATCTACCCCAAATCTTTTACCTGCTTCTTGGCCTCGGCAATTCCTTACTTTGGCAAAGTTCCCCTCCGCCCATGGCATAATGCCCGCGTCAACCAATTGGGTAAGGGATACAAACTTTAACATTGTGACACCATTTTGGCCAAAAAATGGCAGTAACCCACCCTGGCGTCTATAATCACAATCTCTGGATGTGCTCCAAAATATTACGTTTGAGCTTTCAACTTTGGGAAAATAAAAGGCTCGCATTTAAAATAAGATACCAGATAAGTATAGGCTCTCTTTCATTGTATGTTGTTTTAGTGTTTAATTGGGTCTGTCCAATGGGTCCTAGTTGAATGCTTTAAAGTCCAGAAAACTTAGAGGCTTCAATGCACTAGAAAATACAGCTATTTTTCGTGTACGAACAAATCTGCATTGAGATTGTTTTAAGTAGGGTATGGTAGTGGTGTTATGACAATCCCAGCTGTTTGCCAACAACATCCATGACCGGTTCCGGGGATAAATATAGGGTATTACCAAGTCCCACCCCCTTAAATAATGAAGCAGTAACCCTATTTTTAAATTACGAAATAACCGGGATATTAAGGCGCTGGACCGGAATTTTTTTTGCTGTGCCTTCACATACATACCAAAATAAACGGCGGGTCATTAGGGGGATGTGTTCCTAGTCCAAATATATACCTATAAAAAGAGTGGCTCCAAGCCATTGGACTAGCCGTGGCATACTGCAAAAAAGTGCCATTGTTATATACGAGCCCACAGGGCAGTAGCCATTAAGAAGGCCTATAGTTAAAAAGTGTCGGGCTTTTTTTCTGTAACCCTTTTGCCATAGTCGTTTTTTAACTTGGTCAAAAGGGAATATATAGGTCTGGAGATAATTGGGGTTATTTGCTAAAGGTTTTTAAGAGGGTATAAGAACAATTACCACAATCATAATGAATTCCAATCATGATGGAAAGCCTTTGTTGGCATCCAAAAACATAAAGTCCCTTTGCCCAAAAACCCAAAACCAGCCAAGATGCTGTAGGGAGGTGAGCCTGCCCCATCATGGTAAAGAAAAACCTGCATAAATTTTTTTTGCGGGTTTGTTGTGGTCTAACCGGTAACATTAAAGGCAAATGGGGGCCGACACATTTTCCAACGCAGTGGAAGCTTCCCATTAGTCCCATAATTAAGGCAGATACAACGATATTTTGTGTGGTACTTTAGTTTCTTATTTATTGTCGTGATAGGTATTTTTTTCTTGAAACATATAGATTTCTTCCTTGATATTCCCATAAAACTTTAAATGTCCCAGCGACCCATCCAACAAACGATCTGTCAGGTTTATGAGAAATAGTCCTTGGGCTAGCCTAAAGGCAAAGTCAAATCCAACATTTTTGTTAGATTGGTCTGTACAGGGACACTGGTACCTTTTAACATCTTTTAAAATCAACGTTTTTTTGGAATAGTAATTTAAAACCTGTATCAGTAGTTTCCAATGTAAGGTCCAACTTCATTGGCATGGGCATTGTTTTCGGCATCAATTTCATTCTGATACCCCAATTCGGCCTATAGTAATTTTTTCGGTTTACCAGATCATGATTTCGCCTTGTGGTCCATTGCTTCATGCGGACTACAAAAAATAGAATAAACTATAAATGCAAATAAAGGCAATTACAATTCCGGTTCCCAATTAATTTTCATAGCTTTTGCCTTCTAGTTGGTGTTTTCCAAGGGTAATCCTTAGGTATTTATTGTTTTAGTGTCTACTGTTGTTAAATTTACTTATAGCTCTGGGGCCAAAATTGACTTGTGGGCCGTTTCAATTAATTTTTCACTACTATAACCCAATTTCTTAATTTGTTTCTTATCTCCCTCCAGAGCTGAATTATTTATCTCTATAAATAGGGTTCCTTCGGCCCTTCTGGGGCAGGTACAATAAAATTTCATGTCTAACCAGGTTGATGGTGGCCTTTGTGCGACAATAACTTAAAGCTCACCGTCCGTATATCCGTGTGTTTTGTTTACCCCAGCTTATAAGTGAAAACAATACTAATTATATTACCATCCTTGGTTGGCTCTACAGTTGTCCGGGAAGTCTTACAGATGTTTGCTTTCTACTTTCATTTCTCAAAAACAACATTCCAACCAAATTCCGTAAGAATCACAAGTACTGCAAGTGTACCCTTTTAGTCTGGGTGTAAATTTAAAACTTGGATTTTTTTCTCATGTTATCCTCCACTGGCATAACGTATAAGTCCTTTCCGCAGGTTTACCTTTTCCCATGATAGTATCGCATTCAATCAATACATGGAACCGTATCAATTTTACAGACATCATCCAGTGGTTGCCGGCATTCTTCTAATGTCTATCCCAGTTGGACTAAACGTGTACACATTGGGGCAAGGCGTCTATAAGATACAGTCTCCATGTCCAACAGGACCGGTGGTTCCTACATTTTCTCCTTTGCGTGAAACATGTTTTTCGTGCCATTTTTCCGCTTCGGCCACGTTTTATTGGTGCATGAGGCTCCAGTACAATAGTTATGTTATCGAGCAGTACAACTCCCCTGCATGCCTTGCGCATAGTGCAACAGGGCTGTAATGTCACAACCATGACTACCACTGAAACCAGGCCAAAATACAAAATAGAATACCGCCCCTGTAAACTATTAAAAGGGAAGTATTAAGCGTGACTACATGTTTGTAGAAGGACCATGCAGTGATATTATTTGTAATAAATGCGGTCACTTCTAATTAAAATGGCCAGAAAAACATTGGCGGATCAAAAGAAGAAAGATAAGGTAAAGAAACAATTCAATTTTAGGCCTCGTATTTTCCTAATTTTTCTTGCGCTTTCCAAAGGGCTGTTTTGTAGCTGAGCGATCGTATTTAGTGCAGACCACGGTCGCATCGTATGACCAAAAACGTCGATGTCCCCTCTTTCCTAAGAGACGCATCCCTCCATGAATATGGTTTGAGGGCACATTACCAACCCGCGAAAAGAATACGGCCGAAAGCAAGGCGGTAAGATAGCAGCAGAGCATAATGAAAAGTGCACGGCCACCGATAACTGCATATCATACGAAATCTTACAAGAATAGATTGAAAGATCTTGATGCCAATTGAGAATATACCACCGAGTAATGTTGAAACGCCTTTGCGAGGAGAACATCTGAGAAGCTATATGACTGCGGCTTACCATCGTCAATTTAAACAAAGGGTAGGCCAGTAAAAGAATAAGCCAAAGGATATAACTTACAATAATTTGCGGGTATCTAAAACTTTCCAATGGGTTTTTTTTGGGGAATATCCATGCTCTTTTTTCCTCGTCCATTTATGTGCCTATGGAATCCCCTAAAATTATCCTGGTCCTGGTGCATTTCTTTTGAATGTACTTTAAAATTATGCCTCTAGAGAGCGAGTAGTTTGTTTGGTTATTACATCGCCAGTCCCAGATATCTCCCTATCGCCGCCACTTACAGGGTTGGCACGGAGGACTGTGCCAGTTATTTCAACTATAGAAATGATATGCGAGCCACTTTCGCGAGCTATTTCGGTCCATGGATTTATAAGCGTTTGTTTGCCAAGACTAATACATGAGGACTACTCCATTCCCACTCGAGCAGCGAAGGCCTTCGAGATATAGTTATCGGAAACAGTATTTTTAGATTCCGCACCGGTCCCAGAGATCCAATGTTGTCCGTAAGACTTTCGGGCCACAGTGCCTCCACCGGGGCCATCCGGCATAACTGGCAATGACTACAGGTCAATTGGTGTTTGAGTAAGAGTAGCTCCTTCACCCTGTTAATATCAGGAGGCTTCGGTTAGAAAGTTCTATCAGGGGTGTTGGCGTCAACCAAACCTTTGGCTGTTTTTTTATACGCTTCAATGGCTGATCTGTGCCTGCGGCCACTTCTGTCGGTCATGATTCCATGTTCTGGGTGTACCATCAAGATACGTGAAAACGGCTAGAATAAACTACAGCGAAAGCAATGGTAGCATAGAACATATACACCGCACCAAGGCGGAAGATTATTGTCCAATCACGGATAGCCAGCGTCGTCAAATTGTGGTAGCTAGGGAATTATCTCCTTTCTTCTTCTAACACAGGTTGTTATCGTAATTTTTTCGCCTCAGAAATGGCTTGGCCCATTCCCCACATGACCCCATTGCGGTCGATTGAGGTTTTCCCTAAGTAAAGCGCTTTTGTGCTTCAGTGACTAAGGCTTTGGAACATTATCGTTCTCTAAACCGATTTTAGAATCAGATTCATTCCTTGCATAATTAGGTGAAGCCAATAACCATCAAGCATAAAAAGAAGGGTGAATAGGATATTTCAATAATGCAGGTTGGTCCCGGAGTCAAGTAAAAAATATCTGGCCGATCAATCCGAAGATTAGGAAAGCAAGATTACGTGGGACTCTTATCTCACCCAAGTGACATATTTCCGAATAATAAGCTTTCTTCGGTTGGTTTTCTGTTTCTAATGGTATTTTCCGCTAACTTCCTTGATTATGTTCTTTAGAGGCGGGCGTCACACGCCCCAGAAAGAATGGTATAAAAGAAAATAGAAGATTAGCAGTGATCATCATGGGGATAGGTAGCAAACAGCAATCTAGTCTTTCCATGAAACTCTTTTACAAATTTTTTTAGCATGAACTTTATTTGTTTGTGAAATTATTATCGTCCGTCTTCCTTTATTTTATACTCGAGTACTAAACGTATGCAAGGTAAGGCTATCATAAGCTACAATCTCCTGATCCTTCATTTCTATGAACATTCTTCTCCGTTTTCTGCGGCATAGATTTTTGTCCTCTTCAATATCCTTCGATCGCAAAAATCTGGATCCGAGATATAACGATTCTTTATCTATATTTTGTAGCTTGGGTTATCCATTGGATTGTTTTGCATTTGGCATATCTCCTCCTCGGAATAATGGTACTTGCAGAGTCGCCTAAGGGTACTGGCATGGTCTCGCATTTTTGTCTGAATATTACCTTATGCAGTGCCTATCGCGTACCACCCAGAATAGGATGCAATATAAGAGTTCCGGAATCGAGGTTGCTTTGTGGGGTCGTACATATGGTTCAAAGATATGCCAGTTGATCCGATATTTACCACCTAATCCTCATAAGATACGGGACTTGTACGTTTAGCTTTCCGCCATAAACGAAAGGATGGTCATGATACGTATCTTCACAGCTTTTGGAGTATTACCGCCATACGCGCATCTACCAATCACTAATCGGGAAGGCCTATACCTATTTGAAGAGTGAACAGCCAAGCACAGCCCATCCCCGGATATAAAAGATCGTCGTCGCCCTCCAGATTCTGGGTGTATATAGGGTTTCAACACTTGGTTTATTGGTGGGAATTGTTCGATTTTACCAGAATGGTGGTAACAGATCTGGTAGAAAAACTCCTCCGTACAAAATGGTCCCGAATGGTTACCTTAGAATGGGTTGTAATTGAAATAGGACTTAGCGGTTCAACTAACGATGTGAAAGTTTCTCGCGATAAGTTACTTTGTCTTTTGAATACGATGGTCAGGCAGCCCGGCCTTCGGCTAATTCCATGCCCGACTTGGGTACCGAGGATGGCTTAATTGTAGTAATACTAACGGTATTGTAAATCATGACTATCGCAACGAATAAATGTACATGGTGCTCCAACTGGCACGCCTGCCAATACATGGGGAATTTTCTTTACGTCTCTCAAAAAGTTGCCATAAATCCAAGCCCAAAAGTCCGTCCGGGATTAAATTCATTTCCAGTACATTAAAGGCCTGTGTAAAGCCCGCAATTCATACATGTGGAAGGCAGTAAACGTATCATCCCAACGTACTATCCAAAAAGTGAAAATTGGCCAGTGGTAAGGAGTGCAACTTGTCCCTTGAACATTTTAGAACCATCCAATAAGATCATTCCCGAAAGTCAAGGAATCCGTTCCAGCAAGGCTCCTACGTGTACGTGTGCAATAATCCAATCGCTAAAATGCGCTATGGCATTACAATTTTGAGCGAAAGCATGGGCCCTTTCAAAAGTGGCCATGCGTAACCCGTAATCCGCAACAACACATAAACTATCAAAAACAGGGTCTGTCCCTTCACTTGTCCCAAGCCCACGCAAGGTTAAATAGTCCGTTGATCATACCACCCAAGATGGTGCTATCAGCAATATAGAAAAGGCAACCCCCAAATTTTGGGCCCATTCAGGTAAAAAGTGGAATACAAACAAATGGTGAGGTCCGGCCCCAGATATAAATAATCAAATGACCAAAAATGTAACAAGGATGAACCTATAGGATATACAGGCTATGGCTGCTTTTTAGGGACAAAGTAGTACATTAATCCCAAAGAAAGGGTGGTGGTAGAAAGAATGCCACGGCAATTTGTTGTTCCGTACCACCTTGCCAATCCAAGGCGTCCGAACCCCAGCTATACTGAATAACTTTTTAAAACGCTTACCAGGTAGGGGCTAAGCTATTAAAATAGGAAGGACCCGCTACCGTTACAAATGTTGCCAGGTAGAACCAAATGGCCGACGTACAAATGCCGCTGTCTTCTTTAGCATTGTACCTACATAAGTTCCACCAGAAGGCTAACCCAGCCCCGCAATAGCTAAAGTCTATTGGCCATTCCCAGTTCAGCATATTCTTTGGATGAAGGTGTATCCAAAGGCAGGGTAATTGCGCTAGCTACTATGAGGCTTGCCCATCCCCTAAAAAGTTAAATTGCTCATTGCACACTGAAGCATCTTGGCCTTAAACAAAACGTTTGGGGTAGAATAATAAACCCGGCAAAAGTGGCATTGCCTAAAAAGGCCAAAATAACTGCATTGGTGTTAAGGGTCTCAAACGACCGAAACTCAAAACATGGATATTCCATCAGTTAAATTTGGAAAAAAGAAACAATTAAGGCAAGCAATAAGCTACCGACAATTCCCACATATTCCCCAAAACATAGTTGCATAAAGGAATTTTTTTACGTTTTATTACGTAATAAAACTGTTGTACTTCCAGAATACAAATTTTTGACTTTCACTTTTTTTGGTTTAGATATTTTTTTGTGTCCGCTTTAGATCTTTACCGAGTTCATCTTCGAAAAGCATAGCGAACGATGGGGTATAGGAATCATCATAATTGATCCATTCCTTGGGGCAATAATAACGAGAGCCGCAGAAAAAGATGAACGGCTATAGGACGAATGAGACTCAACATGTCAGCAGATAAAATAAATTAGCACTCATACCTTAACCTGAATTAGGGCGAAAACTAAAGACAATGGGATTATGGAATGAATATGACATTTTGGTTCAGCTTTTGATAAAATATTGAAGAGTATCTATGACTTCAAGAGATATAATTTATATAAGTCTCCCCCTCTTTTCAAAAATATCCCATTTTTTATTGTAATCTTTCAGTTGAAGATCTATAAATCATTATGCAAGGTTAATTGATAGAGTTCTTCTTTACAAAAGTTTGATAAGAGATGGCGAAGTGTAAAGGGGTAAACCCCAAATAATTGAAGTTTATTGCCCGAATAATTCAATTAAACAAGAAATTATGCGAAAGATTTTAGTTTTTGCCGCAGCTCTCATGAAAAATTCCGGGCAATACTACCCCTACAATTTTTCAATCTAGATGGTAAATTATAATTTTAACTTAATTGGATATGTTTAAAAAGCAGGCTTTAATTTTATTTCAAGTTTGATAAATTTTAAGTTGCAACATGGAGGCCCCAATGTTACTTTAAGTACTGAGGAATAAATTATCCTGCGTCAGTTCTTTGGGCTCAGGTTTTAAACTGGCCAAAGGATTTAAAATAAACTGGAGTTCGCCCGTCCTGACCTAAACGCCAAGTCCGGCCTGTATGGTTGTAGCTGCAACTGGGGAAGTCCTTTGTAGGGTAGATATGATGGGTTCCCTAGGTAAAGAAATGAAATAAGGGATTTTAATAAAGCGTTTGGTAAGAACTGTAACCATGACGGGATTATGATTATCAATAACGGAATTTGCCAGGTAAAAATAAACCCTCGAGTATTTAGCTATTGGAGATCAGGTTTTTGGTGTTGCACACAACTTTTTCTCCAGAAACGGGAAAGGCCTTTTAATATGGATTTGGGGTAGTATTTGAGGATTTGGACAAGGATGGGGGTGGCGATGGCCCCAGCCAAAAGTTTTGATAAAGAACTTGAGCAATTCCAATACCTACAGGAGAGAGGGACCGATCATGCCACCATGGCATTCAAATGGGGGAATAGACGGAATGGATATATATTGCCGTAAGGGTGACTTTGGTTTTTCCAATAAATGCAACAGATCCGATGGTACCACAATTGACTATGTTATGGGGGGAAGGGTGTTGTTAGGGTACGTCCGATGGAACCGAAATGGAAGTGTATACCCCATGGATTTACGGAAATTTAACGATGTCAGCAATTGATCGTTTATGAATTATCTACACTAGGGGGCAACACCAATGATGGGTGGATGGAACATTAAGATTTTATACATCAGATACAATCTGGGGAATATGGATACCTTGTTTTGTTCAAGCATTTTACTGAAAGAGATTCTT
>Ga0163217_1030910_pt1 | contig 18747 bp, 36 predicted proteins | sample SynspAceP_FD_185933 | JGI IMG/M metagenome (GOLD analysis project Ga0163217, IMG submission 185933) | Saline lake microbial communities from Ace Lake in Antarctica - Synechococcus sp. Ace-P (PacBio error correction) | ecosystem: Environmental > Aquatic > Non-marine Saline and Alkaline > Saline ...
ACCCCCTCGCCGGGCCGGTTCCCCCGGGCGCGTATTTACTGGCGCCCTCCCGCCTTCCCGCTTTCCCCCCGCCGCCTTTGCCCTCTTTGTGCGCTGCTCGCTGCAAGCGGTTCTTCCTTCCTGGCCTTGCCTGCCCCGCTTTAACCTTTCGGTGCTCGTTGCTGCATCGCCCTGCTTAGCCGCGCCGTTCCTTTCTGTACGTTCAGCGCATGGCGGTCACCTGTTCAACGCCCTCACCCATTCGTCCTGTCACTTTCACTTCTGGCCACTGGCGCTAATTATCCCACCACGGTGCTAACTACTAGGTGGCCCATCTTTGCCCCCCGTCTTCCCCCTGCACTCCCCGCCCCTGCCCCAGCTCGGTTCCGGTTCTGGTAATTGCTTGGCCCCGCAAGCTGTTGTCTTCCTCGCTCCTCACCGTTACAGCGCCCGCCTTGCTATTCACAGCCTCTTTGTCATTCACCCTGGGAACAGTCACGTTGCCCCCTCCGCACATTCTTTCCCGAACCTGACCTGACTTCCTCCTTGTCGCGCTGCTCCTACCCCTCCTTTTGCTGCTCCTTTTTCGCGTAATCCTGCGCAACTTGTCCTCTCTTTCCGGCCCTCTCCCTGGCTGCCCCGCAGCCTTTGAGCTTGTCCGGTTTCGTCTCGCTAAGGCTCCCCCCCGGTCTGCTTCCCGTTGCCGTTTCGCACCGCGCCCGCTCGGGGCCCCGCCTTTTTGCGTTTGTCTTTTTGCGCCACTCTTTCTTTCCCGTGCTCATGGTTTATCCACATCCTCTTTGTTTCATGACTCTCTCTTGCTTTTCTGCGCTTCTTTCTTTCTACACGCGCCGCGCCTTTTCCATCGGCTATTCGGCCTCTGATTGTTTTTTTCCCCTCTCCTTTCTCTCCGCGCTTTCCGTCGCCTCGCTGCTGTACTCCTGCTGTTTGCGGTTTCCCGGTTAATGCGTTTAGCTCTCCCCAGCCTCCTGTCGTGGGCTCGTTCTTCTTCTGGTGCGTTCATTCACCTTCTCTTTCTCCGCCTTGTCATCTGCAGCGTCCGCCTGCCCCGCTCTTCTCTCCCCCCCGGCGCGGCGGCCACGGCGCGCTCTCTGTTTCGTTTAGCGGGCTGCTCCTTCCCTCTTTCTACGAGCTGTTCTTGCCTCCATCGCTCTGCGGCTCTAGCTCTTTTCTTGCTTGTTCTACCGTTCCTCCCTGTTGCTCCCAACCTTTTGTCTTTCACATCCCGCTCGTTCTCGTCGGCCTCGCTTCTACTCCCGTTGCGCTGTGCCCCCCCTCTCGTCCTCTCTTCCTCTGTCACTTCGTTCGGTCGCTTGTCACTTCCCTACTCGCTCCATGCATACTCCGGCTGCCTTCTTCTGGCCTCTTTATTTCTAGCCCTTTTTCCTGTTAAAGCCCGTGTCTCCCCCACTCCCCTCCTACACTGGCTGTTCCCCTTTCTTTTTCTTTGCTCTCCTTTCCCCTTTATCTCTCGGTTGGTTCGCCTCTCTGCTTTCCGCCCCGGCCCCGTTCTCCTTTTTCTTTCCTGGTTTCTCCTTTTCGTCTGGCCGTACCGCGTGCCCCACGTTTTCTCTCCTTGCTCGCTGCCCCGGCGCTCCAGCTTGGTCGTGCTCTCGCTCCCTTTTCTGCTCTTCCGGTTCCGGTGCCTCTGGTTTCTTTTGTGTTCCGTTCTTTCACCTTTTTTAATTACCCCTCGTCGCCTTGTCGGCCCTATCCTGCTTCGCCCATTCTCTTTCACTTTCGTCTCTTCTCGCCCCCCTCTGCTTTGTTGCCCTGCCCTCCCCCTCCTCTGTTCCCGTTGCTTTGCCGTTGTCTGTGAACTCCTTGTACGCCCGGTTTCACACCTCAATTGCTCCACTCCAATGCGCTAACTGGCCTCGCCACCTCGCTGTTTGTCCCCTCATGCCCTTGCCTACGGTGTCAGGCATTCCGCTTTCTTTGTTGCGCTCCACAGTTTCCTCCGCCATCTCTTACCTTACGCATCGGTACACGGCTCCTTCTCCCAATTGTTCATCTTCCGGCCCTCATGTCACCTCTGGTTGCCGGCCCTGCCTCACTGCTCCTCGGCTTCGCTCTCTCGCCCTCTCGGGTCCTCACTTCTGCTTTTGGTCGCGTGCCGGGCTGTCTGTGCCCCTCGCTTACTCTCCTTGGTCCCCTTCTGCGCTTGTTTTTTCCCCGTCTTCTACGCCTTTCGTTGCTTTCCTCCCTCCTCCGCGGTCGTCATGGCTTTCTTGTATTTTTTCGCCATTTCCCGCCGCTCTCCTGTGCTCTTTCCGCTGGTGCCGTCGTTGTCGGCCTTCCCCTCCCCATCTGCTCCTTTCCTCGCTTTCTCCCTCATCTCTTCTTCCCTGGCCTTTCCTGCTCCTTCTGTGGGCATGCCCCCCCTTGGCTCTCCCTCCTTTTTGTCTTCTTCTTTTCTTTCTCCCTTGTTTCTCCCTGTACCTTGTGCTGGCTCGCATTCTGCCTCGTTCTCCTGTTGTTCCCCACCGGGCTCTCTTTCTCGCGTTCTCTTTCGCCGCTGTCGCTCTCTTTTTTTTGCTCCGTTGGTTTCGGTTCTGCCGTTACCTGATGGTTTATTCCTTTCCGACGTTTGCGTTGGGTTTAGTCGCTTCGCGCTTTTCGTTCGCTGCAGACTGCATTTCGCCCCCTGGGTCTCACACCTCTTCTTATTTGCTCGGCATCCCGCTTTGCTGCTTCTGTACTTGTTTTCACCTCGCAGTGATCTTTTCCCTCTTGCTGGCTCCTCTTTCACTTTCCTCGGTTTTACCGTCCGTTCTTTCACCTCCCCTCTCCTCCATCTCTCCTTATTCTTTTCTTCTGCCCCCCACTGAGCTCCTTACTCGCTTCCGCGTCCGCCATCCCTTTTTCCCTTCCTTTCCCCCTTCTCGCCTTGGGACCTGCTCTCCTGCGCTCGCTTGCACTGTCTGCTTGACCCCCTCTTTGCCCCCCCCCCCCCACTCGATCACGCCCCTCTGCCCGGAGTGTGCCCCTACTCCACGCCTCCGGGTCTCCCCAATGTTCGACTTGCTCCGCCCTAGGCACCCGCTGGCCTCCGCTTCCTACTCCGGTTAACCCGGCACCGTCACCGCGTTGCCGCGCTGCTTCCGCTACCCGCGTCCGCCAATAGTTCTGCTCTGCCCTCCGTTCCTCTTCCGACCCCTACCCTGCACCGCAGTTCCGATATCCGTAAGACTCAATCTTGCTTCCCTGTTTCCTTCTCTTGCCTTTGCGACGCCGACCCTTCACGCCACAGCGTGCCACCCTCTCATCGCCGTGTGCACTAAGGGTCCGCCTCGTTCTTCCCAACCTGGTCCTCCGCTCAAGGCTTTCTCCCCCCGGCGGCGGCGGCCAGCCGCGGATCTGTACTCTTCGGCCCAGTTGTTACTACCTTGTCCCGAGCCCGCTCTTTTCCCCTCTCGTTTATCCTGGTTGTCGCTTGCTGGCTTTCCTTTCCTTCTTTCTCTCCCTTCCGTCTGGCCTGGCCCTTGACGCCTGCTTGCATGGCTCTCGTTTCTTTACCTGTTTGTTCCCCGTTGGTCTTTTCTTCGGTTTCTTCGTGCTTGGTCAGACTAACGCATTCTGCTGTTTCTACGCGGTGTCGCTTGACCTCCGCTCTGCCGCCTCGTGTCACCTGGTTGCCGTTTTTCCCCCCACCGGTCTTTTTTAATCGGTCTTCCGTCTGGTGCGTTCGGTGGCTCTTTCTCACTAGGTCTGTACCCCGTCTGCCCGTTTCCATTCGTTACAACGCCTTGGCCCTTTCGGTTTCCGTTACGCTTGTGTTGGTTTTTTGGTCGTCCACTGCGGTTTTTGTTCGACACTTCCTATACGCCCGCTTTTATCTCCGGCTTTGCTTCATTCTCGGTTTTCCCGGCCATTGTTACCTCGGATTTCGGTTCAGCTTTGTCAATGCTCTTACCTTCTCTCTTCGTGTTTTGCGCTCCTCCCTCTCGGGCGCTTTGCTAAATGGCTCTTTTCCTTCCCGCCCGTCCTTTTCCCGCTGGTCGCCCGTGTTGCGCGTTTCGCCCTTCACGCCTGGCCCGCTCCTGCTTATGCAAGCGCACCTTCCGAATCGCCCGCGTGTTCTCGATGCCCCCGGACGCGTTTTCTTCCTAAGGTTTTGGGACGTACCTCTCCTTCTCCGCTCCCGCGCTCCTTGCTGTCGTCACCCACCTCCTCTGGAACCTTCCCGCCGCACCTCCTGTCCCTGCCGCCCTTGCACAACTTTTCCCCACAGCTCTCCGCTCGTGCTCAGCGCCCCTCGCCCTGGCTTACTCTCCTTCTGGTGTCACCCTCTTCGCCCGCCTTCGATTCGCTCCCGCCCCGGGTTTTCGCCGGATTTGCCCTTTTGCACTTCCCAGCGCCTCCACCTTTAAGGTGGTCTCACGTTGTGGCCCTTTCCCCCAGCGGGCTCTTCCTGCCCGGTCCAGACCGCGCTGCTGTTTGCAAGGCTGGCCTGTGGCGCGCCTGTTGTCGGGGCCTTTCTTCCCGATGCCCCCGCTCCCGAGGCCCTGCTCTTCGTCTTTGCCATTGCTACCCCTACCTCAAGCCCCTTGCCTTCCCCGCTGCGTTTCGTGGCTGCGCCTCCTCTGTCTCTTGAATCACTTGTGTCCCCTCGCCGCGGTTTCCCACGGGAGCAGTCTCTCCTGGTCCACTGCCGCTCCCGCTTTCCCCCCGCAGCCTTCGCCCCTCTTTTGCGATGCTAGCTGGACGCGTTTCGCTTATGGCTTGCCTGCCCGATTTCCTTCGGTGCTCGTCTGCTGCCTCCATGTTCGCCGTAGCGTTCCCTCTTCGTCCGTTCGCGGCGGGTCCCATGAGTAATGCACCCCATACCCTTTCGTCCTGCTTTCCCTTCGTGGCACTCGTGGCGATCTTTTGCCCCCGTCTGTTGGCTATATCCACGTCGCTCTCTTGGGGTGGCGCCCACTGCTTTGAACACCGTTTCCCCGTGCTCACAGACCCCCCTGCCCCGCCCTCGGTTTACCGGCTCTGGTCCTTGCAGTTGGCCCCCCGGCGCTGTTGTCGTTCTCGCTCCTCAGTTAGCGCCTGCGCTCCTTGCTGTACCCTACCCAGCCTCTTTGATCCTTCCCCTGGGGAACGTCCGGTTGCCACCCCCACCGCACCCCTTTCTTCCGTTCCCCTGCCTGCTTTCTAACTTGTTCGCGCTCGCTCCTCCCTCCTTTCCTGACTGACCTTTTCCGCGTTCCTGGCCGCCACTTGTCCGTCTCTTTCCGGCCTCCCTCCCTGGATGCCGGCACTTTGCGCACCTATTGTTGCCGGTTTCCGAGTCCTCCGGATGCATTAAGGCGCCCCCCCCTGTCTGCTTCCAGTGCGTTCTACGCAGCCGCCACGCTCGGGGCAGCCATTTTCCCTGCAAGTTTGTCTTTTTGCGCCACTCATTTCTTTCCCGTGATCCCCCTGGCTTCTCTCAACCCTCTCTTCGTTCCTGCATCCTCCTCCTTGCTTTCTTCTCTGCGCTCTTTAATTTTACTCCGCGCCCGCCGCCTTTTCCCATCGGATCTTACGGCTCTGCTGTTTTTTTTCCTCTCCCTTTACTCTCAGGCTTTCGCTGCCTTCGCTGCTGTCCTCCTCCCCTGTTGGTTGTCCCCACGGTATGGTTGCTTCTCCCGGCCATCAACCTACTCGTAGGGCTCCAGTTCTTCCTTCTGGTGCGTTCCCTTCCCCCATCTCTTCTCGCAGTGTGCCAGTCTGCGCCGTCCAGCCTGCACCGCTCTTTCTCCCCACCACGGCGGCGGCCGGCCAGGCGCGCGATATCTGTTTCCGTCTTCAACGCGCGCTTGCTCCTTCCCCTCTTTTCAAGCGCCTGTTTCCTTGACCTACCCCTCACGCCTGCGCCTCCTCCGCTCTTTTTCTTTGCTTTGTTCTCGCTCCCCCTACCTGTTGACCCTCCCCCTTTTCGTCTTTCCCTCGTCAGTTTCTCGGCCATCGGCTTCTTCGCCGTGAGCTGTGCCCACCCACTCCTCGTCCTCATCCTTCCTCTGTACCCCTTCTCGGTGCGCTGTTGTCTTCTCACGATATGCTCTGCTCCTCCCGGTGCCTCTTCCTGCCTCCTCTTAATTTTAATCGCCCCTTATCTCCGCTGGTTCCGCCTCGTGTCCACCTCCCTCCTCACCTGCTTGTCCCCTCTCTTTCTTTTCTTTGCTCTCCTTCCCTTTCCTCTCCGTTGGGTTCGCCTCTCTGCTTCCGCCCGGCCGTTCCTTTTTTTTCTGGTTCCTCCCTTTTCGTCTGGCCGTCAAGCGCTTGCCCTTTCTCCTTGCTCGCTGCCCCGGCGCCTCCGCCCTGCTTGGTACGTTCGCTCTCGCTCCACTATGCCATCCTTTCAGTTCCGGTGCCTGGTTTCTTTTGTGTTTTCCCCGTTCTCTTCCCTTTATTCTCACTCGTCTTGTAAGGCCTTCTGTCGCCTTTTTTCCTTTCGTATCTCGTCCGCCCCCTCTGCTTTGTTGCCCCCTGCCTCACCTCCTCGTTCCGACGCTTGCTTTGCCGGTTTGTGCTGTTGTCCACATTGGTCAGCCGGTTTTGTCCCTCTTTGCTCCTCCCTGCGCTCCTGGCATCGCCACCCTCGCTGTTTGTCCCTAATGCCCTTGGCACTCCCGGTGTCACGGCTTCACCCTGTTTTGTTGCGGATCCCCCACTGTTTTCCTATCGCCCTCTCTTAACCTTCCGCCAGGGGTCCGGGCTTTCTCCTTGTATTCTCCTTCGCGCCCTACTGTCTCTGTTGCCGGCACTGCCCTCCCGCTCACTCCCGCTTCCGCTCTCCTCGCTAATCGGGTCTCCTTTGCTTTTGGTCCGCGTGCAGGGCTGTCTGTGCCCCGTCGCTTCCTCCTCACTTGGTCCCCTTCTGCGCTGTTTTTTTTCCCAAGTTTCCGCCATCTTGTTGCTCCTCCATCCTCGCGTGTCATCCTGGGCTGTCTTGTCTTTTTTAGGCATTCTTCCCGCCCTTTCTCCAATGTGCTTTAGCTGGTGTCGTTGTCCAGGCATTCCCTCCACTCTTGCTCCCTTTCCCTCGAGTTCCTCCCCGTATCTTTCTGTCCTTGGCAGTTTTTGTCCTTCTTGTGGATGCCCCCTTGGCTCTCCACCTTTTTGTATTCTTCTTTTCCTTTTCCCCTGTTTCCTCCTGTCCCCTTGCTGCTTGGATCGCCTTCTGCCTGCGTTCTCTGCGTTTGTTCACCCCCTCAGGGACTCTCTTTGTCGTCGTTCTCTGCGCCCGCTGCGTGATCATCTTTGATTTTGTACCGTAGGTTTTCCGTGTCTGACGTTTCAGCCTGTGGCTTCTTTCTGTTTCCACAAGCGGTTCTTTGGTTACCACGACTCGCACTTGCGCTTTCTCTCGCTGCCGCTGCTTTCACGCCCACAACCTGGGGTCTCCCACTCTCTTATTTGCGCGCTCCCGGCTTGGCTGCGTTCTGTCATTGTTCTTCCTCTCCGCACCCGCCCAAGCCGTTGCTTCTTTCCATCCTTCGACAGGCTCCCTCTTTTCCACTTTCCCCTGTTTCGCGTTACGTTCTTTCTACTACCTCTCCAATACTCAACTTCTCTTTCTTCTTTTCTTTGCCCCTCATGCGCTACTTCTGCACTTCCCGCGCTACGCACTCCCTTTCCCCTTTCTTTCACCTACTTCTTCGCCTGGCCTGCTCCTCTGCGCTCCGCTTGCCTAGTCCTGGTTCCCCCCTCAATTGAGCCTCCCCCCCCCACCCCCTCGTACCGCACCTCCTGCCTGTGTGCCCCTCCTGCCGCCACGGGTATCCCCTGTTTCTGCCTTGCTCGCCTCACGCAACCCGCTTGGCATCCGTTCGACGTCGGTTCCGCCCACGATCCCGCAATTGCTGCGGCGCTGCTTCCGGCTACCCGCGCTTCACCCGCACCTAGGTCTTGTCTCCCTCCGTTACTCAATCCTACGCACTCCCCTTGGCCCCGGTTCGCTCTCCGTGCTCCTCCTCCTTGCTTCACCTGTTTCTTCTCCTGCCTTTCGCGCGAGCACTTCCGCCCGGTGCCCTTCCCTCGAGGTGTGCCCTACGGGTGCGCCTGTTATCCACACCTGGTCTCCGCTACCGCTCTTCTCCCCACCCCAGGCGCGGGGCCGCGCGAGCTTGTTCTTTCGGCCCGTTGTTCACTCCTTCGTCGGCTCCCCTCTTTTCCCCTTCGTTTAATTGGGTTTCCGCTTGCTTTCTTCCTCTTCTCTCCTCCCCGTAGCAATGCCAACGTTGCCGCTGCTTGTGGCTTTCCTTCTCTCTTTCCCTCGTGTTCCCGTGGTCTTGTTTTCAGCTTTTTCACGTGCTTGGTCGCGGGCCTTTGCTGTTCTCCGCGGTGTCCTGCTCCGCTCCTGCGCCCTCGTTGTCCTGTTCGTTTTCACCGTCTTTTCTCGGTCTTCCGTGTGCGTATGTCGGATCCTTCTCACTTGGTCTTCCGTTGCGTTTCCTTCGGTTTCCCCGCTTCGGTCGTTCCGCTTGGTGTTGTTTTGGTCGTCCTGACGTTTTGTTCCCTTCCTCTGCCGCTTTCTTTCGGCTTTCGCTTCCCTTCTCCGTTGTACCGGCCTGTTCCTGGCTTTCGTTCGCTTCTGTCTGCTAATATTCTTCTCATTAAGTGTTGCTCTACCTCCTACGGCTGCGCTTTTGCTTACTGGTTTTTTCTTCCCGCCCGTCTTTTACCCGCTGTGCCCGTTTGCGCTGTCGCTTCCGCTGGACCGCTCCTGCTTCTTGCCGCCGCCATCCAGCCCGCCCCGCGTGTTCTCGCTGCAGGCGCGTTTTTTACCCCGGTTTGTCGCCCGTCCTCTTCTTCGCTACCGCGCTCTTTGCTCGGGGGCTGCTCGTCCCCCCCTCCTCTGGCCCCTTCCCGCCGCCCTCCGTGTCCGTGCCGATGCCCCTTTTTCCCACACGCTCTTCCGCTCGTGCTCAGCGCCCGTCCCATGACTTCTCCTTCTGGTGTACCCTCTTCGGCTTCCCTTGATCCGCCCCCGTTTTCCGGCATTTGACCTTTTGCCTTCCGACGCATCCCCCACTTTCTGCTCTCCGTTGTGTTCCCACGCGGCTACCTGCCCGGGTCCGCGAAGCTGCTGTTCTGCCGCGCTGGCCTATGGGCGCCGCTGTTGTCGGGGGATTCCTTCCACGCTGCGCAGCCCGCTCCCGAGCGATTGCTCTCGTCCTTTGGAACTGCTCCCCCCTCCCTCGCCCTTGCCTTCCGCTGCGTTTCGTGCTGCCGCCCTCCCTGTCTCTTGCCTCCTTTGTGTCCCCCCCCGCCGCGGTTTCCCCGGGCGCGTATCCTGGGTCCCTGCCCGCCTTCCCGTTTTCCCCCACGCCGCCTTCGCCTCTTATTGCGCTGCTCAGCTGCAGCGGTTTCGCATTATGGCCTTGCCGACCAGATTTCCTTCGGTGTTCGTCCTGCTGACTCCTGTTACCGCGCGTTCCCTCTTCGTTACGTTCCGCGCTGGCGGCGTCCCCTGTGTCTCGCCACTAACCCCTCGTCCTGCTTTCCTCCTTTGGCCTGGCGCTCCTTTTTTTTGCCCCACGCTTATGTGGCTCTTCGTTCGCTCACTTTCCGGTGGCGCCCTGCTTTGCCCCCGGTCTTCCCCTCTCCCCGCCCCCTGCCCCCGCCTCGGTTTACCGGCTTCTGGTTTTGCAGTTGCACGCCCTGTTGTCTTCCTCGCTACTATCAGTTCCACGCGCCTGCGCTCCTTGCTATTCTCACGCCTCTTTGTCCTTACACAATCGGGCCAAGTCACGGTTGACCCCCCCGCCCCTTCTTCACCCGTTCCCGTGCTGCTTCCTCTTGTCGCGCTCGCTCCTCCCTCTTTCCTGCTGCTCTTTCGCGTCTCCTGGCCCACTTGTCTCTCTTAACGGCCTCCTCCCTGGACTGCACCCTGCGCCACATTTGCCTTGTCCGCGTTCGTCCTCAGCTAGGGCTCACCCCCCCGTATGTCTTCACGTCACAGTTCTTATGCCGCCGCGCTCGGGGACCGCATTTGTCTGCGTTTGTATTTGCGCCCCTCATTTCTTTCCCCGTGCTACACTGGTTCTCTCCCCTCCTATTACGTTCCTCCTCGTCGTCTTGCTTTCTTCATGCGCTTTTTTTTTCCTCCCGCGCCAGCACGCTTTTTCCTAGGCCTATTCGGCTTGCTTGTTTTAAATTCCCCTCTCACTTTCTTCAGCGTTTCCCGTCGCCCTTCGCTTGCTGTACTACCCCTGTTGCGGTTTCCCACCGGTATGGTTCGCTCTCCCCAGCATACCCTCGCTCGTCGGGCTCGTTCTCTTCTGGTGCGTTCCCTTCCCCCTTCTCTTCTCCTACGCGTGGTGCCGTATGCCGCCGCTCCGCTGCCCCGCTATTCTCTCCCCCCCCCGGCGGCGGCGGCCCGCGAGCGCTTCTGTTTTCCGTCTTAGGGCTGCTCCTTCACTCTTTCTCCGCCTGGTTCTGTGCAACCCCACCTCAGCTCCTGCGCCTCCTCGTCTTTTTTCTTTGCTTTGTTTCCTCGCTCACTCCTGTGCCCCTCCCTTTTTCGTCTTTCCCACCCGCATAGTTCTCTCGGCCCTCGCTTCTCTCCAGTGCGCTGTGCACCACCTCCTCGTCCCTCTCCTTCTGCTGTCACCTTCGTCGGTCGCTGTCTTCCCTCTGCTCTGCTATCCACCGGATGCCATTCTTCCTGCAACTCCTCTTCTTTTATGACCTTTTTTCATCCTGTTGACCTAAGTGGTCTCCCCTCCACTACCTCATCGACTGGCTGTTTCCTCTTTTTTTCTTGCTTCCTTCCTTTAACTCCTAACGTTTGGGTTCGCCTCTCTGTTTCCGCCCCGGCCCTTCTCCAATTTTCTATTCTGGTTCTCTTTTTCGTCCTGGCCGTTCCGACGCTTGACGTTTCTCCTGATACCGCTGCACGGCACTCGCTGCTTGGTCGTCGTCTCGCTCCCTTTTATGCTCTTCGGTCCCGTGCCTCTGGTTTCTTTGTGTTTTCCCCCGTTCTTTCCCTTTTTCTTTCCCTGTCTTGTCAGGAATCTCCCTGCTCGCCTTCTCTTTCCCTTTTCGTCTCTCGTAACGACACTTGCTTTTGTTGCCCTGCCTCCCCTCCTCCTTTCCCGCTTGTTTTGCCGGGTTGTTTGTGCTATTGTCGCCGGTTTTCCTCTACTTGCTCCATCACCTGCGCTCCTGGCCTCGCCCCCCTCGGCTGTTTGTCAACTCGTGTCCTTGCCATACGGTGTTCCGGTTCGATGGTTCTTTGTTTGCGCTCCCCTGTTTTCCTCCGCCTCTCTCCTTCCGCCTCGGGTCCGGTCTTCTCCTTGTCTTCTCTTCGCGCCTCCTGGTCACCTCTGTTTGCCGCCTGCCCTCCTGCTCCTCCCGGCTTCGCGCTTCTCACTCGCTCCTCGGGTCTACCTTCCTGCTTTTGGGTCCCAGCGTGCGGGCCTGTCATGTGCCCGTGATCCTTCCTGGTCCCTTCTGCGCTTTGTTTTTTTTCCCCCGTCCTTCCTCGCCTATTCGTTGCTTCCTCTCACCTCGCGTGTTCCAGTCCCTGGGCTTCTGTATTTTTTTACGCCTTTCCCCGCCGCTTCTCCTGTGCTTTTCGCTGGTGCTCCGTTGTCCGGCCTTCCTCACCTTGCTCTCCCTTTCCTCCTTATCTCCTCCTCTCTTATGTCATGTTTCCTGCTCTTCTTGTGGGCTGCCCCTTGGCTTCTATTTTTTGTCCTTCTTCTTTCTTTCCCCTTGGTTTCCACTCCTGTTCCCCACCTTGTGCTGGATCGCCTTCCTGCATGCGTTTCCTCGTTGTCTACCCCCTCGGGCTTCTTTCTGCTTTTTTGCCGCTCGTCGATCTGCTTTTTTTGTCACCCGTTGGTTTCAGTTTCTTCTGCCGTTCCTGCTGGCTTCTTTTCTGTTCCCGCGTTATTTGTTTCCGCTCCGCTTCGCCTTTTTCTCGCTGCAAGCTGCCTTGCCACCACTGGTACTCCCCTCTTTCTTTTGCCTGATCGCTTGGCTGCTTCTGTCTTGCTTCTCCTCGCCGTGCTTGTTCCCGTCTTGCATGGCTTCCTCTTTCCCCCTTTCCTCGTTTCACGTTCCGTTTTTGATCTCTGCCTCCTCACTCTCTCTTCTTCTTTCTTCTGCCCCCTCCTGCGCTCTTCTCGCCTCCCGCCGCACCCCCTCTTTCCCTTTCTTTCCCTTCGATTGGACTGCTCATCTGAGCTCCGCTTGCCTCGTTGTTCCCCCCTCCTTTGCTCCCCCCCCATCGTCCCGCCTCCTGCCCTGGTGTGCCCCTCTGCCCGGCCCGGTCTCCCCTGTTAGCCTTGCTCCGCCTCCGCCCCGTGGCCTACCGCTTCCCTCCCGGGTTCCCGGCCCGGGTCCCCGCGTGCTGCCGGCGCTGTTCGTTCCCCCGCGCTCCCAGCATGTTCCCTGTCTGCCCACCGTTCCTATCTCCCCCCCTTGCCCCCGCGTTCAGCTCTCTCCTCTCCTCTTGCTTCCACTGTTTTTTCTCTGCCTTTCGCGCGCCGCCCTTCAGCCCGCGTGCACACCTCCATCCGCGGTGTGCACTCGGTCGCCGCACTCGTTTTCCCTTGGTCTCCGCTCCCCGTCTTCTCCCCCCCCGGCGGGCGGCCAGCGCGCGATCTGTTCTTAAGGGCCGTGTTCTCCTTTGTCGGCTACAACTATTTTCCCCCTCTCGTTTCTTGGTTGTCCCGCTTGCTTTCTTTTCTCTTCTCTCCTTCGTCTGCTGCCCGTTGCCCTGCTTGCTGGTTCCTTTATTTCACTCGTTGTTCCCGTTGGTCTTTTCTTCGGCTTTTCCGTGCTTGGTCCGGCTTGGTTCTGCGGTGGTCGTGACTCCGCTCTGCAGCCCTCGTTGTACTGTTGCAGTTTCCCGGTCTTGTTCCTCGGTCTTCCGCTGGTGGTCTGTCGTCTCCCTTCTCCATTGGTCTTCACCCGTTGCGTTCTTGTTTCCCCTTGGCTTAGGTTTCGTTCCGCTTGTGTTGGTTTTGGTCGTCCTGAGTTTTGTTCCCTTCCTACGCCCCGCTTTCTTCGGCTTTCAGTTCCCCTTCTCGACGTTGTTTGGCCTGTTTTCCATGTTTCGTTGCTTTGTCTGCTATTCCTTCTTCTTAGTGTTGCCTCTACCTCTCGGCGCGCTTGCTTCTGGCTCTTTTTCCCGCCCGTACCTTTTACCCGCTGGTGCCGTTTGCCGCTGTGCTTCACAGCTGGCCGCTCCTGCTCTTGCGCAGCCCTTCGCTCGCCCGGTGTTCTCGCTGCCACGGCCCGTTTTCTTCCCACGTTTTGGTCGACGCTCTCTTCACTCTCAGCTCCGGCTCTGCATGCTTCGTCCACCCACTCCTCTGGCCTTCCCGCGCCCGTCGTGCTCCTGCCGCCACTGACCCCCTTTTCCCCACGCTCTCTCCGCTCGTGCTCAGCGACGCTCGATGCTTCTCCTTCTCTCGTACCCTCTTGCCCGCCTTCCGCTTCGCTCCGCCCCGTTTTTACGGCTTGCCCCTTTTTGCCTTCCCGCAGCTCCACTTTTGGTCTCCAGTTGTGGCCTTCCCCCGAAGGGCTCTTTCCTGCCGGTACAGCGCCTGCTGTTGGCGCGCCTGGCCTGGGCGCCGCTGTTGTGGGGCCTTCCTTTCCCGATGGCCCCCACGCGCCCTTGCACTCGTCTTTGCCTTGCTCCCTCCTAGCCCTTGCCTTCCCCGCTGACGTTTAGTGCTGCGCCTCCTCTGTCTTTTGCCTATTGTGTCCCCCCCTCGCGCGTCCCCGGGGGTCTCTCCGTTCCCTGCGCCCTTCCGCTTCCCCCCTTTCACCCCTCTTTGCGCTGCTCGCTGCGCCGGTCCTGCTTCTGGTTGCCTGCCCGATTTTACCTTTAAGGTGCTCGTCAATGCTTCCTCCTGTTGACGACGCGTTCCCTCTTCGCAGTTCCGCGCTGGCGGGTCCCTGTGTATCGGCCCACCTCCTTCGCCTGCCTTTCCCTTCTGGCATGGGCTCTTTTTCCCCCGCTCTGTTGGCTCTTCCGTCGCTCTTCGGTGGGCACTGCTTGCCGTCTTCCCCACTGCTCCGCCCCCCCTGCCCCGCCCTCGGTTTTCCCGGCTTCTGGTATTGCGTTGGCCCCGCGCATGTTTGTCTTCCTCGTCCTCCCGTTAGCGACTGCGCTCCTTGCTCTTCTCACGCCTCTTTGTTTCCATGGCGTCACGGTTACCCCCCCGCCCCCTTCCTTCCCCGTTCCCTGCAGATTTCCTTGTCGCGCTAGTCCTCCCTCTTTCTGCTGCTGCCTTTTCGCGTCTCTGGGCGCATTGTCCTCTCTTTCGGCCTCCCCCGGACCTGCCCGCCGCCTTTGCGCCCTTGTCCGGTTTCGTACCTCGCTCGCTCACCCCCCGTCTGCTTCCTGCCGTTCTCGGCCCAGACAGACCACGCTCGGGCCCCGCCCTTTTTAGTCATTTTTGTATTTTTTGCGCCCTCTTCTTTCCCTGCTCCTGTTCTCTCCCCTCATTCGTTCCATGCTCCGTCTCTGTTCTTCTGCGCTATTTCTTTCCTCCGCGCCGCCGCTTTCCCTGGCTCGTTGGCTCTGCTTTGTTTTTTTCATCCTTTATTCCGCCGCCTGTTCCGCTAGCCCTACCTGACTTCATCCTCACAATGTTTTGGGTTTCCCGTCTGGTTCGCTCTCCAGCCCTCCCCTCGCTGTCAGGCCTCCGTTTCTTTTCTGGTGCGTTCACTTCCTTCTCTCTCCCGCGTGTTCAGTCCTGCGCCGCTCGCCTGACCGCTCCTCTCTCCCCCCCCCGGCGGCGGCGGCACGCGGCGTCTTGTTTCCGTCCTTCGCGGTGCACTCCTTCCCCCTCTTTATAGAGCCTGTTTCATTGCCCTCCCCTCCGCCTCCCTGACGGCCCTACCTGCTCTTTTTAATTTTGTTTGTTTTATCGTCTCCCCCATCCTGTTTGCCCCTCCCTTTTCGTCTTACCTCCGCTCGTTCCTCTCGGCCTCCTTCTATCGTGAAGCTGTGCCCCCCCCCTCCTGTCCTCATCTTCCTATGTCACCTTCGTCGTCGCTGTTACTCCATCATGCTCTGCCTCCCTCCGGCTGCTTTTCTGCTCCTTTCTTTTCTCGCATCCCTTTTTTCTCCTGTTCCCGCTCGTGGTCTCCCCTCTCCCCTCATCCCCTGGCTGTTCCCTCTCTTTTTCTTCTTGCTCTCCTTCCTTTACTCCTCCGTTGGGTTGCCTTCTGTTTCCGCCCCGCCCCGTTCTCCCACTTTTCTTCTCTGGTTCTCCCTTCGTTCTGGCAGTCGCGACTTGCCGTTTCTTCTGCTCGCTGCCGGCTCGCTGACGGTCGTCCGCTCCGCTCCTTTTACTGCTCCTTCGGTTCCGGTGCATCCGGTTTCTTTTGGTGTTTTCTCCGTTCTTTCCTTTTTCCTTCCCAGTCGTCTTGTCGGCTCTCCTGCTCGCCTTTCTCTTTCTTTCGTCTCTCGTCCGCCCCCCTCTGCTTTGTGCTCCTGCTCCCTCCCTCCGTCCCCGCTTTGCTTTTGCGGTTGTCTGGGCTCTTGTCCGGGTTTTCCTCTTTGCTCCCTCCTGCGCTTACTGGCCTTGCCCCCTGCTGTTTGTCATCTCGCCTTGCCCACGGTGTCCGGCCTTCGCCTTTCTTTGTTGCGCTCCACTTTTCCTCCGCTCTTTCCCTTCGCTGGGTCCGGCTCTTCTCCCCTTGTCCTTCCTCATCCCTCCATGTCTCTCTGTGCCGGCTGCCTCCTGTCTCGGCTTCCGCTTCCTCGCCCTATCGGTCTCTTTGCCTTTTTGTCGCGTGCCGGTGTCTGTGCCGTGGCCCTACTCCTCTGGCCCTTTGCGCTTGTTTTTTTTTCCCCAGTCTTGCCCTCATTTTCGTGCTTCCTCCCTCACTCGCGTTGTCCTGGGCTTATTGTTTTTTTCGCCTTTCACTCCGCTCTCCTGTCTCTTTTCGCTTGTGCATCGTTTGTCGGCATTCCCCTCCCTCTGCCCCACTTTCCCTCGCTTCTATTCTCTTCTGGTCTCCCTTGGCTTCATGCTCCTTCTTGTGGGCTGCCCCACATTTGGGCTCCCTCAATTTTTGTCATTCTTCTTTTCCTTTCCCTTGTTTCCCTCTGTCCCCCTTGTGCTGGTCGCCTTCTGACTGCGTTTTAATTGTTGTTCCCCTCCGGCTCTCTTTTCATCGCGTTCTCTTCCACGATGTGCTGTCTTTTTGTCAACCTTGGTTTCCGCGTTCTGCAGTTCCCTGCTGTTCTTTTCCTGTTCCCGCGTTTTTGGGTTCCGCTCGCTTCGTTTCTCTCGCTTGAGCTGACTTTCGCCCCCTGGTACTCCTCTTCTTTTTGCTCGTCCGCTTGGCTGATTCTGTATTGCTTCTTCCTCGAGTGCTTCTTTCCCCGTTGCTGGCAACTTTCACTTTCCCCTCGTTTCCCGTCGTTTCTTCCTCCCTTCCTCCTCTCTGCTCTTTTTCTTTTTTTTCTCACCCTCCATGCGCTCTTCTCGCTTTCCAGCCGCTACGCTCCCTGTTCCCATTTCTTTCCCCTTTCGCATTGGCTGCTCACTCCTGCCGCTCCGCTTGCCTGTCTGTCCCCCTTTGCTCCCCCCCTCGTACGCCTCTGCCCTGGTGTGCCCTGACTGAACCGGCCCCGGTCTCCCTGTTCGCCCTTGCTCGCTACGCAGCCGCTGGCTCCGATTCCTCACGGTTCCGGCCCACGGTCAACGCTGCTGCGGCTGCTCGCTCCCGCGGTCCCCGCCATGTTTCCCTGTCTGCCTCGTTTCTCTCTCCGACTCCCCGCCTGCCCCCGCGTTCGAATTCGTGCTTCCTCCCTTGCTTCCTTTCCTTCTCTGCTTTCGCGCGCGCCCCTTACGCCCGCGTGACCGCTTCTCCTACGCGGTGCCCCTGGGTCCCGCCTCAGTTCTTCCCTGTCTCCGCGCCGCTTTCTCCCCCCCCGGCGGCGGGCGGCACGCGCGCGGCTCTGTTCTCTTTCGCCCCCCACCCGTTTTTTTTGTTCTCCTTCGTCGGTACCCCTCTTTTCCCCTTGTTTTCTCTGGTTGTCCCGCTTTGCTTTCTTTTCTTCTTCTTCATTCTCTGCTGCCACGTTGAGCCTGTGCTGCTCTCCTCTCTCTTCCCTGTTTTGGTTTCCCGTTGGTCTTTTCGGCTTTCTTTCCGTGCTTGTCGCCCGGCACCTTTGCTGTATGGGGTGTCGCTGCTACTCTCGCTGTGTCTGTTGCGTTTCCGCGTTCTCGTCTTCCGCTGGTGGTCTTCGGTTCTTCTCCCTTGGTTTCGTTGCCGTTTCTCCCTTGTTCCCCCCCTTGCCTTCGTTTCGTTCCGCTTGTGTTGGTTTTTGTCGTCCTGAGTTTTGTTCCCCTTCTCTCCGGTTTCTTGTCGATTTTCGCCTTCTGTCTCGCCGTTTTCGGCTGTTTCCGGGTTTCGTTGTTGTCCTGCTATCCTTATTCCTTCGTTTTCGCTCCTCCTCCTGGCGCGCTTTGGTTCTGGCTATTTTCTTCCGCGCGTCCTTTTCCCCGATGGTGCGTTGCACCGCTGTTGCCACTTCCCAGCTGGCCGCTCTGCTGCTCTTGCGCCGCCTTCCCGCCTGCCGCGTGTTCTGCTGCCCGGCCCGAGTTTTCTTCCAGGTTTTGTCGCCTCCTCTTCTCTACGCTCCGGCCCTTGTGATCGTCCCCCCTCCTGGCATTCCACGCGCCTCGTGTCGCCGCCTGCCGCCCCTTTCCCCGTACTCTCGCTCGTGCTTAAGCGACGCATCGACTGCTGTCTCCGTTCTGGTGTCCTCTTCCCCGCCTTCCGCTTCGCTCGCCCGGTTTTTCCGGCTTTGCCCCCTTTTGCCAGTCACCGCCGCTCTCCCTTTCGTGGCTCTCCGTTTGTGGCTTCCACGCGGGCTCCTTCTGCGGTCCGACGCGTGCTGTCTGCCGCGCTGGCATTGGGCCGCGCTGTTGGGGGCTTCTTCCACGCGCACCGCTCCGCGCCGCATTGCTATGTCTTTGCCTTGCTCCTCCCTTCCCCTTGCCTTACCGCTGCCGTTTTCGTGCTGCCGCCCTCATCTGTTCCTTGGTCTTGTGTCACCACCTCGAGCCGTTCCCCGAGCGTTCTTCCTGGTTCCTGCCGCTTCCGCTTTCACCCCCGCCGCCTTCGCCTTTTGCGCTGCTAGCTGCGGCCGTCTTCGCTTCTGGCCTTGCTGCCCCGCTTTCATTTCGGTGCTCGTCCTGCTGCCTCCCTGTTCGCCGCGCCGTTCCCTCTATTGTCGTTACGCGTGGCGGGTACCTGTGTCTCGCACCCCCTTCCTTCGTCTTGCCTTTCCCCCTTTTGCCCTGGCGTGCTTTTCCACCGTTGTTTGCTCTTCCGTCGCTACTTTGGTGGCGCCTGCTTTGCCCCCGTCTTCTCCTGTCCCCGCCCCCTGCCCCGCCTCGGTTTCCGGCTTCTGGTATTGCGTTGCCCAGCGCCTATCTGTTGTTTCCGTCGCTCCTACCGTTCCAGCGCTGCGGCTCTTGCTCTCTCCACGCCTATTTTGTCATTTCCCCTGGGCCGTCCGGTTGACCCCCCCCCAGCCCCCCTTATTACCGTTCCTGCCTGCTTCCCCTCCTTGTTAGCGATAGTCCTGCCTTTCTTGTTTCTGCCTGCTCCTTTTATCGCGTCTCCTGGGCCCTTGTCCATCTCTTTGTCCGGCCTCCTCCCGGTGCCCCAACTTGAACGCCTTGTCGGTTTTCGTCCCTCACTCGGTCCCCACCAACCTGTCTGCGCTTCCGTGCGTTTAGCCCGCGCACGCATCGGGCCCGTGCTTTTATGCGTTTT
>Ga0163217_1000745_pt1 | contig 18746 bp, 9 predicted proteins | sample SynspAceP_FD_185933 | JGI IMG/M metagenome (GOLD analysis project Ga0163217, IMG submission 185933) | Saline lake microbial communities from Ace Lake in Antarctica - Synechococcus sp. Ace-P (PacBio error correction) | ecosystem: Environmental > Aquatic > Non-marine Saline and Alkaline > Saline ...
GAGAGAGATCGAGTGGAAAAGGAATACTTCACGTTTAAATCATTTCAAAAAAAGCCTATTTAGAACGCCTTGAAATTTTGAGGATTGTTAAGCCCGATACTGTCCCGGGAAATCTCCTCAACTAATAACAGCTTAAAAAAGGTAAATTCAAAATAACCCACTTAAAAGAACGATACCTTATTAATTGAGACAAATGTTGAAATTGCCGAAAAATTAATTTTGGTGAATATCTTTTCAGACCAATTAAATAAGTTTTTTTTTTTGAAAGCGGAAAAAACGAAAAGGTAGGGGGTCGTTGAAAAAATGTCGAAAGTGAAAACCAGTAATTTTAATGCATAGCAGATAATATGAGCCAGAAAAATGGTGGGCCTGGAAATTCTGTAAAATTCGTAAAAGAACGAATGACAATATTAGTCCAACCGTACCCTGTTATTCTATTTAAACAAGCTCTTTTCGGATGTGATAGAATCAGAAATTCGGAGGTTAATAAGCATGGATGGCGATTGTTATTTGGTAAAACCTTTGAACCCTTCTTTACTAAAACTAGAATTGAGAATTATCATCAATCAACGTAATGGAGCTGAAAAAACAAAATTTTTTCCAGGGAATGGATAGTGAAGGTCACTACTTTGACACACTCGCCCTGCTGATGAAAGATTTTTATGGAAAAACTCTAAATTGAATTGAAGCTGAATATGGGGACCTAGAACTAAAATACCAACTTTTTTTGTGTCCACGATTAGGTTAATGAGTTCTTCAAATTCTAATAGACAAATAAAGGAGATAACGAATTTTGGCCCAAATGAAATTTAATAAGAACCAATTTCTCGCTAAAAAGCAGCCAATTACTTAATACCCAAAAATATAATGTCAGTGAAGTAAAGGTCTGGTAGGCATTTAACGACCCTTTTGGTATTTTTAGCGCTGTCTTTAAAAAGCAATTTGTTTACCCTTACAAGCAAATATTATAAAGTAACTTATAACCAAGATTACTAAATAATTTCAATAGTAACGAAACTATCTAAAACTCTAGAAAAGTTTAAGTAATATAACTAATATTTAAAAAATCATAAATTCACATTAACCCATTTATGACATGAATTCAAGACATTTCCCTGTGCTTATTTCTATTGCTTTTTCCCTTTCAAAATAGGAGCACAAAATAAGCATATTAGTACTCCACTGAAGTATCGCTTATGCCCATGAAGGCGCTATGACTGAAATATGGAGCCCGAAGTGGCATAGTAACACCGTGCTAAATCGTTGGGAGACGCCCCTTCAGCTGCATAATTTTATTTTGAAATGGCAACCAACTTGGGCAATGGGGTTTAAAGCAAAAAGACAGTACACAACCTGCGCCTGGAAAATATGTGGAAACAACCTATGGACGTAGTTCTGGGTTCTGGGGGTATAAGCAAAAATGAATTTGGTGACTGTCAGATACAATTAGAAATTTAAGTGCTCCGGAATGAAGTGGAAGGGTTCAAGCATGTGTAGGGGCATAGCGGATTATTTTTTGAAGACAGGTATGAACTTCAAATATTGGATTCATACGATAAGCGTAACCTATAGAAAGGACAGGCCGGCATATTTATAAAGACCGATGCTACACCTTTGGTCAAGTGCATGCGCAGTCCCGTTGGAATGAAACGTATGATGTAATTTATCGGCTCCTAGATTTAAAAAGATGGCGTTTTAGTATGCCAAGGCGGATTACCGGTTGCTTACAACGGTGTTTCTTAGTACAAATAATGTTGAAATTAGTGGAAACACCTATTATATGGTTTGCACGCTACCCATACTGCCCATAGGTGACGATGTACTTTCACTACAGGAACCACGGCCAACAAAAACACAGTTCAAGGAATATCTGGGTAAGTACCATTGTAATAAGCAAGCTACTTTGGGCTAAAATAAAATGCCGAAGAACAATTCTTCGCATTTATTTTAAGAAGTAAGCGTTGTGGTTAATAGGTTACATATTAACGATTTCGAGCCCGTACACTAAAATACCCACTCCTTTTAGTTTGGGTAGAATGTAGACAAAAGCCTTATTTTTTGGACTATTCCAATCGTGTAAAATTTGTGCGCCTACTCCAAAATCTTTAAGCATCCATATCACTTTTGTGCTTTAAATATCCCTTCTTTTGCACTCCTTCCAATTCGCCCCAAATCTTCCAGTAAATCAAAGATTCGTTTCTTGATTTATAATTACAATGCACTTTACCCTCTCAATTGATCGCATTGAACATATCTCTCCAAATTTTTTATCGGGATTGTTCGTTAACGTACTAAAATATCATTATTTTTTAAGGTTGGAATTAATACGGGTAAGAACTTTTCGTTTTTATTCCGGTACCGCTGGTCAACAGCAATTGAACTTGATTTTCGTGGTCGCTGATAGCCGCAAATCTAAAATCGGGAATCTTGGTTACAATATTAAAATCTCCTTTTTACTGGAATTAGATCTGTCGTGCTCCATAACGATAGGCCATCAGGCTTTGCGATGGAAACAATTTTAAGATCAAATGTCCTTGGCTACTTTTTACCAATTGTGGTATCTTGCACATAGAGCATCTTCGTTCATAATTTCAACGATAACCCCTGCTGGTTTCAGGTCCAGCTAACGGCAAAATCAATAGCGGCCTCTTGTATGCCCCTTCTTCTAAAACACGTTCCTTGGCTACCACGAAATATATGCAGGCTTCCAAATGCAATGCCTTGATACTTTTCCCCCCAAACATCCCCCGGTTTTTTTTCCCCCCCCCCCAAAAAAAGCCCCCCCTTAAAAACGGGTTTTAACTTATGCACGATCGCTGCAGAAATACAGTGGTTTACTCATTGCCCTTAAATCTACAGAAACGGTAAAAGCGGTTCCATAGGATCCGTATTATTGTGGACACACATGTGGCAAACAAGTTGCTTTACATCTACCTTCGGTAAGTGGAGCGCGATAAGTTCCCCCCTGCCATGGGGTGGCATAAAATTGACAATTTCAGGAGTGGCATTCCCTGCAGCTGCCAAAAATCTCCTCATTTTCCCTAATTCTCAATCATCCACTACAGATAATTACCTTGTCCTTGCTAATATCCTCAATAGCCTCTTCAATGGATGTAAGTAATGTCTTGCTAACTTTTGGTTTGTATGTTGCAGCAATTTTTATCTTTTTTTCTTAAATATGCCTTTAAAATAACAAAATAACTCCAAAGACATTAAACCTTTGTCCGCCGTTGCACGTTTAGTTTAAAAACACAACAAGGTAAATATAAACGTATGAAAGCATGGCTATATTGATAATATCTCCCTTCCTCGCATACATTACCGAAAATACACTATAATTGTACGTAAAGAAATAAACAATAAGCGATTACCATAGGTACCAAACCTCTTTTTCTGATTATGGCACAAGTGGCGCACCAACAAAGAATAAGACTAATACAGGACAGGGCCAACTGCGTATTTTTATTGCAGGGATAAAATAATGTAGGCGGTAAATCTCTAATCTTGATTTGAAGTTCATTTTTTTTCCTGTATACTTGTGATAATATTGCGAAATGGAACTTTTCAGCGGAATTTAAATTTGCGATTGGTGCCAACGTAGGGAAAAGTGCTACTAAGTTATCGGTGGATAATTTATGGTCCCTCACGAATCCCTTTCCTTCTTTTTTTATCAATTAAATAATTTGGGATAAGGAAATCGAGTTTTTAAGAGGCCGAAAGTCCATTCTGCACTAATATTTCTTGAAAAGCGGTCGACCAATTTAACGTTGTCGGTCCCCCTTAGGAATCTATGTCCTGGATAACGAGAATTTCTTCATCTATCAGTAACTTATATCCCGCTCTCATCAAATCAACATTCTGCCAATCTCCGAAAGATCCTTGTTTAGGTAAATTTTAAAATTGGCTTGTAAAGGATTTTTTCTTCTTTTCCTTATGTTTTTGTAGGCATTCAGATAGTAATCCCGTCTTTCAATACAATTGTAATAATGTTGATTTCTCACATACTTATAAGTTCCCTGTTTTAGTTTGATTACGGTAGTATGACCTTTATTTTAGACTTTTCATGAATATGTACATTTTCCAAGAACCGATCGTTTCTAACATATTTACGGTCTACCTTATATTCATTCTCGTACTTCAAATCACTAAAAACACTTCGAAAATAATGGCAGCTGGTTTCACCTTGGCAATATTCTCTAAGTTATAATATTTTTGTTCGAAATTGGTTATTTATGTTATTGGTGCAATAGGAAGTTCCCTCTAAAAAAGGTCAATAAACAAATAAGTGGTAGCATTGCCCTTTGCAAAAGATTCCAGAGGCTTCATGCCGCAAATTCATAATTTTCCGCGAAGGAACGAGTAAGGATAAGATGAAGTAGTACAAGTTTAAGGGAATTACGTTCCATTAGGTTGGGCATAAGGTAAACAAGATTTCCGATTATACATAATATCCAAGCCCTTACTGCAAAATCATAACTAAACGCCAGATGTTGGAATACGAAAGATAAACAATCAGTATCACAAACGAACTGAAAAATTAAGAGGAATCCTCGATAAAATATATTCGTCTAAGATTCTCAATGGTCTAAAGTTTCTTATGATGTAAGTACCCATCTTGTCTATACATATTTTCTCAAAAGTAAATAAGTTTTGGACAAGGCTGGTCTATTTAAAAGAATTAACATAATGGCTGGTTTTTGGTACCATTCTTCCCAAAGTTCATAAGCTTATTTATGTGTTTGGTCTTACATCTATCCCAACAGAATGGATTTGATTTCGGAATTGGGTATCTATAGGGGTCAATTTTTACAAACCTGGATTTTCCTTCCTGTATATTTTGCAAATATCCCAATCATATTTGTGACCTTGTTTTATAGAAAGTTAGCATTTAGACATGGGGTGATAGTGTTTTCAATCATCCAGTTTTCTTCAATTGTGACTCTTCATTTTCCGAACAACGGATATACTTTTTACATCATAGTAATTGTTTGGAGCTAAATAATTAAATAAATATTTTCCTCCTGCTGGTAAATCTCCCGTGTTTCCGTATTTATATGGCCTCTCATTATGAGGCTATAATTTAAAGTCTAAAAAATTGTCATAACTTTTTTCTTGTTATACTTCAATCCAACAACGGCTTTGCCTTACCTGAATTTGCGACAAGAAAATTGAGTTGATAACACAATTAATATTCATAGATAATTAAGTTTCATTCTCTTTTTTTAAAATTAAAAGTAACTAACCTACTTCTTTCATTGCTCAAGGAGTTGTCTAAGGCATAAATATTCCGGCACATGAACCTGACGGGCTTTACTACTTTCAACGGTCACATACCCGAGTCTTCATGTCCACAATTCTCGACGGGCCCTATTGTACCCTAATTTCAACTTTCGTTGTATAATGAGGCCGAACCTTGTTGTGGCATACTATCTTCTGCCGTTCCCTAAACATAGCATCACGGTCAGAGGATATTGTAAAATCAATAACTGTGCAGAATCATCGTTTTCCTACATAATTCTGGAAGTAAGTGCGCATCTGGATAACTCTCTGTGAACCAATATTCTGTTATCTTGGCACTTCAGGAGTATTCCACAAAGGACATTGAATCCCGGTAACTTCATTGCCTGGGTAAAAAGCAATAACCCGTCCCAATTATTGATCAGCACCCTGGCGTGCTAAAATGGTCCTTGAAATCTATTTTAGAAGTAACCCTAATAAGCAATCCGGCGGGGAAATTGCCTTAATAATCCGTAATTCGGTTGACCGATGGCCGTTGAGTGGCAATTATGAGGTGGATACCAATAGCTGCCAATTGTGCAATCTGGCAATTGTGTTTCTTACTTCTTTCCCGCGGTCATATTAAAAATCGGCAAACCATCAATAACAAAAAATACTTGGCAAGAAAAATGTGCCTCTTAAGGGTTCAATTTCTCGATTTAAACTTGGTATGTACTCTTAATATTCTCACCATGGCCAGCTTTAACAACTCCGTAACGGTTGTCCATTCTACATACAAGCGAAATTCCAAAGTGTTGATTACCTTGCATTATCAGGTGATAATAGCTCCTCCGATTCTGGCAATTTGGCCAAATAATGCTTTCTATTTATTGAACAGTGTAAAGTTTCTACTTTTTTGGGATCTATTAGTCAACTTAACCTCTTGCCGGATGCTTTTATACAAATGGGATGCTCATACTGCTTTAAATCCAAACAGATTTAAACCCTGTCCCGTAGCACCGCCATTAACAAGTGTGGCATTTTTGCCAAGTCTACCACAAGGTTCATTGCTAAGGTCTTACAAAGCAATGGGCATATTGCATTTCTGCTTTTTTGAATTTGCTAAGAAGGCTATTATCGGAACGCATGGAAACAATTGTAGCGTTCTATCGGGACTTCGATACCAATGGTACCCTTACCAGGAATAGGAGCAAGTATTACGTATGGCCTAGGCTGCAAGGGACAACGCGAACTTCATCCTCAAAAGATTTGTTATTTTTTGAAATTCGCACCCTCAGCTCAGGAACAATTTCATATAAGGTAACTGTGGGGCTATAGTAGCTTTAATTTGGGCAATAAATTTAAATTCTTTAGGGGTCTTCTACAATTTTTATCTTGTTCTTTCGAGTCTTCTGTTTATAGTAATACGACCTGTGGCGCCATGCTGTCTAAAAAGGTCCTAATGGGGGCAATTTAAAATAACCCAATTCCAGGTAGTCAATTCTCCAAAATCTTCCCCAACAAGTTTAACCGAAATATTATCGACTCTTTCTTTTCTTTTGATTTTTCTCACTCCATGGCAATAGTCTCCTCTGGGACCCACCTGAACTTCAATTCCTATCTCTTCCTCCTCTTTTGTTAGAACAGGAATATCTTTTTTACTGGGTATAAGTTATCTATTATAATGGCGGTTCCACTTTTCTTCCGTGTATTAAAATCATCGTTCTCGCCGGTCACTGGTACTTAGGTTTTACCATTTTTGACTCCGATGCAAACGATTTCTCCTGTGTTTATATAAGCAACTGCTTTAATCCGGGGAACATTGAAACAACTCTTACCAAAAAACATCAAACCGAAAGCATAGTAGGAGCTACACCAGCTTTTTCTCATAATTCTTGAAGAAACGTTCATCTTCATAGCCACCATAATCCACATAAAAGTGGTTTCCCTGCGGCAAAAAAGCCTAGGGCAAAGGAAAACCAGATCTATAAACACCAAACCCCCATATGCCATTTCCGGAGTAGCCTTGTTTTTGCAACTCAAAAACATATAAGCCTGTATATAAATAGACCTAGAACAAGTAAATATGACAGAGATGAACCAAATCTTTATTAAACACAAAATGACTTACATTGGCTCCAAATTTGTCAATAAATTTTTGCTGTTCATTTCTGGTTCGAAAATTCGATAGCAAGCTCTGATGCGTCTGCATGTAAATAAAAGGAGACAAAAGAAAAGGAATAGGCTATACTAAAGCATTACAATCCCCCAAAAAATAATTTTGTTCTTTGCGATAATTTAAGGAAAAGCCTTTTATTGGTTTTAACGTTGGGTTTTTCTTACCTTTTTTGCCATTAAATATTTCATTCTGGAGCTAAATACAAATTTACTATGACTTTTTCCTTTGATATCTCATTTTAAGGAAACCAGCGCCTTAACTAATATATTAAGTGCTATTATAATTATATATCAAATAAGCCTTCGGGAAGGTATAATGATTAGGCCAATAATGGAGGCCGAAAATGGACAACTAACTAACTCGCACCTGCCGAATATCTTTTATGAATCCATTTCTGATCATATTTCGGCTGAACAAATCGACCATTTTCTCAATGGCAGTGTCTAAGGCCTTCTATCCCTAAACAAATCCTATTGCTAAATTTGAGAATTCCATTCTGTGTTGAAATTTCGAAATAAAACACCGCGCCGTCAATCAAATAGTGATAAAAACCTGATCTTGATACTTGGACTCTGTTTTATTAAGAGCAATGCCTTCCCAAAAAGCAAACAACACTTTTAATGCGATTCACCAAGAAGCTTTCTGAGGCATTTATAAAAGCTTCTAAATGGCTGCTCATAATTAGGTTCGTCAACAGTTCCGCAACTTGTTCCGTATAAATTAATATTCCCCAATTGTCAAGTAAACTAACCTCGATCTGGTAATGCAATATTTAAGGGCATCAATAAAACTCCACACATAAGCTTCCCGAAAGTTACAATCCCTAAAATCGGACAGCATTTCTACGTTTCTATCCTTCAGCACCACAAAAACGATTTTGGGCAAGGAGAGATTCCTTGATAACACATCTAAAACTTAGTATCTCTGAATTCCGCCGCCTTCTTCATAAAATGTCTAACAATTGTGCACATGTACCAGTATCAACACTTGGGAAAATATTCATCTATTTTTTTCCTTTGTACTGGGGAAAAAGTATAGTAGATTAAATCTTTTATTGGTCCAAAACGAAAAAGCTGGGATGCCTCATAACTGGTGCAGGGAGTGTTCTATAGTGTTTAATTGGGTTTCCCTTAAGTGTTACAGTAGCCATAATTTATGTTTTTTCATTTTTTGCGTGAAAATAAAAAATATATGATTGATTTAAGGAAAATAATAAATAAAAAGTAGGATAATAAAAAGCCTAGCCTAGTAGATGAAATTAATGTAATCCCTATATCCAATGGATTGTCCACAAGAAATGAGGATTTACACTTCAGGTGAGAGGGGGCTTTACAACTACTTTGTCCAATAGCGCCAACAACCTCTGCATAAATCGTTTAAAGCTCTTTTGGGCTCCCTTCTTTATGGATTTTCGAACCTCTAAGGTCCGTACAAATTGGAAAATCATTCGCCCATTACAACAATCTCATCTTTTTAGTGAAAGAAATCGGTTATGGATTCCAATGTCTCTATTGGTTTTCCAATACATAGCCCTCCATCATTTTCCAGCGATGAAGGTGGGTTTGGTGTTTAATTACTGGTAATTTCAACGTTATCAATCTTTTAAAAACATCATATTTATTGGTCTGAACCTGATTTTAATTCCCCTCATAAAATGGCGAAAGTGGGAAGAATTGTCCCATGGCCATTCTGGATTCAAGGGAATTTTTTCCGCATCTGCAAGAACAAAAAGCTCAATTTTCCTCATTTTGAGGAGGCTTCCTTTTTTAAACTTGGTCATTCTTCTACCAATTACCGACCACGAAGCGAATATTGAACGAACCAACATTTTTATTTTGATACAATAATCTCTTGAAGATTATCATTTCCAATTCAATAGCTAAATTTTATTATTTTAAATTTGTAAAAGGGAGCAGTTGTTTCCAAAACTGACTACATAATGGTGTATCCTGTTCTTAAGTTGCGTGTGAAGACAAATAACGGCAACACCATTCCTGTCCGCAGTCTTGCAATTTTACCTTCTTCCAGTTGCAGGACAACTTCTCCTTTTCTTGAACATGGGTAAAGCATCGATCAACGTAAATACTCATTTAACATTCTAACCCAGTGGCATATTGATTTTACTCCTTCGTGGAAAGAAAACTGTTACCTTCTTTCATCATTAATATGTGGCAACGGTAAGTTTACATTATACCATCAACCATAACAACACCGTTTTCTCATTATACTGTCATTGTAATAGCAAAATACTAAAGTAAGATGCCTAGGTTTCCTATTACTGTCGCAAAGACCTAGGATAAGTAACTCCTCTATACCGCCATTTATCCCTTAGCAGTACTTAACCATGCAAAATGAACTCGGCTGTATCCACATGAAGCACCTATAACCCAAAGTGTTTCTTTTTCAAATTCGCCAAAGCTGCTTGAAAAGCGTGCCAATTCTGTTGGACTCAAACAAAAGTGGAATCTTTTGGAATACCAAACAAGATCACTTTCTGTTATTTTTTGAGCTTCCCTCTCGCAAAACATTCAGCTTTAAAAGTGTCGCCCAAATCGTTCATTGCATTAAACACCTAAGATTGGGATTTTTTACCTACTAAAGGTCAATTTATACAATTTTATATGTTTTTTCCCTGATTAAAATTCAGGCTAAATAAGAGCGGTTTGAGTTATTCTGGATTAAAAATCTATCCAATATAGCATGTATATACCTGTGCACTTCTCCATTTACTGTTAGTTTCGAAAAAACAGGGTCTAAAATTCTAATTTGACATATAGATGAGGTAAAAAATATAAGTTTGTTTTTGGTGATTAAGTACTTTCAAAACAAATAAATGTTGTAAATAATCTATTTTTCTGTTGAAGAGTTTTATTTAGGATGCTCCTACAACATAGTCTTAAAATCTTGAGAAAGCTCAATTACCATCAGGTATTTCATTAGTTCGAGGAAACTATTATACTATTTGGATCGCCACCTGAAAGAGACGGGCAGGCTGCCGTTCCGTTCAGGGTGGCAATGCTATGAGCATTATCAATCTCAATAGTAAGTAAAAAAAAGCGTGAATCTAACAGAGATACTTACCCTTGAAGATTTCCGAAATGAAATTCAAACTACTACCTTATCAAGCGAAACTGTAAGGTGTTTTAAGCTGTCTGATTCTCAGTGTATGCTGGCTAATAAAAGAGTCATAAAATGGAATTAGCCATAAAATGGCATAACACCAAATAAATAGTTCCGGGCCAGTCACCGACACCCAACCACTCGGACTGGTAGGTCGAAGGCTTTCACGCACATTTGCTCGAGTAATCTAACTACAGAGATAACTATGTTCGCAGTCTAAGCTCTTAAGTACGACTCAAATTTTCAGGAGCAAGCTTATCATGAAGGCTTTTGCTTGAAACATTTTGTACCAGGAATAACGATGGCTAGATATTGATCGTCTGCAATAGCGTTTGCCCATACAACTCATCACTGTATGGCAAACAGCAAAAACGAACTTGCTATGGAAGTAAAAAGGATTTAGTAATTCTGGCCAATGCCCAATTCCATCCATTATACCACCAAATACCATGGCACAGCATATTGCAATATGGTCCCAAAAGCATACCCTGGCATCCACCAGCACTGAACAAATCGTTAACTTTTCTTTCAGTTATTATAGCCGTATCGGTGAAAATTGCAATTAAAAATAGCGGTTACATTGGAATCGAAAAGTTTCAATACTTCTGTTTGAAAAACAAGGGCAAACACCCCGGCTAAGCTACACCTGTTCCAAGGCATAAGTGCTTTGTTTAAAAAGTATGAGTGCTATTAACACCCCTGGCAAATAAATAATAGGCTTATATTAAAGGTAACTATTATAGTTCTAATATGCACCTTACACATCGCATCTCCCTGAGGTTCTGAGTTAAACTTATTATCGTAAAAACTATTAGGGTTATTAATATTGAGGAATCAGTTTGTAATGGTCATACTATTTTAATAATGAGTAAACAGATCTGTCTGCCATGGCGGGTGCCAAACTGGTGGTATCGCTTTAAAGGGACATTTTAATCTCCGAAATAGGCCCTGAAATTACGGCTCCGGCTAATCATCCTGGATTAAATGCCCAATGCCGTCCCAATACCCACAAGTGCTATGCCCACAGTTTGCAGAGGTTGTCCATTGAAACTTCCCTGTGCCACGGAGATTATCGCAGCAATAACACGGATAGCTGCAAAAAATAGAGGATTTAAAACCATAGTCCTAATAGACATGGCAGGGATAACAACCACTAACCAACCAAGTACCCGCAAGGCGCCTACCAAAAACAAAATCAAATAGGAACCCAGACATTCTAGATTTTCCAGGACTGTCAATCCCATTGTTTTAGAGAAGTTTATTAAATAACCCACAATTGGCGCTAAGCGGCCACTCGATTAATAAATAATCTGATGGAATATTCCCCGAACCATTCCCCATCGGCATAGAAAATATTAAAAGCCAACATCGATCATCAAAATAACTACTGGTTAGAAGCTTCAGATATTCAATTCCGTTATTTTATACAATATGTGTTGCATTCTAGGTCCAGCGGGATTAGTGCTAAAGTTTTTGGCATCCTATTGGCCCTATTAAGTTTTTGATATTACGATTTTGAAATCTGTTCTGCAACTCAACCTTACTCCTCTTTCTTTATCTGTTTTAAGATTCCAATTGGCTCAAGCAGTCTTTCATGGCCATATATGTCCTTGAATATGATGTCCATATCAATTGAAAACCCGAATTAAACCATTGCGACAGCGATTTCCATTGCTCTTCCATTGGGAATTTCTGAAGAGGTAGAGGTTCCGGGGCAACTAAACCGGTTTATAAAAGCCTAACTAACGGCCAATATCCCAATGTTTCTTTTTTGCATTAATTCCATTTAAGGCATTGGCCATTTTTCCAGGACCCAACATCCAAGGTCATTTAAGCCCGCCCAAAGCATGATTCGCATTAAATTGTTTTTCATAAGCCGTGTCCAGCATGGGATTCAACCCTGGATAGACCACACGCAATCGTCTTTTCTAAAATTTTGCGCCAAATAAAGGGGCTTTTCGTTAAATGCTTTGTTTATCTATGTGGCCAGTGTTCGCAATTCTTAAAATGGAGGAAGCCTTAACTATCCAGAGTACCGCCCAACAGAACATACAGCGCACTATTCAAATCCTTTAGGTCAAACAAAAATCTTTGTCACAAACTATCAGCCACACAATCCCTGGTGCCATTTATAAACTTAGTAAAACTGTGAATAACATTTCTGGCTCAATTGTATAGGAATATGGATATTAGGGAGCAAAAAGTATTACCACCACTAATGGAATATTAGCTTTTGGCTAGTTTGGAAAGCGCCACAATTCCTGCCACTTCCATAAGGGGTTTCTTACAGACTGCACATGATCATTTGTGTTTTTGAGTAATGATGCCACTTCCTCCAATTTTTGTAGTATCTACAAAGGAAGTTTGCGTTATTTGAATTTCTTTAAAAATAATTCTTCATTAGGCATAAGTACCTCCTAGATGGTCATACTGCTTACAGGATGATGGGTCGTCCTGATTGCGATAAGCTGCCATAATTACAGCACTTATGGCATCCATAAGCCAACTGGCAAGTTACATTGGCCGTTTCTGTACTTCATAAGCGCCAATGCCTCACCAAATAGAGGTTGAAGGGGAGGAGGCCTGCTATACAGATAAGCAGCCCTGGTCGTATTCCCTCAAAAGTTCGACCATGGTTTTTTGCCCGATATAAAGTAGTAGGTACGAGGAATCGGAAATACGAAGGATTTACCCACCATCTCCGAAATACTGTAGAGTCCTGAAATCATCAGATGCCTTGAAATTCCATAGTTTGAATATTACATTAACTATAAAATTAAATATTTTGTAGTTATTTAGTCACCAAATCATATAATTGTAGATTATAAATCTACTAATTGTAAACATATTTAGTTTATATTTAAATCCACTATGTAAAATACAGACTGCAGAAATATATCACTTGAGTTTTGATGAAATCGCATTAAATTATTGGGTTTGCTTCAAAATATTAGCAAAAGGACCACATAAGAATATCCCTTATATAAATTATCGTAACTGCCGTATACGAACGTATTAAAAGATTAGAGAAATTAAGGGGTAATTCCAAATATGTGGCTTGTTGACAAAAGGAAAGTAGATAAGGCCTTAGCGTACTTTGTCATATTAGATACTGGTCAGCAATAAAAAGAATATGTGCCTCCTATTTGACGGGAAGTACATACAATTAAATGAGTAGTCCGAATGTTATACACAGCGGGGATTACGCCCTATATTTAAATAATGTGGCCGCATGGAAGATGTACCGAGAGTTTATGATAGCCAAACTCACCGCCTTAATCATATGGAATACCCAAAGTTCATTTGTAATCAATGAGGTAAAAGTACTCCCACGGAAGTGTTTCTTTAACATTTAATATCCATATAACGTTTAATATCCCATGAAATATGTTATGTTGCCCAACATAAATACATCGTATTTTTGTGTCACATGAATAAACTAATCTTTTCAATAAAATATAGAATGCCCAATACGATTTAGCCCATAATAGGCTAGGTCCTGGGATATGTTGCAAGCATCCGTTGTGCCCAGTTAGAATGAGAACCGCAATATATGGAAGAAATATTCAACTTTGGGAGGTACATGCCTTAGATGTAGTGATGTTATTTCCTTCTAAAGCCATATTGGGACTCTGTTCCAATCCATTATGAAGATGCGTGAAAATTTTGAAAGAGCATGAATTGAAATTCAGGGAAATCAAGATAAACCTGAAAAAAGATTCGCTAGCAATCAAGCGTGGTAAGATCTAAACCAGTTCCGGTTGTAAAGTTTCTATGGAAAAATAAAATAGAAGTTTACGAGGGCTTTGGAAGCTTAAAGATGCTACCGCATGTCCAAATAGTAAAGGAACGACGGTAAAACCGAAACCATGCGAGGCTAAAAATTTATTATTTGCGCCACGGGGGTCTGAAGCCTTCTTACTTTGCTTTAATAAATTAAATAAAAAATAGGGTCATTACTTTCACGATAGCTTTAAATTAAAGAGAATACCAAACATTTATGTTTGGCGGCGAGTTATTGCCTGGAATGGGACAGGTTTATAAACGCTTAGGTGCGGAAGTACGGTTATTGAATACATGGACGTATTATTCCTGGGATGGATGGAGCTACTTCAAAAGAACTTTGAAGTAATGAAAGAAGCAAAGTAAATTTAATTTATCGATAAAGGTAAGAATCTGTTTGAGGCCAAGGCAAGAGAGTATGTTAAAGCTGAGGACAAGAATGTAAGAGGATCTACCTTACGGGGCACTATTGTTTGGTTTCCAGTAAGGAAGGAGACCTTTTACGACGTTTAAATTTAGAGGCTAACACGGTGTAAATTGGAAAAAAAATAACACTATAAGGTCAATGCCATTTACAGACCAATGTGTCCCATATTTATGCATTGGAGATGTATAAGAGGTCCCATGTTGGCGCACAAAGGCGATAAGAGAAGGGAGCTTTCGTTGCCGAGTATGGCAGAAAACAAAAGTCCCCAATTAGATTACAACTTAATTCCGGAGTAGTTTACGACATTTTGGGGGGGGGCCAAAGTAGCAGCAGTAGGTAACCACGGAAGAACAATTAAAAGAGAAGCCGTGTTGAATATAAGGTAGGTTCCAGTTTCCACAATGCGTGCCTTTGGGACGTGGGCCAAGGGGGGGCCCCCCCCCCCAAGTTATAAATTGGGAAAAAACCCTTGGATGCTTTGTCAATTTTGGCGATAAAGACAGATGAAAGTTTAGGGAGTACATATGAATTGAGCCCGTATGGCCGATTTATTGCCGAGCAGTTACGGCCATGGAATTCAGACCTTTCGGCGAAGTATTTCTAGAATGAGCCATGCTCATCCCACTTGCGGAAGCTGTAAAAGAAGCGGCTTTAGCTGCTACTGACAAAAGCTTTGCATGTTTAATTTAATGTTTATTGCAGAAGTAAAAGCCCATTGGAAATAAAATCATAATGGGCTTTTAACTTTGTAATAATCCCTCTATCTATTTCTTGTGTGGAACAACATTGGTATGTTAAACAACTTATGTGGTACCATCACAAAAGGTGGATTCTTGGTCAGTTTAACAAGTGCAGCAAATGGGCCCTTTTATCCTCTTCGCAATAAAGTACGCAAAGGGTGTAGCGTTTTCCGCCCTTATGGAACCATCGCAAAAAGTTGAAGCATACTCTTGACGACGAGTACACCACTTATATCTTTTTATCCTTCTCTAAATTCCAAAACCCCGCTTAAATTGGGGGTTTGTGAACAAGAAAAAAAATAAAATTTTTTTATTTCTGTCCATCGCTCATCTATATTTTTTGTGCGAAAATAAGGAAGGTAAATTAGGAAAAAGAAAGTACTCTAATTTTTTCCATCTAAAATAAGCCGCATCAACGTCACCTTGGATTTTAAGACAAAGGCTTTAATAGGATTGCCTCTTCAATTCAACATGGCTCGCCTTTATGTTGAACCAGTCTAACAGCGTTGGCACTTGCAGTTTTATATAACTTTGGTTCCTTTTTCGTATTGGCAGGGCTAAGGACCGTAAGTTGTTAGCATAAAAACAAAGGCACCAATAATAACAACAGTAGGGGAGAGCTGTGGTTCAAGAATAGTGAAAGTCCAAAACCGGTAAAACTTCGTACAATAATAATGTAAATGGATCCATAAAGGAGAGGCGATGCTTTGCCGATTTCAAGTACCGTACTATTGCTATAAATTCCTGTCTAACACATAAATAGACGGCAAATCCAAGGATACATTCCTAAATCTTATAACAAATAGGTTGTTGAAGTAAACGCTTAGAAAAAACTAAGCATATCCCGTTCCAGTTTATATAGCTTTAAACAAGTAATCCTGAGGAATAAAATATAAGGCCAAGCAACAGATGGTAAAGACTGGTAATGGCTGCCGGTATAGATATTTGAAATTCTTAAACTGGTAATAAGACCGAACATAACGCACCAATGGTTGCATACCCAAACCATGCATAATGGTAAACACGGACCATTAGCCTTTGGGTAAGGTAGTTAGCAATCATTTCTGGTATGTAAAAATGCGGCGTAAATTGTTTTATAATTGGGATTCCAATACAAATAAAATTAGGGTTATGCGTAATAAAATCCTGGAATAGAAATTGTTTTGCATAGTCAAGAAATAAATTCCGATAATAACCCAAAATAGAAGACCAATACAATGTAAGACAATCAACTAATAAATATGAACCGTAAATCTGGCCTTCAATAATCCAAAACGTTTAGTCTTAAGCAGGTAGCCAATCGCCAATAATTGCAAGCCATCGTTTTACACTTGTTGCTGACCTTGGGTTGTTTGAATCCAATTTCATTTTCCTTTATAGAGGTAGTAATATAAAAACGGATCGTAAAAAAATCACAGGGTGCCTGAACACCCAAAATATTTCCTACAGAAAAGTACGCTAATTGGTATTGATCCCTAGAATGCAATTGTCTAACAAGCCATCCACGAAATGTCCTGCAACCACTCATAAGGGAAATAGCCCATGTCCCTCATTGCATCAATAAAATAAAGTCTTAGGTATTATTGCCATATTTGGCTTGGTATACATCCTATATAATTGTAAGTATCAGTGGTTTTGGATTTTGCGGGTGCAAATTATACAAATTCCTCGCAATTCAATCTATTGGCGGTATTTTCGTGTTCAATTTTTAATAATTTTCGGATGTCTCGTATATTTTGGCTTGTGCAGGAGTAACTCCAGCACCTGACATTTAATTATAATTTGTAAAATATTACCTACCTCACTCATAAAGGATCAAACATTAGTCTGAATAAACATGGTGGATTACAATTTCCCGTCTTTTGTGAGGATTGGAAAGAAAATGAGGGTATTCCGAAAATGTTAAGGGCCTAAAGGAACAAGAATTGGCAATTGTCCTGATGGCTTTGGATTATTTCGGTAAACGAACAAATAGCTAATCCGTCTGCATATGTTCAGAGATGGTTATTGGCATTGGTTATCACGAGTGGACGGTAATACTAGCGATACAAAGATTTACTTATGCTCTGGTTCGCGGTGGTTGAAGGGGGGATGGGGTTCCTTGGAGTTACCAAGGAATTTACCCCGATTTGGTGGAGAATTGTAGCTCCTTTTTCATTTGCCATCCTTTAATCATACCATTTGTATGAGACCAAGGTGTATAAACCGGACTTGAACTCGCCAAGGCCCATAAAAATGCAATTGGAAATGTTCCTTTGTCAGCAAATTTAAAAGTCTTTGCGAAATAAAAGCATCTTTTACCCGGTCTCTGGACATAACAAGGTTTTAAGCAATCCTGTATACTTTGGTCCAACAATATTATAATTGGTTTGGCTGGACAGCAATGCAAAAAAAACAAAGTTAAAGCTCTTTGATGGCATGCTGTGCCGTGGATGCACTAACATCGATTGTACGGATACGTCAAAATGCAATTGAAATCTCAAAACGCTACCAATCCAACACCAAGGATGGATTTTGGCTATTTAATCCTATGATCTATACAAAATGATAGGATGGTCACCTCGGCCAATGTTGATGGATTGCAATTTCCTGACCTATATTCTTTTTCAGCCTCAAGTTGATAAGAATAGATAGGGGCGTGTAGTCACCTTTCTTTATCTTAATATGGTGCGAGATGAAATTGAAGGGTTTTGAGTCGATCATAAGATCAAGATGCCTAATTTCGGATTGGAAGTTGAATCCAACATTCGCAATTAACTTAAGAATTTTTAAGGACGACTTATTTGTCGGGTAATGGAAAATGGTTGTGCAGCATATCCATAGAGGAAGATAATTTAATGAGGCTAAACTTTTTTTCAAGGAATTTTATGGCGAAAACACAAAAATTGATCCATTAAAGAACCTATCAAAAGCTTAAATTCCATAAGCGGCAACCTTTTCAGCTTTTTTAAAAATTAAACGAAAAATTACTGTATTGCCTCCTCTCAGAGTATATAAAAAAGATGGGGATAGGATAATATCGCAGCCATTAAGGTAACCGCAAAGCTGCTCCTTAAATATAAAGGAGGATAAAAATATTGGTAAAGAAAACCTTGGAAACGACCGAAAAGGAAGGGCTGAAAATAGTTAATGATCGTAGATTTGTCGGAACGATTTCCAAAAGTGGCCTTAAAAAGGGACTGTTAAGTTGAAGAACTTTGCAAGGTTTACACTTTGATCAAGTGCATCAATGACTCACTATATCAGCAGTGGTTCCCAGTCAAAAACGCTGTGGAATATA
>Ga0163217_1010686_pt1 | contig 18738 bp, 29 predicted proteins | sample SynspAceP_FD_185933 | JGI IMG/M metagenome (GOLD analysis project Ga0163217, IMG submission 185933) | Saline lake microbial communities from Ace Lake in Antarctica - Synechococcus sp. Ace-P (PacBio error correction) | ecosystem: Environmental > Aquatic > Non-marine Saline and Alkaline > Saline ...
CAAAAAAAAAAAAAAGAAAGGGAGAAAGGGATTTCCCGGCCCCCCCGTCAAAAAAATCCCCCCGGTCAATGCCCTGGGCGACATCCCGCCGGGGCGGATCCGATACCGTGGCCCCCAAAAGAACAGTCCCTTTGGGCCCGGTTGTTCGCTGCCGATCCGTGCTTGGATTCCGCGTGGAATGGTGGCCCGAAAGTCTAAGGGGAAATGCTTTGTTTGTCAAGCGGCATGCCTTTTTTCCTGCCTTACGGCCAGGCCCGCTGTTTTTTTGCCCATGGCGTTCTCTCCTCACTCCCAACCTTGCCCCGAAGGCGGCCGGGTTCTGGCTTGAACGTTTTCCGGTGGCCCACAACCGAGGTCGCGAATGTTTTGCAGACAGGCGAAAGGCCCTGGTCGGCTTCGGCCCGCGCGCCGCGGTTCTGTTGAAAAAGGTGGTCATGCTGTGGCGCCGAATGTGTAGATCTTCCTTCGTCACAAACAGCAAACTGTTCCTGCGCCTGAACGGCGCCCACGTCAGGTTGACCACCAACACCGCACGGCACAGGCTGCACGCTCTCAGCGCGCCGTTGCCGCAGGTTTTTTGGCGCAAGGGGATGGATCTGGCCGGGCGCCGTCAGCCCCGCCCCCATGGCCTATCTGCAAGGTGCGATCGCCGCGGCGATGGTCTGCCACGTCCGGGCATGGACCACGGACCGGTGCATCATTTTCCCATAACGTCTGGCCCCTTTTGTCCTGACGTCGCAGGTGGATGTGATCAGACTCTTCCTGCCGCTTTCCCGCCAGCAAGCTTCGCTCCCAGACGCAACCACCAGAACGACAACAGTTTCGGTAGCGCCCCTCCGTGTGATGTTCAATCTCACCGCCCGTCAATCCTGGATGATCACCTCGAAACTTCCACCTTTCCCTTGGATAGATCGTCATCGGCCAGTGTCGGCTTGTCACCTGCCCTTTTTGTCACCTGGGAGTTTCAATCCCAAGGACGATTGGACCGCAAACCCATCAGATATCAGTGAAATGGCCAGCGTGATCATTCAAATTGCGCCGATTTCGAAGTCATGGCGGTACGCCCACGCTTTATGTGGCGGGAGCGGTTGTCCCCTGAGGTCACCTGGAAATGAGTCAGAACGACATATCACAGCTTATCACCTGAGCCTCCTTCGCCCTGCACCGCTACCGCCTGGCCTCCAGACGCAACGGCTTGTTTCTCACTATGTCCAGCCTGAATGAGCTCAAGCGTGGGTGCAACGTGGCTTTTCTGACCCTGCAGGCGGGGGCTGTACAGCGAATAAGATGCTTATGGTTAAAAATGCTTTGCCTCAGGACTTGCACAGAGGCGGAGGTAAAGCCCTCTCTTGAAGCATCCAAGCGCGAATTGTAGCGCCATACACGAAGGGTGATTCACCCGGCACCAACGTCCAGCTCCACGGCTATGTCCCTGTGGCGATGGTGATCCTCGCCACGAGTCGCCCCTGGTGGAAGGATGCAGTGATCTACCAGAATCCTGCCTCCTGGAGTTTCCTCGATACCAGCGGCACAGGTATTGGTGATCCTTTTTTTGCAAGGAACAATCCGTCCGACTTGATTATGTTTGGCCCTCCTCGGGGTAGTGCCCATCTGGCTGACTCTTTTTCGGTCACCCCCATGAAGATTTTGGCTTAATGACATTCACGGACATGCTCGACATCGACCCCCTATTCGGGGTGATGAAGGATTTCCGATGGAACTCCTATCCAATTGCCCACGATTATGGGGCTAAGGTGTTGAATACGATCAGTCTGGAAATCACACCTCCCAGCTGCACCCATGGTTTGTGGAGAGCGCTCCAGCCGTACCAACACCCAATCAGAAACTGGTATGTCTGGCTATGAACCCAGACGCGACGATGGCTCCCCGCCAACAAGCTGGCTTTCCGGCCTCATGGGACGCAGCGCCTGCAATGGCATCTGGGCGCCGCAGTACTACCTCGCCAACTTTCTGCCCTGTCAGCCAGAACTTTCAACTGGCATAACCCGCAGGTGCTTGGAGGCCGTGCCTCGATCTGGCCCGCTTCTGGCTGGACAAGGGCGTCCGATGGTTTCCGCATCGTCGCCGTGAACTTCTTCGTTTGAGGAACCTGCTCTCGCGATAACCCGAGCGCACACCGAGATGGGACTTCCTGAACGGGGATCTCGCCCGAGATAGGATCCGATGGTTCCAGCCAGCAGTTTGTGAACAGTTTCTGTCCGCCCTGAGGTGTTCGAGCGGCTGCCTGCCATCCGGGCACTGTTGGAATGAGTTATCCCCAACCGTCGTGAGCCTGGGCGGGTCGACACTCTCGCTGAGGATTCAATCTCTCTTTCTGGTGCCTATGTACAGGGTGACAACCGTCTGCACTCGCTACAACAGCTCTCTGCTGCAGGAACTGGCCCCTGTCGATGACGATGCTGCGAGAGGTGATTGAAGCCGGCACCCCTCAGCAACTTTTCCCGACCAGGGGCAGTGCTGGATGGTGGGAAATCACGACTATGGACCGTTTCCCCGCCTCAGCGCGGACTGGCCACCGATCAGCACGGGCCAGCCTATCCGGAAGTCGCGTTTATCACATGAATGGCGGCTTCTGCTGAACCTGTCTCCCCGAGCCCTCTGCCTCTAATCAGGGCGATTGAGCTGGGTTTGCCGGAAGCTCGATTCCCGGCCGACATCCCGAAGGACCGGGATCCGTGACCTCGTTCGGCAGGCGCTCTACGTCCGGTTTGCTGCCTGGTCGTGACGGCTCCCAGCACACCCGATGCCCTGGGTGGTCCAGGCTCCCCATGCAGGGTATTTCACCACTGGCGGGCAGCCCTGGCCTGCCGATTCCACGTCGGACAGGGCTCTGGCGGTGGACCTCCAGAACGAACGATCCCACTCCTGCCTCAACAACTGGTCGCCGGCTGCTGCACTGGCGCCGGGAACAGCCCGCCCTGCACAGCGATGCAATCACCAGTTCTGAGACAGGGAGGCCCTTGCTGGCCCTTACCTGGCGCGGCCGACTCCGGGGGACGCAGTGTGGTTCTGCCTTTTCAATACCAGTGGGCGTGGGCCGACTTCCATCCCCTCGACGGCATGGTCTGGTCGATTTGCCCCCTGCAACTCCTCCTTGGTGATTCCACGGCCTTGAAGCTTCCGGCGGAGGATCATGTTTGTGGCTGGGGGGGGGTTCCCCTCTGCGATGTCCCCGCCTACGGAAGCCATGTTGATTGGAGGCGATAGCCCCTCAACAGCTAGGGTGGCGTTCCGCGGTGATCTACAGATCTATCCGCTGTAGTTCATGGACAGGCAGGCGGCACGGTGTTGAGCGATCTATAGAGCACTTATCCAGAACTTCCCTATGTTCGTTCCCTTGGCCGGACTCGATGCCGATCTGGGGTGTCCCCCGTTCTACTATCGCCGATGAAGGAACTGTTTTGCTATGCGTCAGTGACTATCGCCAGGTCCATCCCTCTCTTTGGAACTCTTTGAAGATGTTCGTCGCGCTCATCGATGAAGCCCACAGGCCATAGCTAAAAGTGATCATCGATCAGGTCTGGAGTCATACCTCCGACCAGCACCCCTGGTTTTCTCGAGAGCAGAAAAGAGTTGCCATAATGCGCCCACAACTGCTGGTAATGTCTGGCATGATCCTGGCCCCGATGACCAGCCTCCCAGCAACTGCTGTCCACCTTCGGCGGCTCGCCTGGACATGGGAACCCCCAGCGCGCCAGTACTACCTCCACCATTCCCTCCAAGGAGCAGCCCGCCCTCAACTGCGAATCAGGAGGTTCAGGAGGCCATGTTGGACGTGGGGCGGCTAACTGGCTCGACATGGGCGTCGACGTTTTCGTTCGACGTCAATCAAGCTTTCTGGTAAGCCGATCAGAACTGCCGCGGACAATCCACAAAGCGGCTTCCAGGTATGGCCCTGCGAGGGCTCTTCGGAGAGGTCCCTGTTTCAGTTCGTGACACACCTAACAACGGGCCGCCGGGAGTCCCGTGGAGATTAGTGGACAACGCAATTCGGTGCCTTGCTACGACACTATCCGGACGCACCAGCCTGGCCGAGGTGTCGTGCGCCGAGGATCGCGATCGCCGAATGCGGCCTGCCTAGTGGACGCTCCGACAAGCCTGCACATGGCCTACAACTCCTCCCTGATGAAAGCGAGGAGCCCCCTTAGATACGCGCGCTTCACGGGCATCATCGAGGCGGGTGCGGCCCCAATTCAAGGGCGGAGTCCTTTGCTGGACCCGCCGGAACCAGACTTTCCCTCCCGCCTCGCCTCCGCTCGCGCACACGCGCGCTCTCTTGATGGACGACACTTCAGTCCAGGAGGCCTTCGACATCAGCTCGCCGTCGCTCCTGATCAGCCTGCAGGGCAGCTGCTTTGCATGCTAATCAGGGTGACGAACTCGGGTTGCACCAGCCGAGATCCCCGCGAGCGGATTCAAGAATCCTTCGGGATTCGGGCTATCCGCTGGTGCTAGGGTCGCGATGGTTGCCGCACCCCATGCCCTGGACGATTGAGGGCGATCAGGCCGGGTTCACCACGGCGGCCGAGGCCCCCTGGCTGCCGCTCCCACGACGGGAAACATCGCGCATGGCGTGGAGGCCCAGGAGCGGCGACCCAGTCCACTGTTGAACAAATACCCCGCTGATCCACTGGCGCGGCGGCCAGGAAGGCCCCTCAAGCGATGGTGACCTGCAGTTGCTTCCCAGCGAAGACCCTTGTGCTGGCCTTCTGTCGTCGGGCCGCCAGCCAGACCTCCTGTTTCGCGTTCAACTTTCGACAGGGTGCCGGTTCATTACCGTCCCTGGAACATTGGCCGGCCGCCGTCAGGCCCGATGAAATCTGGATTTTCATGGTGAGCGTGTGTTCGAGAAGCACAGTCGAGATCCCGGTTTTTTCGGAGTGTTCATTCGCTGTTTCCGAGCTGTGACCTCGTTCCATCCATCCGATCGCAGGGTCTCCTGGTCTCCTCCGGTGAGGTTTGTTTTCTGCACTGGATCCCCGCGACAGTTGGACGTTCTCCCGGGCCATGAGTGAAGCTGATCCCATCGCTCATTGAGGATCCAAGCCCCACTCCGGCGGCCCAAGTAAGAGGCCACGGCCGCCGGCAGCGTCGGGAAAACCAGGGCCTTCGACCAACTCCACGATGCCGGCACGATGGAGTTGGTTGTAGAGATCCTGCTTCACCCGCGCCATCCCGAAGGCGATTGCCCCCCGGGGTCGGTGACTCCCTGGTAGAGATCCTGCAACACGTCCACGGCAAGTGATGTCGATCTCCACGATCGGCCTTTCGGCGTTGAGCACGAACCACTCCACCGGTGCCTTTTTCTCTCGCCAACCGGCTTAAGGGCGCGACAGCGGAAGTCCTCCCGCGGTTGGCGAAGCAGAGCGGGCGTCGTAGCGGTAAGAGGCAGAGGCCGGGATAGCTGCTGGCTCCCTCCAGTCCCGCCTGACGTCCGTGAAGCCGGCGGAGTTTGGGGCACCACCGCCATCACCGGTCATGGGGGCGTACCAGGGCGGGCGAACAGATCGAATGCGGAGACGCCAACCGCGGCCCGACCCCTACACAGGAATGTCCGTGACCAAAAGCACCCGAACAAGGTGATCAGGGCCGAGCCCCGAACTCGCTCTTGCGAAGCGGTCGCAGCCGCTGGAACCGGGGTGGTCAATCAGCCCCGCATGGCCGGGCGTAGATCACGATCGCCCCCAGGGCCGCCTTGGGGAACAGCGCCAGCAGCGGCCGCAGGAAACCAGCAGCACCAGCAACACACCGCAATAGGCCACCAGTGAAGAACAGCTGCCGAGCGGCTGCCGAGCGACTCACCGATGGCGGTGCGGCTGCCGCTACTGCTCACCGGAAAACCCTGCAGCAGGCCATGCCCACATTCACCACCGGCCCAGCGCCAGCAGCTCCTGGTTTGGTCAATCGGATGCGATAGCCAACCCGGGCGGCAAAGAGCGAGCAGTCAGCAAGCGTTGTCCGAATAGCCCCACCAGGCGATCCCACCGTGTTTGAAGACCAGATACTTTGAGCTTCTCCGGGCACCACCCTGCGGCAGGGAAGAAACTTGGCAGGCCGTGCCGGGATCATGCAGATTAAGGCGACGCGGCGTGGTCGAGATGCCAAACGGCCACGATCGTGGTGGCCAGCAGCACCGCCCAGGAGCGGACCGGGCGGTAGGGAAGCGCCGCTGCACCCCAGAACAGGAACAGCAGCGTCCCGCTCGCAGCAACAGCGTGGGGCAGGTGAATCTCGCTCCGCTGGGCCATGCAGCCTCCCCATCTTGGCCAACAGAGACTCCGACTTAAAGCCTCACTCCGCTTGGATCTTTTGCCGATCTGGCGGTGATTCATGATCACCGCCACACCACGCCATGTACCCCCAGGATCGGACCTTGGAGAGGCAGAAGTCGGCCAGGAATCCCAACCGTCAGTCACGGGCGCCAATGCAGCCACACGAGGCCCACGGTCAGCGCAACAGGCTGGCCAAGGCGGCGTAGGTGGCTGGATACCGGCAGCGGATCGGACCGTCGCTTGCGGCCGCCATCACGGCGGTGGTGGAATTGGCCCTACTGATAGCTGGGGATGGAGGACCGATTCATGGACATAGAGCAGTCATCGGCGCAATATCGCCCACAGACCAGTGAAATCGGAGCGCCCCCGCCAGCTCCGCATAAGGCGCCATGCACTGTCGGCAACCAGAATAGCGCCACGGTGCTTCCCAGCCAGGACATCTCCTCTCAGCCAGGCTGGGCTGTATGGGCCGGAGGCGCCTTGTAGGCCGGGAAGGAAATGGGATTCTGCATGGATCGCATGAACCACTGCGGCTGGGGGCTCTCAAGCTCCAGCAACCGACGGGCAATCATTCAAAGCCTTTCGGATCGAGGCATGGCATCAAACAATCAGCGAGCACGGCCAAGCGGCCGCCCCTGTTGTCAGGCTTAACCACGAAACGTGTTTCGCGCTGTCGGCAGACGGCTAAGGGCAAATCCGTGCAAACCACCACCCGCTGCTTCAGGCCGATTCAGGGCCTGGAATGCTGATGGTCTTGGTGAGCCTTGAGCCTTGACTCTCTAAGCCGCTACAGGATCTTTGATGGGTTCACTGCCCCAAGCCCCTATTTTTCTTGCCCATGCGCAAGCACCAGCACGCCCCTGCGCGCCAGCCTTCCGGCCCAGCACCTGGACGGGCAGTCGCATCAAACACGACGTTTTCGTTCTCTTCGATTGGACGCGCCAGCGAAGAGAACACGAATCCGCCCACGCCCTGCGCGGCCCTGCCGCAGAGTTGGTCAATGTTTCGCGCCTGAGGCTCTCGGCCACGAGCGCGGTGAGATGGGGCTGGCGATCGGTGCGTAATCGCACTGGGTGGGGCCTGTGCATCTAACGCACAGGGCACGCCGCCTGCGGCAGGGCCGTGCTGAACTCAAACGCGCATGAATGAGTGGTGGCCTGTCAAGCGGTGCCTTTCTGATCGGGCAACCGTCCAACCAGAGCGGAGCCCTCGAGATTCCGGGTGAGTGCCCCGGCCTCGCAGCCACGCACCCTGCGGCGCATGCCTCCAGCGGGTGGAGGAGGCCAGGCCCAGGCGCTACATCGCCGGCGGTGTTTCTTCTGGCCTGCGCCGCTGGCTGTACTGGTTGCGTCCTGCTGGGCGTTGCGCCCCATTGAGGCGGCGATCCTGGTTCAGGAAGCGTAGGGCCGCATGTCCTCGCTGCCTAGCCGACACCGACCACGGTGCTGGGCGATGGTCCCCCGTGGCCGATACCCGTCAAACCCTGCATCCAGGCAGGCCATTTTGCAGCGCTGCGGGCCTGGTGGTTGCGGCCAGGCCCGGCAAAGAGCGACATCAAGCGATGGAGTGGCCCGATGTGGTGATCAATGACGACCGATCTGATGGCGGCTACCGGAGACCATGGCCCTTTCGCGGCCCGCACGTTCACGGTGCTGTGGGCAGTAAATCACCCTGTGCGCTTTGCTTCAAAGCCATTTTTCCTGGTGCTCAACGGTGGGTGGGCCCGCAACCAGGCATGTGGGAAGCCGTGTTGGCGACATTGGGCACCAAAAGCTGGGGATTCATCGCACCAGCTGGAACTCTTCCGGATCGACCTAACCGATCCACCGACAGGGGTGGATCGGCGCCGATGCTGCCCATCCTGCGCGCTTCTTGCTCCAGGCTCAAGGGCGGCTTCCCCTGTCGCCCAGGAGGTGGATGGGGTGCTGGGGCGCCGCTATTAAACGCCTGCCCGTCTGGATCGACCCCGTAGGGCCAGCGTCCTTCGCCTTGGGGATGGAGCCGTGGCATTATCGCGAACACCGGCGCCGAACGGTTTGTTTCCTCAGGCCCTGCGCGCATAGCCCACGCGCTGGGCCGGATCTGGGCCGGAGGAAAACCGTGGCGGACTGGTTGGGGCTTTGGCGGCGAGCAACAGGTGAAACGCCAAAGCGTTTTGGCTGGGTTTGGGGCTCGGGTTTGGGCCCGGCCCGCGTCGAGGGCATCGTCCTGCCATCGATTTTTGCTGAACTTCAAGTGGGGCGGATCGTTGGCCCAGGAGCTGCTGCGACACGCACCGCCAGCTTCTGGCCGGCTTGAATCAGAGGCCACCACCACTCAGGCGTGTGGTGAAGTCATTCACGCTTCTCCTGGCGTGGGTCGCTTAGCCCTGGTGCTGGCGCTCGCGGTCCCCTGTTCATCGGCCCAGCGCTGGCCGACGATGGGAGCAACCTCCCCGCGGCATTCGGCACCCCAGCGCCGCCCATTGCCGCTCTTCCATGATGCCCTAGCGAAACGGGCCCCCGTTCAACCAGAGCGCCCACTACCGCCCTGGGCCTGCGCCCGCGATCACCGCCCCTCTACAAACGCCCTACCGCCGACTGGATCGCAAGGATTGATCCTGCCCGCAGTGAGCGCGAAGCTGGCCGAGGCCCCGGGCACTCCGGCCAGGACTGGCGCCTGGTATCGAAACTCGAACAGGTGCCCCCGCGCAGGCGTCGTTTGCTGCCAGCGGCCTACGGCCCTCGGCTGGAAGGACAACCCACCTCTGACGAACCTGGTGCGGCGCGGTCACCCACCGACATCCGTCTGGATGCCGCCGCCCGCTCCGCCAGCAAACCGATGGCAAACGTGGTGCCTGCGCCTCAATGGACGCCGGCGAGTTGGGCCGCTGCAGTCCTGGCGGGCGCGCGCCCCGACCGCGAATGGACGTGATCCGTGGAACTGCAAGAGGTCGCCGTGGCGCCTGCCGATGGGCCTCGCCGCTGCTCGTGCGCCCCATCTCTGCGCATCGGCCGGCCGCCGGATCCAGACCACCGGCCGCTGGTGGCGCTGGCGCAGATCTGGGGCCCCGCCCAAGCTGTTGGCCGGCGGTTCAGCTCCGATTCGCTACTGAGTGCAGCACTACGACAGCGAGCGGGGGGCGTTCAGTGGGCCGATCACCACCGTGCGCGTCCCCCAGCAGCCTCAACCGCAACGGCCGCTTGGATGTCCAGCCCTTGGGCCTGGGTGAGCAACCCCCACATCGGGCGTAGCAGGGCTGGTATCTCTATGGCGCCCCCGATGCCACGGGGCTTGTTCACTGGGTTCCAGGCCCTGCGGCCCTCGGGCCTTGTTTCAGCTCATGGCCGACCAGCTGCAGCACGGCCCGCGAACGCAGCTTGGCGCTAACCTGCAGCGCGGCAGCTGGGCCCCACCAGCCTCCAGCGCCGGAAGTTTCTCGACGGGTCGAAGCTTGCCCGCGAAAACTCCGGTGCCCTGGGTCCTGGGGGACGCGGCGCTGCTGATCCACGCTGTTCGGGGGCATTCGGTGGGCCCCAGGCAGAGCGCCATCGCTTTTTTTTCAAAACCGTGAACCGGCCACTGTCGCCTTCGGAGAGGCGGAGGTGGGTGCGCGACCGGCCTTCAACCGCGAGCTTTCAGTTCGCCCCTGCGTTACCACCAGATCTATGCAAACAATCCCGATGGGATCGTGGCCGGCACGCAGGACTGAGCGCCTATGCCGGCGACCTGCGCCGGGCTGGCTGGGCAACGGCCCTTCTCTGATCTGCTGGTCCAAGCTGGATCGTTCGCCGAGCCCTGCCCGCTCCGATTTCGGCGCTTGGCGAATCGCCAGTTGGTCGTTGTGAGTGGACTGCGAACTTGCAGGCGGAGTGTTTGATGGGCCCCCGCTACCGGTCAGCGGCGATGGCACCGGCTCAACGGCGTGGGCGCGGCGATCCTTCCTGCGTAACAGGACTCCAGCAGGCCTGGCGATTGCGGTGGATAGCGCCTGCGCCTGCGGCTACCGCGTCTGCCAACCAGCCAAGGACCTGGCCAAAGGCCCGCGACGCCGAGCGGATCCATCTCGACGCCTTCCACCCGCTCCCTCGATGGCCTGCCTCACTGCCCTTTTTGGACAGGATGCGCGCCGATTGGCGCCGCAATGCGGCCGTGGTGGAACAGTCCCGTCCCCAGGGGAATGGCACGAGGGTGCGGCCTTCCGCCGCAGCACCGGTCCCTTGCGGTCACGTTTGCTGAGACTGAGCCGCACGATGGTGCCCCCGCAGCGGCCACGACAATCTGGCCCAGCTGTTCTGAACCAAGGCGCCAGCTGCATGTGCTGTCGGCACCAACCAGATTCCTGGCAGGGGATGGGCGGATCACTCCTTGGCCCCCAGCCGTCTGCTCGGTCAGCTGCCGCCGTGGCCTCCCTGCTGCGCCGGATCGCCCTCTCCCTGTTCATGGCCGTACGGTTGGCGAACCGTGGCCATGACCTGGCGATCCTTGTGCCCTTACGCCCGCCCTGGCTGGCCTCTGAGCCCTGGGACCGACGCTCCGGTTTCCCTCCATGCGCAGGTGCGCTTGGGAACCTGCCCTCCCCTGTTTGCGCCGATCCCTTGGTTTGGTTGCTGATGCCCGCCTTGGTGGAAAGAACTGTTGTTTTTCGCGTCGCCCTGCCTGCCCATCCGCTTGATGGGGGGAAGGTCTTGGCGGGCACGCTCGCACTGAGGGCTTCCTTGAGCCTGGCGGCTGTTTGGTGATCTACCACCCCTGGCGGGGCGCACCTGGTACCCCAACGCAGAGGGTGTTCCATGACCCACGTTTGTCTGGTGCAAGTCACCCTGCTGGGGTTGGCCTGCCTTGTCGCCGTACACCTCAGCGGCTCGATGTTGGCCGCCACTGCTGATCCACTGGCTGGCGGTCACGGTCTGGCTAGGCCCCCTGCAGGACAAACCGGCGCCTAACGGCCCAGCACGGGTGCTGCCGAAGACCCGCCAGGCGACAAGCACCCAGGCCCTGGGCCCACGGCCACCGACTGAAAATCGAGCTCAAGGCCGCTTCTTGGCAAAGTTGAAGCGAGGGCCCAGGCGGGCGGAGCCGGGCGGAAGCGGAAGTGGCATGGCGATCAGCGGATCATGAAGCGCTTGCTCTCGGAACTGAATCAGCCCAATGGATGCCGCCATGAAGACCACAGCTGCCCGGGCCAACAACCTGTTTGGCACTACAAAACACCAGATCACAACCTAACCCCATCGATAGGTCCGTCCCGGTAGTCCTGCCATCCCCTATCCGCAGCGGTCAACATCGTTGGTGTGGACGAACGCAAGCCAACCAATGATGCAGGCCATTCCCGGGCGCCGAGCGGCCCGGATCCGCGCCGTCGCCGCCCATCCGAACCACGGCTTGGAAGGAGAACCACGATCAGCGTGGTCCATTCGCCGGCTGCTGAATTGAGAGCCGCCTGCTGGAATCGGCCCTGCCCCAACTGGCAACAGCCTCGAGCGGCGGCCGGGGCGGAGTTGATCGTGGGTTCCGACAGGCGCAGCAGCGATGGGCACGGCCCGAGACGATCCGCCAGCAAGGCTTAGCGCTGGTTGCAGGCAGGCGGGGCCGCGCCGCCAGATGAAATGCCGGTGCCGGCACAGCATCGGCGCGCTTTGCTTTGCTCTTTCTCACGCTGACAGCCCGCGCTGCCTATGGGCAGCGCTCGCCCCTGGTGCGGCAGGCCGCTGCTCGGCGGCCCCGCTGGGGTCGCTTTTGAATGTGGAGCCTCTCGGCGGCGGCGCGCTGCTGCGGCCTGGGGCGCCCTCGATGGAACCTCGGCTCGCGGCTGGGCGGCATCGCCACCTGGCGATCAGGCGATTTTTTCTGAGCCAGCACCTGCTTCGATCGCGTCGGCGGCTTTCCTAACCAGGCGCTGATGGAAGACGTCGAACTCTCGCGGGCTGCGGTCCCTGTCCGCCCCCGTCTGCTGCGGGCCGGGTGGTCACCTCGAGCGCGCGCTGGATCGCTACGGCATCGTGCCGACGATCCTGACATGGTGGGGCTTGCGACTGGCCTAATGCCTGCGGCGTTCCGGCCCAGGCGTTTGGCCACGGTTTCTACGATGAACGCCAACCGCGCAGGCCGCTTTTCACAGCCATTGACGGCACCGTGGCGACAAAGCCGTCATGGTGATCATTCAGTACTCACGAGCAGGACACCCTGGCTGCGTGATCAAAGACAGCTGCAAAGCGATCGGCTGCCCTCACATCCGGGTGGTCGACACGGCAAGCAGCGTGCAGCGCTGCGGTGGCACGGCCGCCGGCCGCCGCGTTGCCCTGCGCGAACCGGTGGCCGGCTACGGCCGGGCTGCTGGCGCGGGCCTCGCCCAGCTGCCCGAGGCGATCGACTGGATCCTCTTCTGCGATGGCGACGGCAGCGACGACCTGGCCTCGTTGCCGGGCTGGAGCAGCCGGCTGGCCGACCACGACCTGATCTGGCAACCGGGCGCCACAGGCAGCAGGCCGCCGGGCGCCTTCACACCGTGCAAGCGCTTCGGGAACCGCCTGGCGACCAGCCTGAATCAGCTGGGCTGGGCCGGCGCTACCAGGATCTCGCCCGCTGCGGTTGGTGCGCCGCAGCAAGCCTGCCAGCGCTGGAGATGGGCGGATCGCGGCTTCGCTTGGAACGGATCGAGATTGCAAGGTGCGGGCCATCGAAGCTGGGCCTGCGCATCTGCGAGTTGCCGGTGCGCACAATCCCCGCCGCGGCGGCCACTCCAAAAATCTCCGGCACCGTGGGGGGAGCGTTCCGGCCGGCCTGGCCATCTCAGCACCCTGGCTCGCCTCTACGGCCAACGCCTGCGGCGGAACCGGTTTCGTGCAATCGCGCAGCGAATCGTCCCTGAATGGAACGTCCTCCCCGCCTCGCCAGTCAACCGCCGGCTCCCGCCTGGATCCTCCCCACGCAGCGCCGCCCTGCCTGAATCATTGGCGCCGCCGCGATGGCCCCGACGGCACTGAACGGAATCCAGCCGTGCTGCAGCACTTCTTCCTGGCAGGGCCGGTGATAGCTGGCCGGGGCTTCGCCCCACCTGGCAGCTGAAAACCTGGTGGGGGCGGCCTGGTTCTGGGCGTGGCGCGGCCGCCCGCAGCTGCCTGCTGCCGACTGGAGCCCGGCGACGACATCTGGCGCTAGCCTCTGGAAGGGCACAATCCAGACCCTGGGCTTCAATCTCGTTCGAGCTGGCGGCCCGACGCCGCCGCGCTGGTTCCTTGCGCAACCCCCTGGTGGGGGCTGATCATCCACCAGGTACGTCTCAGCGATCTACCCGCCGCTGACCCAAACTGCTGTTCCGGCTGCTGGCCCTTGGGCGGCCCCAGCGTGCTGGCCGTGAAGCTGGCGATCGTGGCGGGCCGATCTGGGGGTCTGGCGCGTGCTGGCGCGCCATTCGGCCACGGCCGAGCCGCTCTACGCCTGGAACCCCCTGATCCTCACTGCTTCGCGGGGAGCGGGCAATTTCGACAGCTGGTTCCTGCTTGCCGCTGGTGGCGGCCCTGGTTCCTGATGATCCCAGCCCAGGGCGATCGCGTTGGCCTGGCGGGGCCCTGCTGCTGGCGTGGAGCAAATCGCGCATTCCAAAAGTGGGGGGGGGGGGGGGGGAAACAAAAATTTTCTCCCGCCGGTGGCTGGGTTTCCTGGCTGGCGGTCGCTGCGGGCACGGCGCCCCGGGCTGGCCGTGTTGGTGGCGCGCGCTGAATGCCGATGGTGGCGTCGGCGTTGGTGTTCCTGCGACAACCAGCTGCCCGCCTGGTTCCCACCGGATCGTCCCTTCGTGCGTTACGGGCGCAGCGCCGAGCCTTGTGTTGCCCATCTGGTGCGCCGCCGTCTGGAGCGCCCTCGCGGAGCTGGAACGCCCCTGTTTCTGCTCGCCCCACTGCCGGTTGCTGGCGCTGCTGACGTTTGCGGGGCGCCGCAGCGTCGCCCAGTTTCTGCCGCTGGTTGTTCCTTTGCCTTTTCTTTCACATCCCGATCATCCATGCCTGGTACTTCAGTTTGGCTGATCCCTTCGCGGTGCCGAACAGGCACTGGGGGCGCGGCTGGTCAGCGGCCTCCGCCTTCCTTCTACTTCGTGGCTGCCCCCATCCCGCTGCCGTCTGGGAACTCAGCGATCCCGAACGCCTGCTGCCTCTGGGGCCTCCGCTCCTGTTTCGGCACCGCCTGAGCCGCCCTCGCTGGCAACCGCTGACCCGTTGAACTTCCAGAAAACGCCTGAATCAGATCCCCTTCTGAATCCCGACGGCCTCTTGACGCAACGGGCCTTCTGACCCCGACTGTCTCCCTGAACGTCCGCAATGCTCCGCCGTCCTCTCCAGGCCAGCCTGCCGTCGTTGCTGGGCCTGCGGCCCTGAATCGGCGCTTGATTCCTGCTGCCCGCCTGCCGGCTGCTGCCCAGTTCTCCGCCCGTCCGGTGCCGGGGGGCTGGCGGGCTGGCCAGCTCAAGCGGCCACCGCCGGCCCCCAAACTGCTCGATAACAGCGCTTTCACGAGTGCTGGAGCGCTTTGTGAATGGCCGGGTCTGGTGATTACCGCGGCCTGCAGCAGCCCGCAAGGCGCTCCAGGCCTACGTGGACTCAGCTCGCCGCCCTTCCCCGCCGCCAGCTTTCGCACAGCTGGAGCGAAAGCGACGCAGATACCGCTGTGCTGATCAACAGCCTCACGCCCTCACCCTGGTCGCGATTCATACGGAGCAACGACCCCGCTCAAGGCCCGCAAGAATCCGCGACATCGCTCCGGGGTGTGGAACCTGAGGCGCCACAGCGTGGCCGGCCCAGCTCGTGACCCTCGATCACTCGAGCAGGCATCCTGCGCAAGGACTACAACGAACCCGCGCATCATGCATGCCCTCCGGTCTGCGTGGGCGGTGGAGTGTGCCGCCCCTCGCGCGGAGCCGTTCAGCGGCGACAGCTCTGATGCCAGCTCGACAATCAAAGTGGACTCTGGCTCAGCGGACGCCCACGGCTGCAATCGATCGCGCAACCACCACCGTGGCGATCTCGAAGATCTTCGAGTGGTTCGCGAAAGACTGGGACGCGCACCTGACAAAACGACAAGGTGTTTTCGGCGCAAGCCCAAGCAAAGCGCCGTGCTCAATTTCATCAGCCCAACACAGCCCCCCGGCCGACCGCGTCTACCTGCAACGACGCACCTACCGCTTCACTACCTCGACTACGACTGGGCCCTGACAGCCAGAGAAAAGCCAGAATGGGTGAACGCTCAGCAGCAGCTGCAGATTCTTGAAGTGAGGCTGCCGTCAGGGGAGCAAACAGAGCCTGCATCGGCAAGGTCAAAAGGAAGCGCCACCGCAGCCGGGGAAGGGCCGTAGTGGCGATCGAAGCTGCCGATAGAACTGGAAAAGTGGGGGCGCGTGGCGGCTTTCGGCCAGCATCCGGAAGGTGTTGCCGCAGACGGGGAAACACCGGCCCGCCTCGATGCGGTTGTGCTGTCGAGGGAAAGACGTGAGGGTGGGCGGCGATTTCCGCCCTGGTAGATCACCGGCCTGGCCGTTGTCTTCGCAGGCCTTTCTTCGAGCCCCGTCGATGGCGAACAGGCCGGTGGTGGCGGAGAAAAAGCGCAAGGGGCCGGTGCGACGCGCTCAGGTCTGGATCGGTGATCGCACAGCGGCCGGTTTTTCGCTCAACCAAGGCGCGGATCGGGGAGCCGGCAGGCGGGCCCAGCCCTGCTGGAGTCCGCTCCAGTAGCAGGGGCGGCCGCTGAGAGTCAATTCGCACGTAAGAAGCACCGGCGTCACGGAGCAGCGCTTCGGGTACGCGCCCGATCGGCGTAAGACATCGGCGAAATAAGAACTCGCCCACCGGGCTTGAGCAGGCCGCGACCCCGGCCAGCACGGCCAGCTTGTCGGTGGCAGAGGTTCACCACAACAGTTGGAAACCACCAGAATCGAAGCTGGCCACCAGGGCAGCGTCGCCAGGGTCTCCAGGGTTCCCTCCACAGGAACGAGAAGTTGGGTAGCACGAAGCGCTCGGCCGTGGAAATCGCGATGGGCCCTCGGCCCCTCCAGCTGCTGGGGGGTCATGTCGTCCCAACACGAGACCGTCGCCCCACCACTGGCGAGCAGGGTAGACTCCGCGGCCGCTGCGCAGCCGAGGTCAGAGCACGCGGGCACCTCCAGCAAGTTCCGGCAGCCACCCAAGGCCGCAGCCGTAGTAGCGCGAGAAGCACCTCGGATGGATGCGGGGCCAGCAGCGGCCGCAAGAGCGGCGGGCACCGCCCGAGGCATCACACAGGCGTCCGGGTGCGCGGATCAGGCGCTGCTCGCCAGGGGTGCTGCCGTAGTACTAACCACCTGAACCCCTCCTTGGAGGTGTAATTTGGCTGGGTGCTGGTGCTGGCCATGGCGGCTGGGAACGAAAGGATGGAGGTGGGGACGGACCGAGGTGGGCGATCAGCCGCGGCGCCAGTCGTGGAAGCGCTCAGCAGTTGTGCAGGGCCGTTTGCGGAGCATGTTCGCTTTCATTCTCCGGCACGTAATTTGTTGGCCTCAGCAAGGGTGGGTAGCTGGTGATGCCGAGGGATCTTGCCCAGGCCCAGGCCCCACTTCATCGCCAGACGAAATTCAGCCAGCAGTTCACCGGCATGTTCCCCCACGATCGTGACTTCACAGGATCTTGTCGTGCCAGGCCGGGTAGCACCTTCAACAAAGCCGGCGCTGGCGCTTCCCTGCTGACCACTATCACTGCTGGCGATCGCATTCGGCGGCACCGCGAAAAGCGGGTGACCTCCACCTGCCTGAAGCTGCAGCGGCCCGCCCCTGTCCGTGAGCCCCACGCTGGCCACCTCGGGATCGCAAGAAGGTGGTGCGGGGGAATCACGCGGTTGGTCCACCTGGAAGCCGGCAGCAGGTCGCCGAAACAGAGGCTTGACGGCGGCAATACCAGGCCTGGTGTAGCGGCCGTGGGTGAACTGGTAGGGCCCCGGCCACATCGCCCGGCGGCATAGATGTTGGGGTAGAGCGTCTGCAGGTGGGCGTCCAGTTTCGAATCGTGCGGCCGGTGGGGATGGCCGAGCTCCTCGAGGCCGAAGCCATGACGCGCCTGGCGGCCGATGGCGCAGAGGGCGGTCAACCCGGATCCGCTCCGATCACCCCGCCGCTCTTCACGAAGGGCTTCGCCGTTTCAAACGCTGCAGGCTGGCGTTGCTTGGAGGCACTCCGCACGCCAATTCGGCTTCGAGGGAGACGCACCAGGCAGACAAAACTCGGCGTCCTAGCGCCTGAGAGGCGAATCGCCCCGTTTGCAGCGCGGGTGAACGCGGCGCCGGAGCTGGGCCAGGGCCTGGGCCAGTTCACAGCCCGATCGGGCCCGCCCCCAGCACCAGGATCCGCGGCGCGCCAGCTCGCACTGGGCAGGTTCTGCCAGAGGGTCTCGCTGTGAAGCGCCCCACCGCTCGATGCGGGAATCGAGGGAAAGATCGGCCGGGCGCCGGTGGCCAGCACGATCGCGCGGGTTGGTCATGCCGCCGCCTCGCTGCCCCGCGGCGCGGTCACCGGCCACGGTCCAGCAGGGGTCGAGCAGGGCGGGCATGGCCGCCTGAGCACTCCACCCCCAAGGCCCTCGTTAGCGCTCGACGCTTCGTGGGGGCGATTGGGCCTCCCCTTGCGGAACACCGCTCCAAGCACCGCCTGCCAGGACAACCCTCGGGATCAGCGGCCGTCAGCCATCAACGGTCGGCGCGGCGCATTGCCGGGCAGCCAGGGCGGGCGGAGCTGATGCAGGGCCTTAGCTGGGCAGCGCAAACCGGTGTTGAGCAATCGCAAGCCATGGCGAATCGGCTTGGATCAGGGTCACCCGCGCCTTTCACGGTGGCGGCGATGTAGGAGGTGACCAAACCGGCGGCGCCGGCCACCGATCACGATCAAGTTGCGCTCAAAGTGCTGCGGCCGGCGCCAGGGGCGGTACAGCAACGCCAAGCGCTGCAGCCGGCCCAAGCAGCAGCTTGACGATCCAGGGGAAGCGGCCAACAGGGCGAGCGAGCCCAGCAGCGGCGGCGAGAGGATTCCGTCGAGGCTGCCGCAGCGCCGCCAGCTGTGCCGGGTTCACGTACACGACGTGCCCGGGCCCGCCATGCCGATCTGGCTGGTGAGCGTGTAGGGGGAGGGCCCGCATCGGCGTCAGACCATCACCAGAATTGGATCAGAAGAACGGAAACACCGGCAACCAGCCGCAGCTGAAGCAGGTAGAGGCACGCCATCTACGGCCGCACGCCCACCTCGTCGGCGCCAGCCCTGGGCGCTGAAAGTTGCGCTGCAACCAGATCGCGCACAGTGTGCGGGCCCAGCAAGAAAGGAGAAGCAGGGCGGCTCAGCGGTGAGGGAACGACACCAGCACGTGCCCGCGGCCAGCCCGAAGATGGCGGCCCGCCTGCCAAGGGTCATCACCGCCCGCGCCAGGCAGCGACAGCCCGGGTCACCAGCACATAGGCC
>Ga0163217_1059665_pt1 | contig 18738 bp, 5 predicted proteins | sample SynspAceP_FD_185933 | JGI IMG/M metagenome (GOLD analysis project Ga0163217, IMG submission 185933) | Saline lake microbial communities from Ace Lake in Antarctica - Synechococcus sp. Ace-P (PacBio error correction) | ecosystem: Environmental > Aquatic > Non-marine Saline and Alkaline > Saline ...
CCACAAGAAAAGGAAAACATAAGATATTGGAAAGCGGATAAACAGGATTGAAAACTCATACGTATTTGGAATAAATTGGGGGCTTTTAAGTATCTTTTTTTTGGATTGGGAAGAAAAAGTCTTGATTATATTTAAAAACAGATTCCTTTGAAAATGAAAACCCCTGTCCACGAAGGGGCAACATTGGTGGAAATAAAGTGATCATCAGGATAATATACCCTAATTTCCTCCATTTTTGGAAGAATTCTTCAAGCATTGAAAAATCTTCTTACAAATTGATTGAGTTTGTTCTTGGTATAGATGACGCCTAAATCCTACCGTCATCCCTTTTTTATAGTCCCCCAGGCTTTGCCTAAGCCTTGCCCTGGGAATATAGGATACTTGCGAAGAATATCGCAAATAAAGAATGAGGGTTATTTCTCATACTGGAGGTTTTCCAAGTCACTTCTCTACGTCGCCCCGAGCATTGACATCCCTACAAAATTCAATGGTTCTACCAGCAATTGGGGTTTGCTTTTTCTCGACGTAGATGGGTGGATAAATCTTTTTTTTAGTGGTGTCCTTTTGTAATTCAATACCTGGTCCCTCGATGGATGGTACCTTCATAAACGCTGATAGATAGTAATCAGCACCTACAATATCTGACCATCAGGCTTGACGCTCTAAGGATCAGAGATGTATTGAATATCCTACCAGGTTTTAATATTTAAACTCGATCGTAGTTCAAGCCATCAATCCTCGAAGTTCGTCTTAAACTTTTAATAATAAGCGATGTCATTTGGAGTTGAATGGCTTGATACACCCATCTCTGCACTGAGCGAAAAGCTCTTTCAAGCACGGTCATCACTGCGTAGGCCTCCTGGAAAACTGAGTTTTCTTTTGCTACCCCGGGATTGGATGCTGATGTATTGGAAAGGTCCCTTTTACTTTTTCAAGTGGCAGAGAGTCAATTGCTTGCTTTCTAGCTGGGCTAATCGTTTGTCCAGATTGCGCCATATCACTCCAATGGAGCCTGCAAAAGAATAAGCTAGGAAAAGGGTAAGGATCATTTTTCATTTTTAAGTTTTTTAGAGGTTAGGCTTTTATTCTTCTCAATTCACGCTCAGAAACTTTACCATTGGGCAATCAAGTCTAATGTACTGATGTTATGTTAAGATTCTTTTTTTGGTTGTCTTTCAAGTAATCCAAATAACTTTTTGATGAAAGTTGGCCCTCATCAAATCCTTAATACCATTTTCTTGCATGGATTCCGACAAATACTGGAGTCCCCTCTTGATTTGAAACAATAGCCCAATGCTGCCCCTGGATCGACTGGTTTGCGGCATTTACGCTTACTTGCGTTAAGCCACACCTTAAATGCATTTTCCAAGGTTTTCAGCAGCATTTCCCTCTGCTGATCGTTTGCTTCCACAGTCCGGCCGGTTGGGTCACTCTCTACTGGAGCGGAGGAGCAGGTGCAGCTACTACTGTTCTTTTTGCTTTTCAAGCTCCCAAAGCTAGGAATGGCTACCAGGATAATAACAGGAACGATTGAGCGAGAATTGTGTAACATTTTTGCTTCATTTTTAAAGGGGGTTAAATTAATTTCTGGTTTTTTTTTTTTAAGGCTGAATAAGCAGCAAAAGTAATGAAATTCATATTACTCAAAACAAATCTAAGTTCCATAAAAAACGAGTCCAATCGTTAAATTAAAATTAAAATCCTGTACCGGTAACTATAATGGTATTAAAAGGACTCATTCTTAAAAGAATTTTTAAAAAAGCTAGAAATTCAGTGTTCTGGTAAAAAATCAAAATATGTCAAAAAAGGCCCTCTAAAAAGTTTAAAACTTTCAAAAATACCCAATACTGGTATTTTTTTTGCAGTTTTTTCACTCAACTTTGATTCAGTGTTTACAGTTTTAATCAGACGAGAGTCCTTAACAAAAAACCTTGGTTTCCCAGGTTTTTTTTTTTTATTTTGGCAATGAATCAAAATTTGATGAATAAATCTTCCTATTAGACTTTTCGCTTCCAAATCACTGAATCCCGACGCGATCTACGTCAATTCCGTATCTCTTTTGAATTGGAATTTTATAAGAAGGTAAGTTACTGCAGAAAAGCATTAAGTAATGCCAGCAACCAGATCTGAAGGATAATCATCCGGAAGAATAAAACAATAAAAAAATTCACCAAAGGAACTGAGGCCACTGCAAAACGATAGCTTTGGTCACGTGTCCGGTTTCAACTGATTCAACCAAAAAGCGGAAGGTGGAGCACGATGAGGTTGATTTACATTTTCTCTTTCAATAGGCGCCTGTCCTAGCGTAGAAAAGAAATCCATCTTCCATAGACATCAGAAAAAGAATATAATTGTCCAATTTTCTGCAGCGAGGTACCATTGAGTAAGAAAATGATTACCAAAATATGCTAAAGAATACTTCAATATCCCTGCAAAAACATAATGCTCGCTTTCTTAGTTAAAAATCAAGGAATAACTAAATTCCTTAAAATGATATATTGAATCATTCTACTTCGAAAATCGGGAAGTACTCGATTAAGGCCAATATTGATCCGAAGAAAACAAGTGGTAAAGTCATAATGCCATTGATCCATCCATGAAATTTATTGCATTAACATTATGCCTAATGCAAAAAATATAGAATTGGAAGAGACCACAGCGGTTTTTGTCGAAACACCCAATCATAAAATGACCATGAAAAGCTATGACCTGAGTGCCAATCGGAGTTTTTCCGAGAAACGTGAATACTATCACAAGAAATACCTAACCGAGGAAATCAAAGCAAGCCAAAAACCATCCAGCTATGTGAAAATCCAAAACTACCCACCAAAATATAATAGCAAGCGGAAAGATTAATTCCTTCCGCCACCGTACGGTCCTTCTGAATGAGAGCTTTCTCTGATTTGGGTTTATCGAAATATTAATTTCTTAGCCAACCTGTAATAATCGACCAACCAATAACAAAGCGAGAAATACAATCTTGTGGTTTAAAGGATGCATTTATATGAAATTTTCTAAAATCATTTAATAAATCAGGCCGATAAAGGTTTTATTTACGACCTAGATTGGTTTCCACAAGTTTTCCTGCAGCACCAATCTTTATAAGTATCAATATTGATATATTTTCTGGATCATTTTCTAAAACTGCTAATCTTTCCCATCAAAGGGAGCCGGCACATTATTGCGGAAACTTTTTCAAGTAAGATACTTCCATCTCTGAATAAGTTTGGAAGTTCTTGCCTTCTTGGAAATTTTTTCTTCCCCGGTAGCTATTTAAGTAGCCTCATTGTGATCAGCTCCAAAGCCCAATGGGATTATAATATCAGGTATAAGGCAGGACTGTACTAGCGCAAATCTGCTGCGGATTAATAAACTCCTTAATAGCATATCATTAAGTCGAATGTTCGAAAAAGGACTAGTCACTTCAAGTAGACAAATCTGCATCAACTTCCTCACCAATGGATTGATTAGTATCTAATACGTGTTGGATACAGGAAGTGTGGACTAGAATCCAGCTAATTCTTGAAGGCCTTAAAAAAGGAATTTCGAGCCCAAGAAACCTTGTCCTACATCAGCTATAACTTGTCATCTGTTGTTGAGCTTACTCGCTCAATACACTTCGAGGCTAGGCACGCTCAGCTGTATATGCCAATAACGGTTTAAATTCCCAAAAGTTTAATATTTTTTCCGAACCCTTTAGAGCCCTCCCCTTGCCGGGATATTCTATTATTTCATTATAATTTTATTAGCGAAAATCTTTTAGCGTATCAACAAAAACACCTGACTTTTATTGATCACTTCGCAGAATCTGCCTGACAACGTCCTTTGTAACATAATTGCCATTAGGACTTTTTCATTTAGTGTACCATCCAACCTGATCTCTTGATTTTTGGCTTCATGATAAGCTCTCCCATGTATGAAAATATTAGAACTCCATAGAATGCTATGCTCTATAATAGGTTAAAGGTCAAGTTCTTTAAGCGCCAGTAGGTGTAAACGCATTCGGAATCATCCTATGTAATCCATCTCAATACTCTACCACTATCTCATAACTGGGATACACCCATGGAATCAATGGGTAGTCAATTTGACTACATAGCTTCTTTCTTGGTATGATGATCGGTTTCTGAGAACTTGAGGAATTGCCATCGCCAAAAATTCACTCCCAGATCATACATTTCCCTGGGAATAAATCCCGAAAATTAAACATTCTCTTGAAATTTGAATCTCTGCATTAGAAAGTAGATACCACTCCTAAATCAAGCTTTCATATTGGAAATTGGGCGATTAACTCTGTCCTCAAGCAATCAATACCACGAATCCGTTTGAGACTGAATTAAGCAACGCCGTTCCTTTAAATGAACTGCTAATCCTGTAATCCACCTGAAATACCCACTTATCAATTCATCCACCGATAGCACTTTCAAATGGACTTAGACATTGGTAATCATAACAGAAGGATTGAAATCCTTCGATATAATCTTAGAGTCAACTGTTCCATTAGGGTCCACAAACCACTGATGATTTGAAACCCGAAGAGCTGGTATTTCAACTTAACTTTAAATTGAGATGGACTTAGCCTCCAATCCACATATTCCTACTCATAGCATTGACATAATATAGATATGGAGTGGCTTCTCGGACTGAGTCCACTACTGTTAATACGCAAAGAGGCCTAATTCATACGTCACTCCGTTACTGTTTCATTTGAATCAGACTTGTGCCTTGAATATCAAAAAGACCAAATAAAATTGTGGATTAGGAATATTTTGAGGAGCCGTGGCGTAGATTCTGCCACTTCACCTTTAAAATCTCATCATCATTGCGGTTAAAACAGTTGAAACTTCTCCTGTGAGTGTAATGGTAACTTGGACTGTAATTGAAACACCTTGAGCATCTATTAAGTAAATTCCATAGGTGCCCAATCCCTAAATTCGAAATTCCGACCTGACCATGCCCGCCAGCTAGGTTGGAAACACAGCTTCGATCCATTCTTGGTGTAGGTAATTGAATAAGGCGCCTATTTCCGCCACTGATATCAAATCCTTACTTCACATATCAAGTCCACAGAAGCTCGTCTTGAGATAGATTCTAAGTCGATAAGCAGCTCCAGGTCCAATTACTTCAATATTAGCAAGAGTTCCTAGACACGCCTTCTGGAGTCCTCACCTGAAAGTATAACTTCCAGCCCGGAACTTGAAAAACAATTTGTTTGACCAAAGGCCTCCTCATTCAACTATTAGGAAATACACTCCAATCCCAAGAAGTATTGATAGTGATTGATCCACTTGTAGCAAAACAACTTCAATTAACAACAGTGGCGAGCTGTTGGATTTGAGTAAAACCATCACTTTACCATTGGCCGGTAAATCCCGAACAAACACCTGATCCAGATGCGGTAACGTATAGTTATATTCTGTAACTGATGCAGGACGAATTACCGATTATTAATTCACCAGTAGTAGTTAATTTGATAGATTTGCATCAGCCGCAAGGACTTGGACTACTACATAAGGTTGGTTTTTTGCGCTCCAAAAACCATTGAAGGTAGCCCGGGAAGCCGGATTTGGAGTCAATCAGGCAGTAAAGATGCCTCCGAGCCAATACAAAATTATATACGACCACAAGTACTTGAGTTTGGTTCCTCGACCAAAGTCCCGAATTTGTATTTACAATACGCCTTCTTTCTCAGTAATGAGTATTTGGAACTCCAGGTGAATACCGTCAAGGAAATGACATTTTCTATTAATGATCTGTAAACCTGACTGACTCCATCTTTTTTAATATCCACACGTGTAAGGAAGCCAGCCGCCTGTAACAGTAAGCCTCTACGTTTCCCATTAGGGTGCATTGCAACCCGGCTCAAACTTTAGTAAGTGGTGTCACGCTAATGCTGCCGAGGTCCATCGATGGTCAGCTTAGATTCTGCGCACAAGCCAGCAGGAGTCTCAACTTCTAAATGAATAAGTACCCAGCGGCGAAATCAAGCTTCAATAAAGCCTTTGACTTATCGTCCTTCCACCATTTTACTGAATAAGTGTGGATGGCAAAGCCACCAACTTAAAAATACTCACTTTGCCATTAGAATCTCCAAAACAAACGATCGCTTTGTTTCTACCGCAACTGTTTGGAGTATTCGTCAAACAATGATATCATCTAATCTCTTGGCCATACAAACCAATAAAAGTAGAAATCATAAGTCCCCAGCGGCAATCCAGCAATGAACTATTTCTGGGGAGTTCAACCAATCTGAATCATTATCGTGTAATTGAATAGCTGGGATTGGAAATATCAAGTCATTCTGAATCAAATCGTTTGGCCGGCTCGCGGTATACCATCTCACTTCTGTTGCGGAAGCGGGTTGCAAAGATGGATTTGGGTGCAAGATGAATTGGTCGTATGATGACCGAAGCCTGTTCAGGCGTTATTGGCGGTACGATTGCTAAGACCGGATTCAGAGATTTCTCGATTACGAATGGAAATCATACCTCGCATTCTCTTGCATCAGATACTAAAAGGTAGTAGGTTCCTCGGCAAGATTTTGAGCGCCGTAAGATTAACCCGGAACTAGTGGTCCCAGTTGATTGGATCCGAATCGCCATTCCACGTCGATAGGAATTCCATCCACCAGATATGCACTAAATTTCAATGCTACCATTGTCAAGCACAGGATGTTCGAGCCATGATAGTAGGGGTATCTTCTGCTAATTGGCCGGATGGTCCCTTTATTCCAGGATACTTGCGATAACAATCCAGATCATTTCGGATATCAGTCGTAATAATTTCCTGCTGCAAGGTTAAAGTATAAGAAGTTAGACTAGTATATGCTCTCCTTTAATGGTTTCAACGTACGTTACTCCCGAAAGAGTTATAGAATGGATCCCTGCACACCAAACAAAAATAATCCTCAGTCAACAAATCTGCATAATTTCTGGGATATTTAACATTCGCCTCTCACACCAACGTACAGAATACCCGGGTCCAGAACTCCAGAAAATACTGAAGTCACCAATTGGTAATTCCGAACAATATTAGTACCCAGAAGAACTTGAATCGTAAGCTGATATTATTGCATTCAGGTGTCCGCACTAGAAACAATAGGTTGCAACAAACAGCCTCTTTATACCATTTAAGAAGTAGAGTTACCGGAAGTGACGACCCAAAAGTAAGGATTCAATGGCTGGTGATCAACACATTTTTTTCTTCATTAAGCGGTTGATATTAACCGTCAATCCATCACATTTGAAAGAATAAAAGATTTGGTTTAATCCTCCTCACATCGTTGGCATCGCGACTTCAATGCTTAAACCACAACCACAACCCACCACAGAGCAAGGGCAAATCTTACCTCAATACTCTATCCCAGTCGCCCAAACTGAATAATCTGATAGATCTGCATTGAACTTAAAATTTTCGTAATTTTTTACACCCCCTAGGACATCACAGCTAAAGCTTCATTACCTTCAACCACAAGTTTGAGTGATTTAATGCGATTTAAACCTCGAGTTTGCAGGCTCGTGACTACCACCTCTACTTTCGCTGTCACACGGTGAACCAGTTTCTCTCTATTCGAATAGTAATATGTAACAGCATTTAAATTTAAAAGTTACCCGTCGAATTTTTGAATGCCCTGTTTCAATCAAAGTATAAAGGTAATTAGGAACCAGCTTGTATCTACTGAAGTCGATTGATCTGACCCTTGTGCCACCAAAGCAGGATACGCTACAGTTTCAAATACTGCTGTAGGAATTTAAGAAACTGTTAACTTCCGTTTTTCAATAGGAGCTACTGGGCATACACCTGACCTGTCCACCGCAAGTAATATTATAAGTTGTAGCAGCGTATTTTCAGTCCTTTGATGGTCAGAATGCATTTGATAAGTTGGGGTCGCATCATTAACTACAGTCCCCACTTCGAAAGTTGTATAACTGGCCCCGGGCTAGATGGATTCCATAAGACCATCGCATAAACAGGAACAGCACCAATCGTATTACTAATTACCTTAGGCGTCAACACATACATCTGTTCCTTCGCAGACTGTGATATCAATCCTGCATCAACCAGGTACAGGGTATCTGAATAATAATCGAAAAGATCTCCCGTACAGCAATTTACATCTTCTGCTTTCGATAGTGTAAAATTCCTTGGAGCTAGATTTGAAAACCGTAAAATCAGTGGTGCATTTTCGGTAGACAGTGCCTAATGATTGATTATTCGCAACCATTTAGTCTAGATCACATACTTTCCCAGAATCATCTGGAGATCCACCTGCAACTGTAATCTTATTCTTCCATTTATTAATTCACAGGTTGCATTACTTTTGATACTCATTCACGAGTAAGACTGGAATGTTCAAGTCATGATTAGATTATCCTATTGATAATTCCACCCTTTGTGTTACTTCTCGCAGTAAGTTCAATAGGTCCCAGAAAGGCAGAAGAGTATAGGCCCAGAGTTATTTAGTAATGGTCTATTACTCATTATTCCAGTCGAGACTATATTGGAAATCCTCCAAGATTTCCACTTGCCAACTGAGCTTTGAATAGTTCCATGCTCGCTTCCGTTACAGGTGACGCTGAGTAATTTAAATGGAGTGGTTAGAAAATGGCTTCGGGTTCAATAGAATTTCAGCTGGTAATGTATCCTTATCGGCAAACCTGGATCCAGTTTATCTTGGAGGTAAACTAGGTATAAAGGTGTAGCTGACGGAGCAAGATTGGCAAAAAAGCCTCATTCGATCCATTTATAGTAAAGGTGACTCCACTGACATTTAGCCCGTTTGAAATTCAATATAGGTACTGGCGCCGTTCACGATAAACCCACTTATAAGTTGGAGTTGCTAGTAAAAATACTTAACTATGTTCGGGACATATACCGTACTGCAATTTCACACCTTCGCATATCTATCAGATGTACTGCCAAATTGAGAAAGAGGAATCTGAACCAAATATTCTGAAATGATCTGAATTGCGCATCCCTAATCATCAACCACCACCCGAATGATGTAGAACCGCTGCCCAAATTTGGGAACCGAATATGTATTCCAGAATGTCGTGGAACTTGGAAGCGAGTTTCCATTGAGGTAATTGTATTATAGAGGCAAATACGCCCTTGAGATCGAAACTCAATAAGACATTTGAAATCCACAAAAGGGTTTTTTGAGGTGTTAAGCGGCAGTCCTAGAGCGCTAATGGCCCTTCAATCTTGATCGGTAATAATAACAGAAGTACAGTCGGGGTTGGAGGAGTGAAGTGGGAAGTTGCAACAACCCCTCATAATCACCTACATCAGAAAGCCAGTAAAAATTTCCACTTGCATTAAGTAGCGATTGTTATTACTAAACTATTTAAAGTGTAAAATGTAATCCTGAGGTGACCCGGTAGTACTTACTGAGATTGATCTCCTGATTGAATTCAAGAACCAATCTTCTTGATCAGTGGCAGAGATTACTAGTGGAGGAGCACCTGTAAGTAGCCCTACTGAGCACATCACCTATAAACGGCAAAAGTTTTCCAGAAGGAACATTTTTGATCTTGTACCCTCACAAAAAAGTCCATAAGTTCCTTGGAGAAGAACCTGCTGACATTAAACAGTCAAAGTTAATTCTCCTTCGTAGCAATTGAAACCTAACATTTCTCCGTCTATTGTCTTTGGAAGCATTCTGAAATGCTGCCACTGATCTATAGCCTCTGTATACCATAAAAATTGAAGTGCGGCTTCTGATAGAGCCTTATTTAATCCGGGAACAAAAGCAGCCCTGTCCCTTCCAGATAATGCTCATCGGGTGTGCGGAGAGTGGATTGGAGTTCGCTGCTCCTGATCAACTAGAATACTAAAGACTTCAGGCTCACCTCCATCAGAAGGGATTAATACAGTCCAATGTATAACAGTCCCAAAGTTTAATCCCTGAGTTCAAAAGTTGCTGTGTTACTGAGTTACACAGATGCTCCTACTTTCCAAATTTGATGGAAGTTCTGAAGTATTGGTATAAGTCCAATTGTAATGTACCCAACCAAATCACCAACTCACTCCGAAAATCCTCATCATCTGAACCATCAAAAGAGGGATAATCAAGACTACCAGTATCTAAAACAATAGGTCAGGATTTGGAGACTACTGTAATTGTTTTAGCTTCCGAAAGTAATCCGTATTATCTAACACTGATAAAAGAACTTCTGCTGTAACCCACGAAATCTGGAATTGGCTCGATTCACACTTTGCTTTAAATCGCTCTATGTCGAAATTATCTGAGGTTAGTTCTTCCAGCATTACAGTAAAATTCCTTCCTGGTAAGGTTATCGAATTATTTATTGGATTACATTTTTCGACACAACTTCGATAGCCACAAATAGTCAACGATGGATCTCCTTCTCGTTGGGCGGAATTATCAGGAGGTCCTGGGGTTATTCTCGAATAGCCTGACACATGAACAAATGAATTCTCACTGAGAAGAGTAACGTCAATTCAAAAGATTTTTCCTTCATCCTTACAGACCTTCTGCGCGAGATTTTTGGATCTCGGAATTTGGTATGGACGTGTAATCTGAAACTGTGGCAGTTTACTTTCCTAATTTCGTGAAAATTGGTATTTGGTTGTTTCCCGTAAAATGCAGCAAACCAATTTTTAGATTTTTTGGTGCTGGAAAATTGTAAGGAGAATTATTATATATTTTCTAACCTGAGTGTCCCTCCCATTATTTTACAAGCATGTCAACTGTAAAGCAACTAATTCCCTCCCCGACTGCGAAATAGATCAATAAAACTTTTCTATATCCATTCCTCAGACATTTTCTGCTCGATTTACGAATCCATTTTGAAACGTTGGCTAAAATAATCAACGGTTTTTGTAATTTTCAAATAATAATAGGATTGAGGCTATTGGATCTAAATAAACGATGGGTTGTTCTTCTTGACAGCTTCTACTAAAAGTTTCTTGCCGTCAATGAATTTGTAATTAGAGGATTCAGGTCAGCGTATCGCATTGAAGTAATATTGCCTTTCATCAGGTACACTCCAAACCTGTTAGCATAGATCCTTAAAGCCCAAATGACCTTCATATTCTTGCCCAATTACGAAACTGCATCAAATCCAATTCCTAAATATGCGCCTTCAAACCTGGCTGGAAAAATAGCTCCATTATTACTTCTCCAAGGAGAATATCCTAATGAGCCACCTAATCCTCACTATTTGGAATTCTGTCGTCCAGATGGCCCTACTCCATCGTCTGGACCGATGGCACCGTCAAACATAAAATGAATCCCGTCAGCATAAGCGGCGGATTAATTCACCATACAATAATATTCGAAAGAAACTTTGAGACCATAGGCGGAAGAGAATGGTAAAATCGACAACACATATCCCTTTGATCTATTGTAATTATCTGTTAGTCTTAGAACCATCCCATCTGGATCTCAGACGCGCTGTCAAAATTGCCAGTATTTGGGTGCCGTCAAAAACAGTATTAGCTCATAGTAGTAAGAATTTTCTAAAAGGCTCAACAATAAGGGAAATCCTCGCTCGAGGAATAGCAACAGTTGTGAAAACGATAATATGGAAACCCGAAAGCGCAAACAAGCATCCACCCAAAAGAGCTATTCGTAGCTAAGAAATATCCGTAATTTGATTTTATCATTTAATCAAGGGTAACTTAGTAAGTACGTGGGTAGCTTAATGACCTTCATGTAATTTGGCAATACAAGCTCTCATATATCTGGCCTATTTAGCCTAAACGCGCAAAAGGGCCGTAAAAAAACCGAAGTAAGTGCCTGGTCAGGGAACATCTTTCGGTTTAATTTTTAAGTTATTTGACAGATATGCCTTCTAAGTATCAATAAACTGCTTTCTGATGGTTGATAGCCAGAAATTTTGTCAATTTGATCGCCTTCCAAAAACAACTCATCGCTTTTTCTTCCCCGAATAAATCTTCCTTTCGAATCGAGAATAAAAGCTAACGACAAGGCTGAAGGATTTCTTCTCGACTGTATCCAATGATAATATCCTGATGCAGGCTCTATGAGCTGTCTAGTTCCAATATTTACCACGGGAAATCCATAAATGGTGCCTCTTTCTGTCCGGCACTAGAGTTTCCCGACCATGAAAGCTCGCATTCTTTAACAGGGTAAGGAAGTACTCAAAACGGATAAGATGGAAACTTTAAGTAGGATAACCACTAGTCGTTTTTATACTGTTCAAAATAAAAGGAGGAACCTAAATCATTATTTGGAATATTGGTCAACTCTTATAAGTGCATCCACAACACTTCTGCGTAGTGTGCATTTTGATCATTCTCAGTCGTCACAGATGAACATGGCGATGCATAACTCGAAAAATCTATTCTATAAGACTGACCTTTTCTATACTCGGAAGCTTATCTGAGAGCATCAAATCTACATGCAGGTGAGCTATCCCAAAATAGAATCTGGGATCTGCCCATTTGGATCAATCTTACTTTCTGCTTTTTCTTAGATACAAAATGAATGTGGCTCATCTTGGATACGAGTGGCGATAAGCCTCGTCAATTGTTCAGAACTCTCCACCCTCATATGAGCCACTCGATATTATTTTAACGCTCGCGGACTATTGCGGGCCAGCCATCGCTTCGATCCGATCTCCGTGGAACAACTATTAAATCAGGTTTTTCCGGCTTTACAAACAGCTGAGAACCTTCGATAGTTTTAGCCAACCAAGTCCATGGTAGATTCATGCGTATGATGGCAAAGGCCATGGATTCGTTCTAGCCCCTTTTCTCCCTCAAATCAATGTAATATCTCGTATTCTTAAGCATGTGCAACCTGTCAAAAAAACATGAGCCTCAAAATCAGCTTGAATCTAGTGATCTCAACAGAGATTTAAGCTTGCCAAATCAGCTCTAGTAACCAGTTGAAATGCCAATCTTACGCTTCTTCAATATCATCCCAAATTAACCTGAACATCTATTTCCAGCTCTTTTCTAAGCTTTTTTACGAGTACATCATTGTAATGCTCTGCTAAAATGCCTCTTTCCGGGCGCTTTACCCAAATATTTACTTTAGTAAATAGCTTCGCCTTCTTTCACAGGTTTGATGTGCAGATTGTTCAAGCCAAAAGTCAATCGTAACTTTTTTTCTTCATCAGCAGGTCCTTTTTTGCTCCACGCTGCTGTTTGAATAAAAGCCGCCCTCTAGTTAATTTGCCGACAGGCCTGCTCATCCATCGAGCAATAATGTCTTGGTCTGGACGTCCCTATGATCTGTAAAATGCCGCTCTAAAATTTGACGCTCCAAGTGCACAGCCCCCAAAAACAAGCAAGATTGCTGCGTGTGATCACTTATCCCAACCACTGCATTTGGAAAGTTTTCCTGAACTTCTACCATAGCACCTAAGCGCACGCAGTGATTGGGTGTTGGATAAAGATTGGTGGTGTGAAGTATGCATAAGGGCACGCCGTGCTTTTCCAGAATCGCAACTGCTTTCTGATACTTTCGATGGTGTTCATCCTGTGCTCATAATAACTCGGCTTCGCAAAGGCAGCTATATGTTCCTAGCAAGGTAGTTATTACACCTCTGACCCAATTTAATGCCTGGTAACATCACTTGTCAGACGATCTTCCGCTGTCTGAAAAATGGGGTACTGATATAAATCATTCCCTTACTTTCAACCATGTTTTTTCAGTTCCAATTCATCCTTTTCATTCAGCGCCCAGCGCTTCATGATCTACATATTACTTACTGTAGCATTACCGCGGGATAGTTTGATTTTGCCGATCCGACATTTCTCTTCTACAATATGGCGTTCTGATGCTTCACCAGCTTCGACACCTGCTTCTATGGGCAGCAATCGGACCATTTCTTAGCAGTAATTAGAAGAGCCTTCATGATTGATACCAATCTCAGCTATTACTAGTGGTGGAAAATCGTAACCTACTTTCGGCATTGATAGAAAATATGGATGTGTCATAAGGCTTTAAAGTTTTGAATTAATTTTTATTTTTGTGACTTTAGGAATTCCTCTAATAGACAAGGATTCTTTTTTTGCTTGAACCCTCGGGAACGACAAAATTCCTCAAAATAGCTTTCCTCCTCGGGAAGATCCTTTTCTCGGTATGCTGGATTTTTCATCGCAAAAAGTAAGTGCTTCTGAAAATTCAGCGGATCTGGGACATAATGGACATGCTTACCAGGCTCAGTACTGTGGGAATATCAATTTTTGAATGGAAAGGCCATGACAAAACAACTATAGTTTCCAAGATATTCGCCCAATTCCTAACTTCTTACCGCATCCAAGATGCGGGAATTACTACCCTATACAGAACGAAAGATTTCTCAGCAAAAATCCTTTTGGTTATATAGCTGATCCATCACTTTCTGGCGGAAGACACAGAGATCACCATCAGATCGGGGATTTCATTCCTCCCTTAAAGTAATGTTAGGATTAGCTTTGACAGGCTGGACAATGCGCTCTCACTTGAAATTAGCCCATTTTTCCTTTTTTTCCAGATACTTCCTGAGAAAAAAACATACTCTCCTTCTAAGGACTTAAAGGGCATATCATCCAATCAGGTCTTCTGTAAAGATTATAGAATTGACAAGAAATTCTTTTGGTGCCTAAGTAATGGCACCCTTGACGCCGAAAATTTGAGATAATCAAATGCATTATGATAGAATATGTGGATAGATCGGCATGAACCTTATCCATATTGTAGTCCTCTCTAGCGAGCATTTGTTAGTAGCAAAATTAAATCTGAATAGAATAGGAAGGGCATACCATCCTATTGGATCATCATTTTCAATGAACAGCAACTTTTCCTTTATATTCCTATCACAGAAATGCTTGCCATTTAGATGTCAAATTCTTTCTAGGACTATAGCGTACTGAAGCGACTCTTTCAACGTCCCAAATTGATAAAGAACAGTAATATTGGAATGTTAAGGATCTTGAACTTGAAGACATTAGGGTCTTATTCTTTAATAAAATTTTGAAATTATAGATTTTCTAAATAAGAATGTGAAGGCTTTAATCAGCGCAAATATCAAGCAAATCCATATAGGGAAAGGTACTTGGAACTGAATCAGCCCATTTGAATCCGTACCGCTGAATCTATCGACAGAGAAAATTTCACTCAATTGATAAAATTTTCCAGCATTGCTCCGAGTTGAAATAATCCACCCATACTTTCCGACACTCTTCTTGAATTTGTGACCATCGCTATTACGTCTGTTTTAAAAAATCAATTAGGTAATCCTCTGTCTTGAATCGATTCAGAAACGGGGATCTTCACTAGCAAATTTTTTAACTAATTGATTTGATCGAAAGGCAGATTTGATCGTATCAAAATCAAATAGGGATTCCGCCCCATTGCCAGATTTGTAAAAGCGTACTGAATAATTTCCATACTCTTAACAAGTGTAATAGGTTATTGTAAATATTTTTCATAAAACTCCGTTCCACTTTAATTTTATCTGAAGCTTGTGGTTGCACCCGAGCCTTTTATGACTGCGAGCAAAAAATTCGTCCTTTTAGCCTTGAATTTTCAAGGTTAACGTAAAAGTCTTCCTCGCTCAAAGCAGGAAGAAATCTCGGATTACAGAAGAGGTGATTTTCGATTTTTCTTTTAAACCGAAGAGATTCTATGGTGTACCAATCTTTAAGACTTTCAAGGGATTACGAGTAGCCTGACCGCAAAACCCATTTTCTTATTTCCATCTAAAAAGATTTTGGGGCCTCCAATCACATTTTGCCAGCGATGATCGATCAATCAGGGCAACATCGGTAATTCAACTGAATTCTTCATTCTAGCATAGGTACCAGGCTGAAATAAATACGGTGGTTACTTTAGGATTGACGATGATGCTCAAGAATTTCGAAAAAAACAGCGAAAGGGTTTCCCATATCTCCCAGGCATAACAATGTGCTTGATGAATAAAGAGCTTTCCCTTGCGGGAACCTGTCATACTACTTGAGAAAAATGGAAGACTTAATCCATCTGCTTCTTTGGTTTTGGCAAAGCTGAAAAAGGGAGATGCATTTTGAAATCTTAATTTCACTCTTGTTCAGATTTTCAACAATCTCAATATGGGTGACCCTGAGATTTACATCACGGAATATATATTTTATCAAAGTATAAAGTCTTTTTTGAGCTCGATACGACAGGCAAAAGATTTCAATTAATTCAAAGTGATAATTATACCAGAAGTGAAAAAGAAATAAGCTTTGCCTGACATTCCATAATTGGTGGTCCATCTTTCTAAAATCCGAAATGATCTGTTTTATTTGAAGCTCTCAAAGTCTCCAATTCAAAGAGTGGAGCTTTTTCCCATTTTCCTCAAAATGATCTCAACCTCCTCCTGCTTCAGAAAATATTCATTCCAAGGAACCGACAAATCCAATTTTTTAGGATGCTTGGTAATGTAATCAGAAATGGCTTTCCAACAGAGTTGAATAAAAAGTTTTTTTCCCTTTCCGGAAGTTCAAAATGATTGTATCGGCAACTGCCAACCCCGACTCACCAAATTGATCGAGAAAAGGTCTCTACCGACAACCCACCACGAACCTATTGAGCACCCATGTGGTTCGTCATTTCGACATTGAGGGTAAATAAATGGTTGCTGCTCTAGGTAAAGTAATTGACGAAGGCGATTGCTGGATAGAGACTTTAGCCTCGGCTTAAGACTTGTTTGTCGATAAGGAATCTCCAAGTGATCAGTAATTCACCTAATTCTTCCTAAGATCGCTTAGAAAATTTCATTTGCTATTAACATCATTTGAAAACTCTTAATCCCCTCACTGAGGTATCGTTTTCATTTTCTTAAGTCGATCTGGCCCTAAGAAATTTTTCCGAACATAGCGAAAGCGGATTGAAGTAATTGGATATGCTCCACGCTTTGTCGTGAAACTTGTATCTCACATAACCTCCGAGTACCTCATCTGCTCCTTCCCCACTTAGCAATACCGATCTTTTTCCTTTTTTGCTTTTCTAGCAATTTCCCAAAATTGACCATCCTGCAATGCTGAGCGGCTCATCATGATTATGGATTGATTCCTTTTCCCAACCCATCATTGGTCTCCGTAAATTTCATGTGTATCGGAATCTCCTCCGAGGCTTTTTGAGAATTTCTGGCAACTGACAGACTCAATCATGCTGATAATTTTGAAAATGAATTGTTCCAGAACTAAGCCCTTGATACCCTTGAGAGACTTGACTAATAACTGACTAGAATCCAGTCCTCCACTGAGCAAAGTACGACGGGACACTCGGAATCAATTCGGTACGAATTAGAATTGATTGAACATATATCTTCAACGCAAGCTAGAGGATCAAAATCTTTTTTCTTGGACAATGCTGCATCTTTAAAGAACCAACGATTGGTTTCGAGATTTTTCCCTGATTGGGAAATTCTCATCATGGTTCCGGAAGTAATCGCTTGATGCTGATACATGGTGTTTTCCACAGAAACGTTTAGCGAGAGAAAAGCTCATTGAGTGCACTTGTATCAAAATCTTAGCGATCCTGCGGCCATTAACAGGCTATTGAATTTCGCTTCCAAAGGTGAACTTTTCTGAATCATGGAAATAACATCGGTTTTACCGCCAAATCGTTCTAGCAGAATTAATCTCCGGCTCTTTGTCCCAAAAGAAACTGCAAAAAAACCATTAGGCGATCAGTACTTTCCAACCCATATCCACAACAAAGTACAGCAAAACCTCTGTGCCGAATTTAGATTTGAACTGGTTAGCCTTTAGAAGAACAACTCCTGCTGTGAATTTCCTGACAATTGAAGAATCTCACCATTGAATACAACACATACCTTCTACAAGGCGAATATATGGCTGGATTGCCGGCGGAGCTTAAGTCCAAATCGAAAGTCTCCGATGAACAAGCCTATATTTTCAAAGCAAAAATACCGCTGCATCAGGCCCCTCGATGAGCTATACTTGGGCCCATTAATTTCAGTGTATCCTCACTTACTTTTTGATTGATTTATATAGTTTCTGCAATTCCGCACATAAGGCTTTAATTAATTCTTAAAGTCCCCAAAAAGGTGGGGTTGAAAAAATAAAAAAAAAAAATTCCCCTTTTTTCGGAAAAAAGGGCCCTTCCGCCTGCTGTCTGAAATCATGATTTTCGATAATTCGCAATACTATATCTTGAAAGTGACTTGGCTGCCTCCGGGATTGAATCATTTCTAGAGATCTTTAAAGAAACTGGCTTTTGACCATATTTGAAGTTTCCTTTTTCAAATTGATGCGCCTGAAATCATAGTTCGATTTTTGAAACTTGAAATAGATGTTTTTTGAAAATCAATAAAGGTGAGACTTGGATAAATCTGGCCAGCACCGAAAATCTTCTTCCCTATTCTTCCAGTAACTTCTCGAATTAACTGTGCTTGTATCCCACAGGAGCATGATGATTCATTTTCCAATACAATTTGATCCCAAGTTTATATCGAATCGAGGGGAATGAAATAACTCATCAGATTGGTGATCAAGATTTCTCCATCTTCGATGCCTGCTCTACAAACACACCCTCATATTGATTATGCATACTCCTTGGGGACTCAAAGCGATGATCCTATTCAGTAGATCCATATTCATTTGCTATCGACATTTTTATAGACTTTCCTCGCATGTCTTGATTAGTGAGGAAATACTTTTTCTGAAGTCCCTTTAACTAGCTTAAGAATTTTCAAACTTGAGATTTTTGACCTCGATAGATTGGCCAGTTCATAATCATGAAGCTAATAGCTTCGATAATTGGACATT
>Ga0163217_1091886_pt1 | contig 18734 bp, 21 predicted proteins | sample SynspAceP_FD_185933 | JGI IMG/M metagenome (GOLD analysis project Ga0163217, IMG submission 185933) | Saline lake microbial communities from Ace Lake in Antarctica - Synechococcus sp. Ace-P (PacBio error correction) | ecosystem: Environmental > Aquatic > Non-marine Saline and Alkaline > Saline ...
GGAATTTGGACCGCGCCGCGTTCTGTGGGGCCTGTGGTGCCGCGGGCTGGCCGGTTTTGCCCACACCGCGCCGGGCCGTCTTTTTTTGCGTGGGGCCGGTTTTGGCTGATTGGTGCTGCCGCTCACATCATTCGCTTTCCATGCCGCGCCTTTTTTTTCTCGCCTCTATCTCTCTCGGCTTTTGGTACCTTCCGCTGCCCTTCGCCAATCCGCTGGTTGTTGCCCGCCGCCTCCCGCTTTTCACCGCCTTGGTCGTCTTCTTTGTGTGTTCCTTCCACCTTTGGGTGCCACGGCGGGCAACGTCCGGGCTTTGCCTGTTCTCTGCCGGTGCCCGTTCCCGCCACCCAGCGCGTGACTCGCCCTGTTTTTCGGCGCGCTGTGCTTCCTGAATCCTTCGCAGCTTGTCGTGGCTTTCTGGCTGGTTTTCTTCCTGTGGCGCCCTCTGGTGCCCGACACCCGTCGGCTCCGACCGGCTAGAGCTGTTCTGCGCCGCGCGTCTGTTGACGTGGCAATGTGGCGCCCCATCGGCTTTTCGCGCCCGGTTCCTGGCTCCTTCCTGTTTCACGAACTCCTGCTTTGGCGCTTCTGCGTCCTGGTGCTCTTTGCAGGCCACCTCTCCGTTTTTTTTCCTTCGGCTTTGTTGAGTTCGCGACGGGCCTGCGCGCCGCTAACTATCTCGCCGCGCTCCGTTGGGCGCGGGCGCGCACCCGCCTCTGCGGGCCAACATTCCTTCAGGGGCGTCCCTCATTGGTCCTCGCCGGGGTCGAAAGTTGGCTGCATCTTGTTTTGCTGCCTCTTTGCGCTCCTGTCCCGGCTTCCGGTGGCCTTTGCTCGGTTGGTGCTGGTCTCATTTCTTTTTCGGCAATCTTGCCGGCGCTCGATCGTGCGGGGGTTGCTGGTGCCTCGCGCTTGCCTCGTCCCCGGTATGTGCTCTGGTGCACTCTGGCGTTCACAGACGCGTGTCCAGTTTCCGCTAATCCCGATCTAACCGCTTCGTTGGTGCTCCGGTTTTTCCCCAAAAGGGTGGCGTCGGCGGAACTCGTCTGTTTCGCTTTCTGTGAACCCGGCTGAACACGACCGTGTTTCTCGCGGGGCAGTCGCTCGCGCGCTCTTGCCGTTCTGAATTTTCGTTTCTCCATGGGAATCACGCTCGAGCGTTTCCCAAGCTTGCTCCTGAACTGCTCAACCACCGACTGGCCGGTGTTTTTGGCGTTGCCTGGTGGCCTTGCGTCTCGCTCGTAGTTTGTTGGGGCTTTCTTTGCCTGCTTCGCGGCATTGTTTGGCGCGACTGTTGTTCACGCTGGGCGCTGCTTGCCCTGCTACCGCTTGTTGCGGCAAACGGATCTTCGCCGTCGCTTTCCCGCGTACCTCGCGCGTCGGTTAACTTGGGGCCAAAATTATCCAACCGTCCATTTGGTTATTGGTTCTGTGGGGCACATTTGCTGGTGATTTGTAATCAGCGCGCAAAAGAAAGCCGGCACCTCGTGGTGTACGGATGGTGAAACCTGTCTGGGCGAGCCGTGCGGTCGGTCTGTGGGCACGCTGTTTCAGGCGGCATTGCTTCCGGGGATCACTGCTGGCGCTGCCTGTTTAATGCGCTCATTAATGCCTTGGTACGCGCTGCTGAACCCTGAACAGGCGCCTGCTGTGCCAATGGGGCGTAACCAATGCGAACGCATCACGCGGGGCGAAGTGTTTTACGTGGTTCCTTGGAATGCCCGGCTGCCTGATCGTCGGAGAATTTTTGGGGCAACCTTGGTATGTGGAAGCCAAGTCGACAGTGTTTCAAGCTTTTAGCGACTCGGGAAAGGCGGCACCTGCGACGAAACGTCGGCGAAGCCTGTCAGGCCGCGAATGGATGAACTGCAGGGCAAAAGTGCATGGGAATCAAGCGGTGACGAACAAGCCGCGATCGAAGCCGCGGTGGTCACGGCCACGAAGAAGCCTGACGAAAAGCACTGGCCAAAAGCAGGCGAACAGATCGTGATGCCGCTCCGATCGGACGGTGTTGCGATCAATCCTGATCCTGCTGGCCTTGTCATTGACGACGGGGTCGCGGTGTGGCACCTTCGGGACAAAGCGCCCCCTTGAATCATCGCGGCATTGGTCTGGTATTGCTGTGCTGGTGGATCATCCTGCTGCTTGCTGCAACGTATCGGGTGGATTGGTGGGTGGCTGATGGCGCTGCGTTGTGGCTGTGATGTATGGTGTGGTCCTATGCGCTAAGCTTTGCGCAGGTAACGACTGATCGCGTTGGTCTTTCGCCGCTGGTCTTATCGTTTGCGGTGCTGGGGTCAATGCACTTGGGCGGTATCACAACCGACGCTGCCGCGGCTTTGGGCGCAGGTGTGCCTATCATGCTGCGGCGTATCGCAAGCTCAAGGAATGGATCGGGTCACCCAAGGTTATGATCTGTCCCGCGCTGCGATCTGAATAGATCCTTGTGGGTGTGGAACTTTGACCTGCCGCATCAACCAAGAGGGCGTGAGCGTCGAAGGCTGGTTGCTTCTTCGTGGCTATGGGCGCTATCTATAACGCGGTCTTCGGTCTGCTGTCTCGTGCTGGTTTCTCTATACCGGGCGTGCCTTGCGTGGTGCGCGAGAGGGCCAAGGTTGACCTCGATGGTATTACATCCCTGATCGGCGTCGCAGCTTGCTGAACCTTGTTGTGATTTCTCCTTGGGTGAACACTACATCGCAGCAGTGGCTGAAAAGCTTTGACTAACGAGCTGACAGTCTTTTGATCGTGATTGCTGGTGCTGTTTTGTGGCTGGGCTTTGTGCCTCGACTTCCTCGAGATCATCTACTGTGATCCGATTGGTCGGGCGTGATTATGGCGGGCCCTTGATCCGAAATGGTGACGATCATTGATCGCTGGTGAACCTGAAACGTCGTTCCTGCCGCCGCCCTTTGGCTTGCGCTGTTCTACTAGCGGCCGTTGCGCCAGGCGAGCGTGACCGTCCGCACATCTACCGTGGGAATCATCCTTTCGTCTTGATACAGGTTTGGGGCTTGGCGCTGCTGTGGATGTTTCCCCGGTGATCGTGACATTGGTTGCGGATCTAATTCCGACTAACGGCAGCACGTTTCTTGCTAAACAAAAAGGCACCGCCTCGGGGTGCTTTTTTTTTCGTTCATTGAGAGATGAAAGCGGTTCAAGCGCAGCCGCGCAGTCGGTATCAGCCTCATGGTGGGCTCAGATCGGGCAGCGCGATAATCGGCGAGACCTGCTCGGCAATTGAAACGGTTGTTTCAGCGGATGCTCATCGAGAAAATCATCGGGTTAGCATCTTTGCCACGCGCCCCCCCTATAGACGCTCAAGTCCCGAGAACTTGGCTTATAACCCCTCTTGGGGCTGCCGGCCCCAATAGCCAGATAAACATAGGGCAGGCCCGCCGAGCCGGGCGATCTCAATATGATCGACGGATATGTGTTGCCCAACCGTCAGGGGCGGTCGGCTTGAAGGAATAGACCATGCTCACCCCATCCTCGAGCACGTCGTAGGCACACACCGATCAAATCACGGTTGCTTGTCATGTATTCGTTACACGGCTGGATGCGGTGTTTCCTCGACTCATCGCGGCAAATTCGAAAACATCCATATCCGCCATGCCACATCCGCATGAACGGCTGTCAAGATAGGTGCGAAACAGATCGTTTGGTTCTCTGTGGCCCATGGCGAGGTCCGCCCGTCGCGCTATCCCTGCGTTGCGTTTGAATCGTGCGCCTATTGCCCTTTTGCTCGGGCTGAAGTCGGCCAAGTTGATGGCGAGGGCTACAGGCTGCGCAATCGGCGCAGACGGCCGGTCACACGCACATTCTGCGACCGCCGGACCTTGCCGAAGACTGTTGTTCAGCTTGGTCGCAGACTCTTCTTGTAGGGCGGTGAACAGCTTTACGTTCCAGTCAGACCTTCAAGATAGGGCAGGGCTGCGGTGCAGTGGACATAGAAAACTGCGGTGCGAATGGGGATGAGGCGCAGAAAATCCGTTGTTGTTCGCGAAATCCTAACAACTGACCAAACACCGCGCCAAGTACATAGTCTTGGCGTCTTCACGCTTTCAGGACGAACGATTCAGCGGACCGTGCTAGGAATAACATCCGTCAGGCTTTGGTGCGCGAGGTAGAACAGATGAGGAATGATCGAATCTACCTGCAACGGCATCATGGCAACGCTTACGTATAAGCCTGCGTGTGCAAAAAGGCGACGCCCAGATCCAAGCGGTTCATCGGTGCGGTGGCGCAGTTTCCATGCCGACGCGCCATCCCCCATGTGCCGACCCGCTGGGCCAAGCGTTCGCAACACGGTAGGTAAAGCCCAGATTAGCATCAACAACGGGAATAGAAACACCGATAAAGGCAGTGATACGGACGATCAGAGTCTGGCAATCGCACACCAGAAAAGATCAAACCACCCAGCCATGAACCGTTTGTCGGAAATACGCTATAGAAGTTCGGGCTGGCTCGATGGATAGGGTGGTGGGGGTCATCATGTCTCGTCCCTCAAGTGGTTTGTCCTACCGCCAAGGCGAGGGCAACGGTTTTGTCTTCAACGCAAGGGGCTTCAGGCTTTTTGCGCATCGTCGTCATCGCGCGATCGTTTCGCCATGAACTGGTCGACTCGGCCTGTCCTTGGAGTCGCGCAGGCGGTCAGGAAGGCTTTGAGTTTGGTTTGCTCTTCTTCAGACGGGCAGCGTATCGGCTTATAGGCGTCAAATGCGGCGTTCCAGTAGAACGCCGTGACAACGCCACGTGCGGCAACGTTTTGCTGCAAGACATAGATTTAACATAGCGTTGCTCGCAGATCATATAGGCAAGAACGGCGAGGCCAAGCCGGCAGATGCGATAAAGCGACACCATGGCGGCGATCCAGGCACCTTGCCCTTGTCGTCAAGAAATCCTGCAGCGGCCCAGCCAACTGCTTGTTGCGGCGTACGAGGTGCATAGTCTGTTCATCAGTTTCCCACTTTTCGGTCAGAGGTGGGGCCCTGAAGCTGCGCGGGTGCGGTGGTGGGCATGTAAATGCCTTTCAACATTAAGTGATCGGCATGCTGGGCACGCTTTGCAAGCGTTTTAATGTAAATGGTTTTTTACATTTATTTGGTTTTGGCACGCGTTTGTTTGGGGCTAGCACTGTCTTTCCGCCATTGACGAAGCCCAGTAACAGCGAATGCTGGCATATCGAACACTTGCCAGTCAGATCACCCGCTGTCCCCGCATTTTTACGACCGATCAGGCGCAGGATGCGCGCGCGGCTGTTTCCTGAGTGCCGCCCGAGATAGCAGCCCTTGTTTCGGGGGCAGGGTCGACGTCGCCTTACTTTTAGCGTTGATGCATAAAGGAAACCGACTGGTGTCGCACGGCGTTTCGACGTTCCCGCTTGTCGGCCAGTCCAACTTGATCGACTGCGCAAGGCGATGTGGCGCCGACAGCTTGCAAAGCACCTGCGTCAGGGCAAGCGAACGCGTGGCGTTAATGACGGGGGCTGGCCGATCTGGCAGGCGCGTTGTCGCTGGAGGACGGTGACGCGGTGCATTGACGCGATTGCCTGATGCCCGCCCCCCAGGCGCGCTGGAGGCAGGGCTGAAGGCGCAGATCAAAGACGCAAACTGCCCGCATGAACCGAAGAGGATGCCCGAAACCGGCGAGGGGATGGTCGATGCTTGCATAGGGAAGATGGCGCTACGCCGAGCTTGAACTACTCCTCTGACATGATCTGATTGGCCTGTTTGACGAGACCGCTTTGATCCGTTGATTTCCCACGAGCACGCCCTGATTTGTGCGCGGCAATTCCCGCGCATGAGCGGAACGCTCACGACTCAGGGCCGAGGGGTATGTTTTCGCACCGACCTGCGTTTTGCGGCCCGATTCCGGTGTCACACGGCTGCTGGCGGATGAAGCCGACGAGAGATACTATGAAGTCTGGGCCGGGACGTGGGAAAGCGCAGCCTATATCAAGCGCGACCCGCGGCCGGGATCTGGCGGCGGGGGTCAGTTTCTGTCGGTCCTGCGCCCTTTGTCTGCGCAAGCATCTGACTTTGCCGCTATAACAGGCTGCGCATACGCGGCTTGCCATTTACCGCGAACACAAGGGCTGGGGGGGAAGGTTCAATGTCAGGCCACAATATCGAAGCGGTGGCGCCGGCGGCTCCGGAGATCGAAGTTCTTACCCAGACTCCGCAGTTGAATTGCCGGGTGGGCGCGACCCTGACCTGCGGTGCGCGGTACCTGGAAAGGCAATGGCTGTATTGGCCGAAAAGGCATGGATTCCCGCGACGCCGCCGACCCTTTGCGACCATTACCGTGCGCACGCCCGTCGAGCCCGGGTACCAACATGATCCGCGGCCGCGCAAACACACACGCTGCAGAGTCCGGTGATGGCTTTTGAACGTCCTGGCCGCGATGAAATGGACATCGGATCTGCCCGCCGCTGCGCATGCGATCTGAAACGCGCGACTGGAAGAGGTTCACCATTAACCGAAGGGTTTTTTGCGGGGTCGCACACAAGCCTACACCGCTGCGCCCTGACGAAACATGTCTTTGACCGCACGCCGTTTTGATCGTTGTCTTAGTTATCCCGCTTTGCGTAGCGCCCGCCGGCGAGCTGTTTTGCAGAGCTCAACCTCGCCCTGCTGGCACGGCTGGACGGGCCCCACCAAGCCGGACGGAGCGCTTTTGGCCTTTGACGGATTTCGGAGGGCTGCCGCGGGCGTGCAGTTATTCTCTTTGTTGAAGATCACCCGCAACTGTTGATTTATCTGTGATATCGGTCAGCGCGTGCCCGACTTTGGCGGCGTTCTGTCGCGCAATGCGTCAGTGTCGATGCTGTAATCGGCGGCGATTTCTTTAGCGATTGGCCCGGTGAAGATGGGTTTGGCTCGAGACCTTACAGAAGCGTTGAGGCGATGGAGGACTATGAGGCGCGGCTTGAATACCTGCCGTCGATGGCAAAGGAAGGCACTTTTTCGGATCGGTGTGCATCCCCTGCGCGGGTTGCTTGATGCGCGACGGTGGGCGCCAATATGCCGATCTCGCCTGCGGGCAGTTTTTGCGCGCGCTATGGCCCGTGGTGATCGACGAATTTTCAGCCGGCGTCATGGGTGCCGCCCGGACGCGGCGCTGTACTTGGGTGGCATGGGGTCGCTTGGTGCGCGCCGCCTGACCGCGGCTTGAATCTTGATATGATATGCTGTCTTACGATTCGCCGATGTCTGATAAGCCTCGACGGAAAGCGGCGCTTTGCCTCGCGGCTGTATTACGCACGCCTGAACCAGCGATGATCACTGCGATGACGCTCGATGGCCAAGGCAAGCTTTACGAATGGACCATGCGTTTTTGCGCCCTCCGGCAGGCAGGGTCCGGTGGCGCAGTCTCGCCAGCTTGAAAGCTACCAGATTGGGGCAAGCTTGGGTGTGGGAGGCATCTTGCGCTTGACGCGACCGAATGTGTGGCCGCCCCGATGACCTGATGCAGGAGGTGGTCGGGCTGTGTAACAAGGTGCTCGCACGTCCCGCGCGACCGCGCGATACCTTGACGAGGTCGCCGCCATGGCGCGCGTCTTGCCGCTGCAAAGGCTGCGGGCGGCATTTGGGACGCCAAACGGGCCGGGGGGGTGGGCCGGGCCCCCCCCCCCCCTTTTTTTTGCAGGATATCGAGCTATTCGCAAGCGGGTGCGTTTGCTGGCGGACAACGCGCGCGATAATCGCCAGCGGCATTGCGGCATGCGGAACAGCAAAATATCGTCAGTGCCGATCCAGGCAGAGGTGTGCGCAAGTGTATCGCAGTGCTGGGTCTTTGCAGCGCGGACCGGTTTGGCTGTCACCCGTCGGTTCTGCGCGAAGTTCTCTGGGGCGGCGGGCTTGCCGGTTCTTGTGTCGCAGCATGAGGTCGAGACCCGAAAGAATGCACGATCATTGACCCGGAGCTAATGGCGCAGGCCGCGGCGATCATTGGCGAAGCAAATTGGCCGATTACGTTGAATCAAGGCAGACAGGGGACACATGACAAGGTGATCTGAACGACCCTCTAAGGGGTTTGATTATGAATCCTATCGCATACCGGGGATCACGCCGCGGAGTGCGGTCGATCTCCTGGATTGGGCGCTGAGCTGCCCGATGAGAGTCAGACACCAAAACCCGCCTTACGTGCGTTGCTGGATCAGGTTCACGCCAGAAATCTGGACACCCGATGACCGACTATGCAGGAGGGTTTGATCGGGTATGGCCACCCGCGACGCGTGGGGGATGGAAATACGTCGAAGCTAGATAAACTTCAATAAGACGCAACAGTGCCGAAATACCCAAATGTTGCCCGAGGTTCTGAACATTCTCGGCCCATTCCGCCTAATTGGACGGCATTAACAATATCACTGTCTGCAATCAGTCTATTCACCGCAGCTTATGAGGGGCAATAATGAAAATCAAAACTGTTGATCGCTTTGTCTGCGCCGCTGCGTTCCGTTGTGCACGCGGCGGATATTGGCCAGCCGGAATGCGATGTATGATACCTCCTCTACCGTAATGTTTTGCTGGATAACCTTATTCTTACCAGCAGCCCGATACGCTGTTGGATGCGTTCCATATCCAGCAACAACGTTTTTTACCACAACTCATCTTCGTGTGCCAAGCAGAAACAGCCTGCTCGCAATCGGGGATCATCATCTTGGCATGACGCAGCAATCCGATAACGGCGCGATCAGGTCCGGTGCTAATCTTCGAGGCCGCAATCCAACCAGGGTGCCGTACCGCATAGGACCAGTTACAGCAACACTTGAGGTGGAGGTCCTGCGCTTTCATAATCCCGCCTCAGGGTCTGCGACGGACGTGGCCATCGGCCGAATTCATTCTGACCGTGGTGGTGCGCGCAATGGCAAGGCGCTGCCGAGCCCCGTCAGTCACGGTCGAACTGAACAGTTTTGCCGCCCATTGGCCGAAGCGCACCAGAAACACCGTGCTGATTCCACCGATCTTGCCCGCGGATTGAACAACAGCTGTCTACACCGGGGCAGCTACAACGTACGAACTTGCAGCTTATATAGCGTATCGGCGAACTCTGCGCTTCCCCAACCGTGTGGAACGACTAAATGGGGCGGTATGAAACAACGCTCCTTTCCCTCCCGCTTCGACGACCCTTCCGATTTGCCTGTGGTGCGCCTGCCTTGCCCAAGGCCATGCAGCGCCATCCGGCACGGTTTTCTTGGGTTTATGCAAATGAAATGGTCCACCGACGACGCACCAAAAGCGTTGAGCCGGCAGCCTCGCGCTGCTGGAAGATAAGCGCCCGTCGGTGATGGGGGTGGTCGCGGTGAACCCGACTCCAAGATCTTCTGCGGATGTTGGACCAGAATTCCGAAGCGGTGGTGAATCCAAAGCTGGTTTTTGAGCTCATATTAAACGCTGCCGTACAGGTTGCGTGACAAATGTAGTGAACCGCCGTTTTTCCGTTGATCCACGCGAAGCCGACGGGCTCCCCGGTGTAGTGATCGATCGCTTTGGCCGATATACGGTGTTATTCAGGCGAATGCCGCTTGGGCGACGTCATATGACGCGCTGCCGCGGCGCTGGTCGCACAAAGTCCGGCGTGCGCCCAGTGGTTTGAAAAAACGCATCGGGCGGACGCGCAGCGCTTGAAGGGTTGGACGAGTTAGCGGTGTGCTGCACGGCGACGCGCCCGCGCGGGAAGTGCCGCGGTGCCGATGAACGGCCGCGACCTATATGGCAGAGCTTACAGGGCGGCCAAAAACCGGACTGTTTTACGATAACGCCGCAACCACGCCTTTGCGGGCCAACCTGTCAGGCAAACGCGTGCTGGATGTGTTGCACATGTCGGCGGGTTTCTCTCTGCAGCGCTGGCAAATGGCGCATCCTCCGTGCGGTTTGCGGTCGATGGGTCTGCTCCGGCCGCTGAACTTGCCGCAGCCAGGGGTGCCGATGCCCCATGGGCGTACGACCGTTTTCGCACGCGGCAGGGGGATGCGTTTGATATTTCTGACCGCCTGGTGCCGAGGTGAAGAATGTGATGTCGTGACTGTGCCCGCCCGCATTTGCCCCGGGCAAGCGCGCTCGAGCAGGGTTGGCGTGCTTATGAACGTGTTTGCCCGTTTGGCAGCGCGCTGGTCGAGAGAATGGTGTCTGGCTTGTGTTCGTGTTCGCGCCGTCGATCTGAGCAGTTCGTCACTTCATATCCGTGCACCGCATTGGTCGCGCAGGAGTCGAAGCGGGCGTGCTGCCACCGGTTTCGCCGGTCGGACCCCCAGTTGCCACACTGGCCGAACACGGAATACTAACGTCACTGTTCTTTCCGTCTGTCGTGCAGCTGCGCATCTGATGCGCTGCGCCTCTATCCCCACGTCATGCGTGAGATGGTGATGGGTGTGCGCGGTCGGGGTGTTTGAACCGCTTGTGGTCGCGCGCTGTGGAAGAATGGCGCGCGCCGCGATCAAGCTTGGGCCCCGAGGGCGAGCACAGGCCCGCAGAGATCGCCTTGCTGCGCGCCGCATGGCCAGAGGCGAGGTCCCCCAAGCCCGGTGGTGGCAAGCACGGCTGTATCTGCCGGACGAAAACGAGTTGCTGTGCTGGCCGCCGCGATCACCGGCCATGCGACATTATCATGACGCTGAACGCCAAGGATTTTCCCCGTGGCACTCTGCGCCGAAGAAAGGCTTTGGCACGGGTGGATCCCGATAGCTATCTGCACGGTGTTGGCTGGCCCAGCGAGATGACGTGCAGTTGCTGAATCCGTTCTGGAAGAAGCGCGGGCCGCTATCAGGACACCGATGGGAATGCCGCCACCGCTGTTGAAAAAAAGCGCCGTTTGCGCGCTTGCCAAAGCGCTCGGTTAGCGGTCCCACGCGGATTTCAGCGCAAAGTCAACGCACTTATCCGGTCCCTGCCGTTTGGGATGACTAAGCAACCATGCGGGCGAATCCCGTGGTTACTTTGCGTTAACGCTTCGAGCTTTTCGCGACAAAGAGATCTGCGGCGCGAATGCGATGCCTGCTTTGGGTCAAAAGAGCGGGGCATAAAGCATCCGCCTTCGTTCATCGCCACGCGACAGCCGTGCTGCACAAACTCGAAGCATATTGGGATCCAGCTTCCGACACGGGGGATAATGCGCCCCAAGATCAATGCAAGTCGTGCACGCATGGCGTTCTGGCCTGAAAAGTCGATCATCTTCCGCGCCGTGAATGGCCAATGGCGACGTGTCCCAGCTCGTTGTGCAATCCGCTGGCGAGCCTCTTCGGCGGTGACAAGCACGGATTGAATTCTCGTAAAAGCCACGGGTGATGAGCCGCCCATCCGGCGGCGGCAAGACGTTTGAACGGGGCCACTTGTATATGTGGACCCTTGATCCGCGGCAGATCGAGTGCTTCCGCAAGCTTAAAGTCATCTCACCCGGGCAGGGTCCAGCAGGCTCGTCGATTTCCAGTCGCTCTCTGGCGGTGCGCCAGCAAGAAACGCGCGTACATGGCAAGCCGAAGAGCAGGCGAGGACGACTGGGAGGATGCGGACATATGTCCAATATGGACGGGGGGCTGCGGGGTGCAAGGGTGGAATGAGTATTTGAGAAAAGGGGTGGAAGGGTAGTCAGGGCGCGGCGTGTCGCGGCCCTTGGTCAAGGTCAGGACATTTTCTGCATCCATTGTGATCTCTGCGGTCATCAGCTTGGAAATCGGGCAATTTTCTTTGGCGGTTTTAGTCGCCTCTTCGAACTGCTCTGCGTGCATCTGGGATCAGATTCTCATCGAAGGTGATTTTGGCACGGTGAAAAGCCGCATTTTTTGTTCGATGAAATACGGTGGCTTTGGTTCAATGCTGTCGCGACCAGGTCGTAGTTTCGAGATCAATTGACAGGGCCATGGAAAAGCCAGGACGCATGGGCTGCTCAATCAGCCTCTTCGGGGTTGGTGGCCGTCTTTGCCCTCAAACGGGTGGTGTTGAAAACCGTAGGCTGGGTCACTGGAGCACGCCGGGTCTGGGTGGAGACGTGCCTTTTGCCCTCCTTGAGGTTACCGGTGCCATTTTCGGAGCCTGATTTTTGATCATAGAATCCTTTCACATTGGGTTCTTGTGAAACGCGAGGCAGGTTGAAATGTTCTACCGTGATTGGGCGCAGCAGTCGATTAACCGCGTAGCGTCTTCATTCGCGGCGAGCCCATCGAGGGTCATAGTACCATGGATCCTGTCAAGATTTCCTGCACCATTTTTGCATGGTTGACGTTAGGGCCAGTATTTCTCGGGGATCGGGTTGATCCAAAGGTTGCTGTTCACTGCTCGCGCGCGCGAGACAGCAGACTTGATCGGCTCGCATTCCAATTGTTCGTTGGCCCGCGGGATAGGCGATCTCGTCAGGGGGACATGGCTGCGTCGCCACAAAAATACATTTGGTAATAGAACCATAGGTTGGCGCAGAACTTCCAATGGTGTCTCAGCTGTTCGGTCTCAGCGGCGACGGTTGTCGCGCCGAAGCTTCGTAGAGACAGTTGTGGGGAAATAGAAGTGTTCCGAGGTGTTTGAATTCGGATTTGGCGGCAGCTGACATTTTTGACAGTTTGAATATGCGGGTCCATCGAGCCGCCGATGTCCAAAAACATAGCCAAGACCTTGACTTGCATTTGCGCGCTCGGGGCGGTTTCACGTCAGGTAGCGTCGGTTCTGCCGTGGCGGCGGATCGTACCGGCCCAGATCGATATTCGTCATTCGCCCCGTCGCGGCACCTGGCGAGGGCGCTTTTAGAGCGGCTGACTGTTGACGGTCGTTGCGGGGTGTGCGCCCAGTTAAACGGAGGACCTACGTCGAAGGTTCTTGAAATTCTGCGTTTCATTCGGGCAAGAGCACGGCTTGAGATCTAACCACCCGGAGCGTTGTATGGCTGCGGTAGTTCGGCCACATATGGCTACAACCAAGTTCGTCATTCTGGCCGATGCGTACACATTCGGGGTTGTTTAGCCATTGCCGCCGAAAGGCGAGTGCCGCCGTTCCAAACCGCATTTGTTGCCGCCCTGATGCTGTTCGTTTTTTGTTCCTCAGCCGCTTGCCGCAGCGTCTCCATGAGTTTATCAATAAACCCCGGCGGCTTCGATCTCGGCTTCTCTTCCGCGGTCAGGCTTTTCAGCCTCTTTTCAGCCATTCAGCGGGATATCCACCGCCTCCATTCACTCGTCGAGGCTGAATGTTTTCCAAGCCAGAGAACGCGGCCCGAAAAGGCGCGGTCGAACTTGTCGATGTTGCGTCGTCTTTGACGCTACTGGTGCGCGCAAGGATAAGTAGAAGACGCGTCTACGTCATAGGTCGCAAGCCGGCCGACATACCATCGAGAAAGGCCAGACTCGCGCATGGACTATACAGGCACTTATGCTGGCGGCAGTTGCTCAAAGAACGGCAGAAACATATATTACGCTCGCGGTTAGCTCGTCCATGACGACTGTAAGGATATGCGACGATGATAAAGGCATCGCAAAGCACCGCGGTATTGAGCAATATCTTGCGGTTTTCCGTTGCGTTTACGGGTCGGTCAGCCCCCCGATAACAGCGCGATCACGGTCAGAAGTATGGACGATCATTTTAAACCCGTTTCCGCTATTTATTTTGAGGCGGGTTAAAGCGACGCGATCTCGCGCATTTTGGCCCGCAACAGCCCAGTCGAGCCAAATCCGTACCGTGCCCAGCCCAGACTGTCTCAGCCTGACGGCCTGCGCTCGCCCCCCGGCGATTTTCCCAGTTCGAGCGCTTCGCCAACGCAGCACAGCAGGGTGCTGAGCAAGGCGCATTTCGCGCAAGCGGGCGTGTTGATATGGGGCGCATCAGACGCATGCGCTTCGGCATCCCTGACCCTTGGAGATCCAGAGTAAGCCCCCAGTTGCGTCGCGAACAAGGCGCGGTGAGGTCGTTCCGGGGTGCGGGGTAGAATAGGTCGACATCCTTATACTGTTTCATTCCAGCGCGGCTTCGGCGTCACCAGATTGCAAGGCGCGGCCCATTGCGTAATGCGAAGGCCGGCGGTGATCTTGCAGCCAAGGCTTTGCGCGCTCTTAATGGCGCTTATAGGCAGACGTCCTGACGTTTTGACCACTGGACCGGCCGCCCAAGAGCGCCTGAGGCGGCGTTCCATTCCGCGTGGGGTGCGGGTCACAAACCGTGCTTGGTCCGAGGTCGCCGGCGATTGATCGTGCAAAAATGCCGGCGGGCGTTGGCCACTTGACCCGTGTCATGCGGATGCGCGCAGGATCGTAGTAGGCGCGTAAGAATTGTCATATCAAGCCGGTTTAACCGGTATGGCCGTTGTCGTCAGTAAAAGACGGAGTCCGCAGGCGGTAGAGATCATTCAGCGGCCGAGGGCTTGCCAGCTCTCGTGAAGGCAGTCGCGACTCTTGGGGCTGGCGTCATTGGGATGAAGAATAGAGACGGCGGCTGCGGGTCTCAGCAGTGACCAGTGGTCTGCGCTGTGGGCGGACTTTTCTTTATTCAATCAGGCTGCTGACATTGGGAGCCACGAAACAGGCGGCTTGCGGCAGCACCTTGCTCGATGGTGCGGACGGCTGACGGCTTGACCGTGAATATTGGCTTGCCGGTGGGTTTGGTCGGGCTGATGTCGATGGCGGGCCTCCTTGCCGCAAACCGGTTCATCAGCGCGGTCAAGTCAGGGCCGAGGGTCGCGGCGGCGCACCGATGACGCGCACGCTGACGGCCTTCGAAACGGGTGAAAATCAGGCGCTCCTTGCCGCTTTCCATACGGAACGACAGCTCGTGAAATCAAGTGAACAAATCGTTGTCTGGGATCGAGGCGCGGGAGGGCCTGGTGCAGGGTTGACGTTTCATCGCGGGCGAGGGAGGCACGTCGAGGCCGCTCCATCGCGCGCGGTGACCACACCGGGTGGCGAGGCCGGTAACTACAGGCCTGACCGCTAGCAACGAGGGCAAACAGTGAGGATCTTTTCATGGACGCGCCCCCGCTGCGACAGCGTAAAGACCGTTCGGGCGACTTTAACGATTATACCAGCGGGCGCACGAAAGTGCGAAAATCATATGCATCATAACCTGACTGCGCTTTTGAGCTGATACAGGTGTTTTTCGGCCGCTATCCCGACATTCTAGGGAGCAGCATGTCAATTTAGAGAAAAATGTCTAACAAATTAAGGCAGGCCCTTGTGACCATCCGTTGCGGAACGTCACAAGTAAGCTATCGCAGTCGGCCGACATGAAAAATAACGGGGCGGTGGAAAATAGGGAGTCGTTTTAGGGGCGTCCAGGGCCGCGGCGTACCCGCGCCCCTTTCCGGTCACTTTGGCGGCGCGGGCCTAAGGCAAAGGCGTTCAAACAGATCATCTCTGCTCGTTTTTTCAGCAACCGCGCCGTGCAGCTTGGGCAGGGCGGATTGCCGTCTTTCTTCAGGTCGGAGCGTCAGATCTTCGCAATAGAAGTTCAACCAATCAAGCACTTCGGACGTCGACGGCTTTTCTTCAGGCCCTGTTGATCGGGATGTCCGTAGATTGGGTTAATGCGTGGTCAGCAGCATCTTTGATACCGGGGTGGTGGACTTCGCCGAATCTTGCGCCAGTGTGGTCCTCTCGGAACTGGAATTAGTGGAAGGAGCCAGCGGCGAGGAAGGCGATGCAGCTCTTTTTCGTTGTTTGAGGTGAGATGGATCACGACTGGGCGGTTCACCGCCTTGATTCGTTTCGCGGTCCTCATAGACGAAAAACTCACTTATCGGCTCTTGCCAATGGTCGTTGGGGATTCGATGTCTGCCTTGTCGATCTCCGCGATCAAAAGTCAACGTCTTGCCCTCCGCTTCGAAGGCCTGTCCATCTTTCCCTGCGGATGTAGTTTTTCACGTCGTGCAACGCGCTCTTTCGCCAAGCTGGCTGTCGCGCAGACGGCTGACGGCGTCATATTCGTACAGGCCTTGTTTTTGGTTGGCCCGAGGTTCGTGGCACTTGATGTTCCATTCAATCATCGGCAGGCCAGAGCGCATTGGAACCTGACGCGCAAGTTTCCGTTTCGCCGTCGTTTCGCCTTAACAAGCAGAGGTCCTTCGCAGTGTCACGGCCGCATTACACCGCAATCGTGAGGTCATCTGTGGCAACGTAAGCTTGAAGTACTTGGATTTCATCTGTTTTCAACTCTTCAACGCGCTATTCTTGGTCCTTAAAACCAACAAACATAATGCTTGTGTATGTGACAATCCGCTAACGCTTGCGTTTAGATGCCGCACGGGAGTGATGTCGAGACGCGCCTTCAGACAGGGATTAAAGACCGCGATGGAGGAATGATATGAAGCAGGAGTTTTTTTTGGCGATGGCTATACCCGCGCCGAAACGAACCGTTCATGAATGATCGGCAAGTTTGAATACTTCAGAACCGCAAACTACTGAATTTGGAAAGTCGAATGCTGGCGAAGCCGCGATAACCATCGAGGGCTTGCGGACGGCAACACGGATATCCCGATGCTGAACGATCGCGCCTCCGAAAGAGACGGACCGCGCGCTTGAACTGCGCAACACGGACGCGCACGCAGCTGGTCCAGCAAGATCGACGGGGCGCTGCGCCGTCATTGACGACAGGTGATGTTCGGGTTAATTCCTTCTGTCCGGGTGACCTATCTCGCTGAAACGTCTGGATGCGCGTATCGAATAATGAGCCTTGAGGCGCAAGAGCGTCATGCGAGCGCAGCGAGAAAGTCCAACCGCGAGATTGATCGGCCTGTAGGCGGATCGCGTATGATTGAAATTTCGCACTAAGAACAATAATGAAAGCGTGCGCGGTGAGAGCCCGGGCGCTTTGTGTATGAAGCTGGCAAGACAGGCTTGTAACTGGGTATCCAGCAACGCGATTGCTAATTGTGGTGGGATTCGGCGGGCTGGCGCACGGCGGCATTTGTCCTGGTCGGGCATGGCCGTTCAACTCTATCTTGAACGGCCCCGCGATACCGAGGTTGGCGCGGGTTGCCGATCAGTCTAAACGGTCATCGCGGTACTGCGCTGCCATGGGCTCGTAATCCAAGCTGACCGGACGCGCCGCGTTGGCGGGGCAAGGCGGTCGTGTTGCCAGGAATATAAGACAAGGCACGCGTGTCGCCGGTGGACTGATGCGGGGCAGGGTTGCGTACCCATATCTTTGTTTTGCATCGTGCCGATCTGGTGGATATCCTCTGGGGCCCTGCAAACGAGGCAATGTGTCGAATTGAGCTGGGCGTCGAGGTGGCAGAGGTGACGCCGGTGCCACGGCGCGGCTGGGCCTCACAGACGGATCGTGTCTCTGTGTGTGTTCTGTATGTTTTGTAATCGTGGATGTTATGTTGTTCATTCCATTTGTCCTGCGGCGCGGCCGTTTTGAATGGCGCAGATCAGGCAGAGTTCACTGGACAGGTGGCATGGCGGCTGTCGTGCTTAATACGCTTTGACCGCATCCGAACGAGGCGCATGTGACCAATGGGACGGGGGCATCTGGTGAGCTCCTTTAACGTGTTGTATGGATCTGGTCAATCTGGTCGCGGTGAAGAGCGGGATCAGCTGGGCTCCGAAGGATGGAACTGCTTGACGATCCGGCCAACCTAAAGCAGGCGTTCGTCAGGCTTGGCGGCGTGCTAAGGCAATGATCACGCGGTTGAAGACCTGCCACGCTTTGGGGGCTGCTCTACATCACCGTGGCCAGACGTGGCATCAGGGCGGGGTCGCGTTTGCTTGCGATTGCTGCGCATCCACCTGCCGTTCCTCGCCAAGGGCGATCATTGGGCTAGAGGACGCGTGGGTGTTGGCTGACACCGTGTTTGAATCACCAGCAGACCATGTCGCTATTAGCCGCTATCCGACCTACGCGAACCACGCGTGTCCGGGTGATCAAAGCGGCGGCAGGTAACGCCAGCACGCTATCACTTGCGCCCTTCGTGCGGTAGTCGGACGCGGCTCCTTATCTAGGATTGACAGGTTGGCCAGTACTCTTGCCCCCGGGGCGATGGTCGGCGGCGTTCAATTGCTTTATACCACCAATTGATGTGACCTGGCGCGCGAAGTAGCTCCGTTTTGCAGTTACATTGGCGCGTTGGGCATCCCGAAAAGGTCCGCGGATCTTCGGGGTGGCAGCAGGTCCAAGGGGATCAAAATAGATCGGTCGCCTTGATCTGGTCGCGCAGCATACCGCAGCGCCGAGAAATCCTCGATCGCGAAGCCGACGCTGTCGAACAGGGTCGATCTGCTTTGTCATCCGTGGCCGCCCTTGCCGCCTGACCGTCAGCACCTGCCAGATTTTCCGTAAAGGATGGTCCCGGTTCAAGCTGCTGGATTGCCCTCGTACGGGTCTGTTGGGTATTCCACAAAGATCCCTGGCGCGGTGGGGGTGCGGGGCCAATTCTTGTCTTGCGGGGCAATCGCCCGCTATGGTTGATGTGGATGCCGCTCCGATGCATATTATCGGTGAGGATGGTGGCGTATTGTTTATTGCGTTTTTGTGCAGGTGGTGCGAATTTGCGCGCCCATGCATGGCTCTTCGGCGGTGTCAGCGGGGACGACTTTAAGCCCCAGCCCTTGCGGTTTGCCGCACATTTGGCGGTGGCGCTTTGTCGATGTCATTACAAAGCAAGCCTTCGTCGATGCCAACGAATGGCCCTTCATCGCGAGGGTCTGGAATTTCGGATGCGCCCCATTGCCAATCATCGCCATGACATCGCGCGCCCTTTGGGGGCCAGCAGCCGCGCACACCGCCGCGTGCGCGTGCGCAGCTGCTGGTTAGCATTGTCAT
>Ga0163217_1003102_pt1 | contig 18728 bp, 32 predicted proteins | sample SynspAceP_FD_185933 | JGI IMG/M metagenome (GOLD analysis project Ga0163217, IMG submission 185933) | Saline lake microbial communities from Ace Lake in Antarctica - Synechococcus sp. Ace-P (PacBio error correction) | ecosystem: Environmental > Aquatic > Non-marine Saline and Alkaline > Saline ...
TATCAATAAAGGGGAAAGGAGAAGGAATAAAAATTGGGGGCGAAACCAGCCTTCAAACAAGCAACCCCCCTGGACCCCAAGGAAAAGCAACACAAGGCCTGGGTAGTTGAAATCAGGGGTCTGGGCCAGGAACGGGGCAAAGATTCCGAGCTGAAAAAGAATGGACCACGGTTTCCCTCGTCAGAACAAAGGTTCAGGCTCCCGACTCTTAATGCAAAAAGCTTTGGTCCCCAATCCACCTTGGCAGCCGAGCTGATTCAGCCCGAAATGCAAGTGAGGCTGATGGGAGAGGCACAGCGCCCTTGGGCGGCCAGGCTTCCTGGAGTTTCGTCCTTTTTGACAGCGAAGGTGCCGATGGAAATTTTTCGCTGAGGCTGACCCCAGTAGGAAAACGCCCTCCACTCCTGGCGGCGGCCGTTCGATGAAGTTCTGGGCCATCAGTTCCTGATGTGGTCGTAGGCCCCCCGACCCCCTCAGTTTCACCAGGTCGGATTGAACGGAATTGGCCGCCTTTTTTCCAAGGGCGATGGTGGCCAGGGTGCGCAGGGTGGGCGGTGCTTCAGTTCCGACGGAAAGCAGAATGTGCGAACCAGATCGCCAGGCCTCGCCGCAGCTGCAGGCTGGTAGCGCGGCCCCTTCCTGCCTGTCTCCAGGGCCGTGTCCGCGTGGGGACGTAGTCCGGCCATACAGGGTGACAGGGCCAGCTTCCAAACCTCTTGCCTGGTCACCAACGTCTGGCTGGTCGCGGCTGGCGATCTCAGCCAGCCCTCGCGTGATGGCCATCGGCCTTGCCTTTTGGGAGGTCAAGGATCGCCTCCACCGGGGCTGGCCAGGGGAGAATGGACCTTCCGGCCGGCTTGACCCCGCTTGATGGGGCGCCCCAGCCCCTTATGGCAGCAGTGGCTTGCTTTGGGACGGGCCTGAATTGCTCCCTCGGTCTTGCTCGCTCGACACCCGGCTCACCGCAGAAGCTCTGCGCAACGTACCGCAAGCTGTTTTCCCGGCTCAGGCCACCACGGGAATCGGCGGTGGGTGGCCCGAGAAACAAGGCATAGCCGGGATTTGCCGGTTCCTCCGAGTGGCGGTGCCCAGTCCCAGAGAGGAACGCCTGCAGGCCGTCGCGTTCGCCATCGCCCACCTGCACGCCCACCACGATCCGGCGACGTCGCGCCCTGGTTCCTGTAATGGAAAATTGCTGAATCGTCCAGTTGGTGGAGGCGCTGACGAAGGCAATCAGCGCCCCGGGCCCGCTCCGGAAATCGAAGCGATAACAGCAGCTCCTCACTGTTTTATCGGTGGAGTGTGGGGCCACCGTTGGGGAGCGGCGCCACCATGGTGACGCAGGTGCAGCTTTGGCCAGCTCGTTGCGGCTCAGATCCCAGGCAGGCGAAGCCTCCCACGCGCAGCTGTTCGATCAGTTGCTTGTGTCGCTTCTGCCGTGATTCTGCACCTCCCAGAAAGTCTGGGCCACGTTGGATCCGCCCATCCGCGTAGCTGAATTCAATCAGGCTTGCGCCTGGCCGAGGCCTCACAGAGCCGGCGAAGACTGCCGGGTGCAGCTCGGGGATCTCCACGCCAGCAATCGCTTTCGCCGTTCTTTCGCCACTTCGGCCCGCTCGGCTACGAAAAGCCGCAGGCGATTCAAAATTCATGTTTGGCCGCCGCAGGCCAGCCGCCCCAGAAGTGCCCCCTTTGCCAGTCCAGCGCGCTGCACATCGGGCTTTCAGGTCCCGGCCACGGCCAGGCCACCGGCGGGGCTCAAGGATCGAGCGGGTGTCCTCGAACACGTCCTAGATCGCCGCACAAGATCGCAATCGGTGTTCAACCGTCACCGATGGCGTCCACGTAGCGCTGGCAGCTCAAAGGTGTGAACGCCCACTTTCGGCGCACCGCACGGCCGTCGGCGAAGCAAGCCGACCTGCTCTAAGCACACCCGCTTGCCGGCGGCCAGCGAGCGGGTCATGGCGTCGGCATCCACCGGCTTCCACCCCGATGAATCTCCACCTTGGCCAGCACGCTCTTGACATAGGCGGCAATGCCGGCCGATCAAGCCCCGCCGCCGACAGCCACGTAGATCGGCGTCAGGGGGAGGCGAGCCTGCCGCAGATTTCAAGGCAAACGGTGTGCCTGGCCGGCGATCACCTCGGGATCATGCAAAGGGTGGTGAAGCTGACTGCCGGCTGGCCTCCAGCGCCGGGCCTTCCAGGTAGGCCTCCGTCATAGTGTCGCCATGCAGAACCACCTCGGCGCGCGGGCCGTCACCGGCGCGCACTTTCATCTCGCGGGGTGGTGAGCGGCCATCACGATCACCGCCCGGCACACCCATTGCCGGCGGGCCAGCGCCACCCCCGGGGCATGGCTTTGCCGGCACTGCGGCAGATCAACCCGCTCCAGCTCCACTGGCAGAGAGGTGAACCATGCGGTGTAGGCCGCCCGCGCAGCTGAAACGAAAGAACCGCTGGAGGTCCTCCGCTTTGAGCAGCACCGTGTTGCCCAGCGAAGCGAAAGTTCGGGGGCCGGATCGAGTGGCGACTCGATCGCCAGTCGTAGACCGGGCCGCAGGATGCGCTGCAGATAGTCGTCATGGCCCATGTGGCAACCGCCGCTCAGGAAAGGGGACCAGGAACCCGACCCCTGAGGCAACCGTAGAATTGACTGTTTACAGAACAGGGCGGGGGCATGCATCTCATGAGCTGAGCCATCCCAAATCAACTGCACGGGTTGACCACTGGCGAACTCGAAGCCCTTTGCCAGCAGATCCGGGAGGAAAACACCTGGAGGTGGTGTCCACACGGTGGTCACCGTCGGACCGGGCCTGGGGGTGGTGGAACCACCCTGGCCCCTTACCAGACTCCTCGATCTCGACATCGACCGGGTGGCCTGGGATGTGGGCCATCAGGCCTATCCCAAGCTGATCACGGGCCGCTACAGCCAGTTTTCCACACGCCTGCGCAAGCAGGGGCGGGTCGCGGGCTACCTGAAACGCTGCCCGAGAGCCGCTTCGACATTTTCGGTGGCTGGTGCATGCCTCCACCAGCATTTCGGCGGCCCTGGGCATGGGCCTGGCCCGTGACCGCGTGGCGAAGACTTCAAATTGCGTGGCCGGTGATCGCGATGGTGCCCTCACGCGGTGGCAATGGCCCTGAGGCGATCAACCATGCCGGCCACATGGCCCAGGACCCGGCTGCGGTGGTGCTCAACGACAACGACATGTCGATCTCTACGCCCGTGGCGCCTCTTCCCACGTACCTCAACCGCAAAGCGGCTGAGGCCCCGCGTTGCAGTTCCTCTCCGGCACGCTGAGAGGCGGTGAAGAATCTGCCTTTCTGCACGGCGAGCCTGCCGACTGAGCATCTAAGACGCTCAAAGAGAGCTGAAGCGGCTGGCGGTGCCCAAGTGGGCCGCTTGTCTTTGAAGAATCTCCGGCTTCACCTATCATGGGCCCTCGGTCGATGGCCACGACATCGCCGAAATGGTGCGCACCTCCAGGCGGCCCACCGCTGTGAATGGGCCGGGTAACTTGGTTTCATGTGGTCACCACCAAGGGCAAGGGCTACCTACGCGAGGCCGACAGGTGGGCCTATCACGCCCCAGTCGGCGTTCGATCTCAAAACCGGGCAAGGCCTTCCGTCCGAGCAAGCCGAAGCCTCCGAGCTACAGCAAGGTTTTTCGGCCCAGACCCTGGTGAAGCTCTGCGAGCACGACCCCCACGGTTTGTGGGGAATCAACGGGCCGCGATGGGCCACCCGGCCACTGCCTCGCCTACTCGAGAGGGCGCTGCCAAGCCAGTATCTTCGACGTCGGCATATCGCGAGCAGAATGCCGTGGACGATGGCGGCCGGCCATGGCACCCCGCCGGCCTCAAGCCGGTGGTGGCGATCTACAGGCAACCTTCCTGCAACGGGCCCTTGCGACCAGCTGATCACGATGTGGCATCCAGAAGCTGCCGTCACCTTCGTGCTCGATCGGCCGGCATCGTTGGCCGCCGATTGGCCCCACCCACCAGGGTCAGTACGACATCAGCTATCCTGCGCGCCGTCCCCGAACTTCAGCGGTGATGGCCCCCAAGGGATTGAGGCCGAACTGCAAGCGCAATCTCCGTCAACCTCGATTCACCAGCAACGGCCCTGCGCGCTTGCCGGCATTCCCCGCGGGAAGGCGAGGGCTGCCCCTGGCCGAAGAAGGCTTGGGAGCCGCTGAGATCGGCCGCGGTGAGCAGCTGGCCGATGGCGGATTGACCTCCTGATCGTCGCCTATCGGCGGCCATGGTGGCTCCGGCCCATGGCCACCGCTGGACTGCTCCAGGAAACGGCGTGCGGGCGGCGGTCGCAATGCCCGCTTCCCTGCGCCCGCTTGATCAAGACCTGATCCTGCCGCTGGCACGGCGCAATCGGCCGGGTGGTGACGCATGGAAGAAGGGACGCCTTGCCTGGCGTTTCGGGTGCCGCAGTGGTGGAAAGCCTCACCGCACGAGTGTTTGGGTGGCCTGTCCTTGCGGATGGCATTCCCGCCAGCTGGTGGATCACGCCAGCCCTGACCAGAGCAAACAGGCCCTCGGCTCACCCCCGCCCCAGAATGGCGGAGCGCATCTGCCAGCGTTTCGGCTTGCCCTCAAGCGCCAGCCGTTGGCGGTTTTGAGGCCCAGCTGAGCACTCCGTTGCCAGGTGCTGGTGGTGGGCTGTGGGGCCCTCGCCGGTGGCGAGCTGGCCAGGGGTCTGGCCAGACATCAGCCTGGATGTGCCTGCTTGTCGACAGGTTGCCCGATCTGCGCCGGGGCTTGCCTTCAGTAGCGCCCGCCTGGCGATCGGGCCAATCGAGCAGTTCGGCCTGCCAGCTGAACTGGTGCCGTCCTGGAACGGCTGGCCAGATGCATGGCCCCCGCGGCGGCCCGTTGGCGCTGGCAGGCCCGAGCGGCCCTTGGGGGCGTTCTCGTTTCGGTGCGCTGGCGCCAGTGGTTTGGCGGCGGAATGTGTGGGCTGGGGCGGGGCGTGCGCCTGGGAACCAGGCCCTGGCCTGCGCGCCTGGCGGATCAGGAGCCGGTATGGTCACCAGGCTGCGTCAGGCCGATGGTCCCAGCTGGAGGTGAACCAGCGACTGGGTGGTGGATGTCCAGCGGTAGCAGCGGTCGTTGATCGGTTGAACCGGCGGCTGACGCCGATCCTCTGGTCTGACGTCCTCGGGCCGAATGGTTGATGGAAGTTCCGCTGAGCACTTGCAAGGCCTGGTCGGAGCGGCTGAGCTTCTTCGCTTGGCAGCGACTGGATGCCCAGGGGTATGGCTGGTGTTTCCCGATGCAAGCCAGGGCGCCTAAGCTGGGGTCTGCCGGTGGAGAGTGAGAAAGCCCAGGTCTGGGCCGGAAGCTCTCAGCGCTGGGGCCCTGGATGGAGAGGCTGTTGCAGCCGCTGCGGCCTCGAGGAGGCTCGCCGTGATCGATCGCCATGGCGGCCGAATCCGTAGCAGTGTCGGGCCGCCGGATCGCCATTCGCCGCCGGTCGGCGCTGGCCCTTGGGGATGGCATCAGGGCACCGCCATCCTGCTGGCGGCGAGGCATTACGCCACGCCAATGGACCAGTTGGGCGCTGCTTGGTGGAATCGCTGGCGGAGGCCCTGGCTGGTTCGCCGGCCCGCTGAACAGCTATCCCAGCTCTGCTTGCGCTCAGGAACTGGCCTGGGGGCGTTGGGGATTGAGGCGGCCGATTGGCCCGCCGCACCTGCTGGGCCTGGGGACCAGAGGGCCGACCGGCGGCTGGAGCGACTGCTGCGGGGGCTCCCATCAAACCAGCAGGGCAGAGGATTCTCCGCCCTCTGTTCGACTATCGCTTGAGCGCTGATGGCTCAAGCCTTGCCCCTACTGCTGCGGCTGGCGCTGAGCGCTGCGCCGTTGAAAGGGGTTCCCGGTGAACCGTTAAAAGGGGGTCGTCGTGTTTCAGAGCCGCCGCGAGAAGCGCAGCCCCTGGATCATCGCCGATGCCGAAGATGTGGTCCGAGGCTAGTGGTGCCGAGCAACGGCCCGATGCCCGAAACCTCCGAAGAATTGGGGGTTGGGCATGGCCGGCCCCTGCTGACGGGACATTGAGGTGGCCTTGCCGATCGCGATTCGCAACGACGTTGCAGACGATCATCACCAGGGCCACTTGGGGGGACCAAAGTGAATGAAGCGGGGGCCATGGCCAGAGCGGAGCGAGCCATCGCGGAGCAGTGAGTGTCGGCCATCTTCGGGGAAATCGGCGCGGCGGTCACGGCCGCTTAAGACTTGTTTCATCGGAGTGCCTCGCCTGCCTCCGTCGCCGGCCTTCGCTGGCCTTGCCGAACGCCACTGAACCAGCAAGGATCACAGGTTGCCGACCGTCAGCTAAACGATTTCGGCGGCCGCCCGTGGAGGGCGTCCACATCAGCCAGCTGCGCCCGGAAGCGCTGTTCAGCGACCACGGCGGCCACGATCGTCCACGGCGTCACGAACACCCAAGGGTGAACTGGAACCCCCCGGCAGGCCATCGGTGGCAATCCGCCCACTACGCCCCGCAGCGCAAAATGCCAAGGGAAATAGGGAAGCAGCGAGATCACGAAAACCAGAGGGCCAGGATAAAATCGGCTGCCCAGAGATTCCAGCAAGGCGTAAGCCGGTCCAGCTTGGAAGCAGGCTCATGGGCCTTTGGGGCTCGGCGGGCAGCAGGTTTCCAGGGCGGCGGCGGCGAGGGCCAAATTGGCCATCAGGGTGGTGAAAGGCCTGCGCAGCCAGGCCAGGCCTGAGGGCATCGGGATTGTCCGAACAGGTGCCTAGGTGCAGGCGCCATGGCGCTGACAGTGCCGGCAGCAATCGCCAGGGCGATCCAGGCGCCATTTGCGGCTCATCCGCTCTCTCCCCCCAGAAGTGATCGCCACGATCGGCAGAGCCACCTCCAGCACCGAGGCCGATGTGGATCCACAGGTGGGCAGGGACAGGGCATGCATGTCTCCCGCCGTCGAAGATTCCGGAAGTACGAAGCCTTGAAGCTCGGCTGTGGCGCCCCGAGCGGGCCAGACAAGCGGAGCGATGGATGCGCCTCCACTCCACACCACCTGGTGGACCCGTCCCTGCCGACCCCGACGAGGGCTGCAATCAGCCGCGCTGATCCCAGGGTGTTTGCTTTGCGGCTACTACGGCGAGCAAACAACCTTGGCGATGACGCCCTGTTGGGAAGGCCCTGTTAGGCCAAACTCCCCGGCTGGAAATCGTGCGGTTTGTCACGGCGTTCGACCAGGCTGAGATCGAGCGCTTGCTTCGCACTGGAAACCACGCCGCGGCGCACAGTTTGCCGGCGTGCTGGCAGCCCTGGGCTCCTGCCGGCCTTGGTTGCTCGGGAGGCAGCCTCCTTCAGGACTCCACCAGCTTTCCGCAGCCTTGCTGTATTACTGCGCCTTGATCCTGGCGGGCCCGTTTGAGACGCAAACCCGTGTCTGCTCTGGCCAGGGTTGGGGGCCCTGAGGCAGGCGTCGCCAGCCGCCCTGTTGGTCCGCTCTTTGTTGCCCTGTGCAGGCGTCAGCTGGCGCGAAGCGCCCGCCTCAGCGCAGCTGGCCTCAAAGCTGGGGCCTCCAATGAGACGTGGGCTGCAGACCCTGTCCTGGTCGCTGCCGGCCCAGGTGTGGCAGGGGGCTGGTGGGCCGATTGTGCTCTTTGCTGGCGACTCCAGCGTTCTACTGGAGGGCCGCCAGTGAGCCTCGCTGCTGGAGGCTGTGGATAGCTGGCGCAGGGTGCGAGCGGCAAGGTGATCTGGTTGCCCTTCCCCGCGATCAAGCTCGCGGCCTGCTTCTGCCCGCCGGCAGCCGAGGGCCCTCGTGCCCGAACGGCTGCTGCAGCGCAGCGAAGAGCGCCCAGATGCGATCACCCTGCCTGCTGCTTCAGACCTGTTCAGTGGCGCTGGGCCTGGTGGTGCGATGCGCCTGCATGGCCTGATCCTGCCGCGCTCGCCGGCGCCCCTGCGTGGCGCTCAGTTAACGACCCGAAAGTGGCTGCCGGCAGCCGGTGCAATCGACTGCCCCGCCAGGATCTTGACCAGCTGTAAGGCCAAAGAACCTTGCGGATGAGCTGGGAGGCAAGCAACTGTGAACCGGCCGTCCATTACAAACAAATCGCTGAATTGCGAGCCAGTACCGCCATTCCACGCAAAGCTCCTGAATCGCTGGCTAAACCAGAACTGTTGTGAAGCGGATTAAAACCAACAGAACCCAAAAGCTATAAGGTGCTGTTGGATCGGTGGATGACTGCAACTCAAATCAGATTGTTTGGACAGGTCGATGCCCAGTCTCGCGGGCCCATAGGCCCCGAGACCTTTTTCTGAATGGTGCGCAGCGTGGCTGGTGCGACGCGCAGCCTCAACCAACGGCTTTGCCTTTCAGCCCACCAAAGGCGGCGCCCTGAAGGTTCACCTGCTGGAGTTTCTTGGTGCGCAACGGGGAAATGGCTGACGGCCATGCCGTTTGTTTGCGCGCTGCCGGTGAGTTGCACAAACCGGGACTGACAATCAAATCAGAACGACAACTGGGCACAAGCCCACCAACACTTTAAATCAAAGGGTGGTGGATCTCTGCTGGAGTGCCCGAAAAGGTCGCAAGAGATTCCTGCGGCGATCAGAAGCCTCGTTGGCAGCATCAAGCCGCCCCATCAGATCGGCGCTGCGCTGCGGAAGCCAGCCAGCTCCTGGGGTTCCAGACCGCCCACGGAGAGACGGGCCATCTCATAGATATGGCGGGATGAGCTCGTCGCAGCTGGCGCGTGGTGAGGTGCCGCCCGCCGGTGATCACGGCTCCGGACGAGAGCTTGAGCACCCCTTCAACGAGCGGGTTGGCCGGCGGGTTTGATCAGGCAGCACGGTGATGGTCGGGCCAGGCCGGCAACCGTTGCTCATCAGGGCTCCATGCGTTGAGGCGGCGCATCTGCCTCGGCAAACAAGGATCAGGGCCGGCAGGGCGTTCACCCTTGAGTGCCTGCACCTGCAGGGTCACTTGGTCGTTGGCCCAGGGCTTCTTTGAACAGGCTTGCGCAGTTGCTTCGGAACTGTCCTTTGCCCCGCGTCGGTATGCCGCTGTCTTCCTCCTGCATGGCTCTCGTCAAGTTCGGGCAATCGACGCGCAGGAAGGTGGATGTCCTCAATGGCGCGCTTCGACCAAGGGATGAATGGGCGTCAATGAGTTGAATTCGGCCAGCAGCACTTCGGCCCCTCCCCTCCACAGCGCCAGGGGTCCGCGCGGCCGGCCTCTCGGTGCAGTAGAGCACCCGTTTGTCGTTGTCTCCGGCAGGCGGCTGCGGTAATCGGCAGGGTGGTGAAGGCGACTCCGCGGTGGTGGCCGAAACAACAACCAGATCCGCTACCTGTTTCGGCGAACTCTCGTCTTCCATGGCGACCGATCTTGATGAACGCGCGATCCCCTCCCAGATTTCGTTGTAAGCTCGGCTCGTCCGATGCAAGCTGCTTGAGGCGCATCGCCCACCTTCTTGGCCACGAAGCCACCGATCGAGCGAACACGCCGGTCGGTCTGCAGGCGCTGCGGCTCACGTCAGAGGGATTCGGGTGATCAATCCGCCGCGCAAGGGCAAGCAGGTAGCGGGGCACCACTTCCTTGAATCGAATCGCTGACAACCCTGGTTGCAGTAAGCCGGATTCGCCTTCTCCAATCACCGCGACCGGTCAGTTTGGAAAATAGAGAATGCCCTGAAGGTTGTAGGGGTAATCGGTGCTGAGCGTGGACCCAGAGCAGCGGATCGGCCTTGAAGGGGTAAATGATAGCGATAGAGCTCGATGTAGTCCTTGTCGTGAGATCACGGGCGCTCTGGCCGCCAGGGAGCCTGACGCTTGTTCAGCCGTTCCGCCTTCCAAGCTGCACTTCTACGGGCGGAGTCCAGTAGGTGGTGAATCAATGCCCTGATTCTTGCCGGGCTTCGATATATTCGAAGTTCCCTCTTCTGCATGTGCAGGATGATGTCAGTTCCCGTGTGGTCTCGCTGGCCTTCTTCAAGGCTAAATTGGGAGAGCCATCACAGCTCCCGCGCACCGGCTCCGCTTCTGGGCGAGCGCTCAGCGAAACCATTAGTTCCAACCTTGGCGCAACCATGAACTGGAATAGAAGCCAAGCCCGAAAATGGCCGATGATCGCATCATCTTCGCGTTTTTATTTCTCAGAAATTCCCTTCGGCGCTTGGAGAGGCACTGATTGATGTAGCGCTTTTCACTTCCATCGCGCGACATACCATGCCGTTTGTCGCTGAGTGACAGTTTTTGTTCCCCGGTCGATGCGATCTGGATCTTGCCTTCTTCGCCCTCGGCGCAATCACCGGCCCATCGCCGCCAATACGGCGCTTGCTGATCGCAATCACGCCATTTGCTCACGCAGCTTCCCGCAGGAACCCTCAATGGCCTAATAGACGGCCCTTTCTTTGATGAATCGGAAAAATGGTTCTCGTGTGGATCTGAATCTGGCCCTGTTCCAGCACCGTCATGGGATCGGAAGATAAAAAATCAGCAAGGAACTAGGAAAGGGCGCCGGGCCCATCAAGCCCGGCCAGGGAGGGTGACCGAACCCCTTAACTCCGTCACTAGAGCCCGGCGAACCACTCGTAGCCCCTTGTCTTCCCAGGGCCGCTGCGCGTTCAGGGTGGCGATCACCTGGAAGGCGGTGACCCCATTTGCTGAGCTGTAAGCCGAGCTTGATCGGCGTGGCAGGCGCACAGGCGCTCCGTTGACCACCGGCAGCGGTGCCCGTTCATGCCCGTGGCCAGCAGGGTCTGGGGGTGTAGGGCTGCGGCGATATCCAGGCTGGAGAAAGTTACTGGTCGGCTGAACAATCGCCAAGATAGCCGCCCAGGGCTGGAGAACTCCCCCCAGGGCTGAGCACATCCGCCAGGCGCACCCCCCGCCAGGCCCACGATCGCCCGCCCAGCCCTCCACGCAGACATGGCGATGACGAAATCATGCTGGGGCAACGCCGCCAGATCGGGCCAGCTCAGTTCAGCGGCTGGCTCACCAGTCATCGACCTGCAGCCGTAGCTTCTGGATCCAGCCGGGAACTCCCGTGAAGCTATTGACGCAGAAGTCGTCTGGATCCACTTGATCACGGCGGAATTCGGCACGCGGATCCGGCTCTGCATCAGGGCCCTCGGATGCGTTCATTCAGTGTGGGTGCGTTTGCCCACGCTTTGCTGAGCCGTTCAAGGCGCAGCCTCCTAGCAGCAGCGAGGAGCGCCACTGACGCCAAGACCCAGCCATTGGCGGCCGCTTCACAGAACACATCCCGCGCAGCAGGCGCAAGCCACCAACCGCCAGGAGAGAACCGCAAATGGCTGATCGTGAGCAGGAGCAATGGCGGGGTCGTGGCCAGATGGCTGTACGCGCAGGGTCCTGCCAACTGCTGATCCCGAGAGGTTCGGCGAAGCTGAACAACCCGATACACCAGACTGGGCCGGCCTTGAACAATGGCCAGGCCTGTGATCAGGCCGAAACCCAGTACCCCAGCATCAGGCCTGTACACCAGGCGATGGGCGAGAGCCGCCGTTTCTGGCGGTTTTCGCTGGCGCAGCCGCTCAAGAATCGCCCCCCGCCATCGGCCAGGCGCCTGCCGGCGTTGGTCGAAGAGCAGGACGATCCAGACCGCGAGAATGGGGCGTAGAGGCCCATCAAGCGAAGTGCAGTCCCGGCCCCCTGCCGCCCAGCCCCCAGGGTGACAGCCTCGGCACGGTGGCTCCCTCGCGGCCGCCGAACACGATTTGGCGTTTATAGAATCTGCCAGGCCGGCCTGCCGCCCATCAGCAGCCCAAAGCAAAAAGCAACGGCCAGATCAAGACATGAAGACCCGGCCAGCCGGCATCCTCCGAATCGGGCAACTTTCGGCGTGGCCATCGCTCAGCGTCGCTGCGGTCGGGGCGCTCTTCAGCCAGGATCGCCCTCTTAACCGGGAAGACCTGCAGGCAGATGCCGCAATCGATGCAGGTGTCGAAGTGATCCAGTAGAAACTGGTCCCCTTGCTGTTGGCCGCCTCGCCGGTGAATGCAGGCCACCGGGCATGGCATCGACGCAGTCAGACACGCCCTCGCAGACCGTTGGGTGACGATGTGGGGCCTGGCCGGGCTTGGGCCCGTGAAAGTTCGCCCGATCCTATAATGTCTGGCCGCAGGCTCAGCCGAGCAGTCCCAGGCCGCTTGCCTGCCCCTGGCGCTGGCGATGGCCTCGGGCCTCCGGTTTGTTCAAACAGGGATCCGGGAATCAACTTCGGCCGACTGGCCCAGCGATGCAAGGCTTCCAGCCTATCCAGCGCCTGCGGCCAGGCCGCCATGGTGCTGCCATTTGTTTGGCGTAGGCCACCAGTCGCGATCCTGGTGTGAATGCGACCCGGTTGGCCGGGTCGATCAGTCGCGGATTTCCTCGATGCGGAAGCCGAATCCCAACCCGGCTGCTCGGCTGGATCAGGGCAGAACGTGTCTCCACCAGGGCGTCGTAACGGCCGGCTCGCGCTTTGGGCAAATTTCCACCGGCGCCTCCCGACCTGGCAGACCCGAGCCCTCTCGAACCGAGCCTGACGTCGGACCCGGTCGAACGTATTGAACTTGGGGCTGGAAGCTGGGGGTCTGGAGGGCTGAGAAATCTCCGACTGCCAGACGAGTAGCGCTCGCCACTGGCGCGACGATTTCCAGGGTGGTGGCCCAGCTCCGCGAGCAGGGGAGTCGGGCCCAATTGCCGCTGCAGCTCCGGCAGCAACCCGCGCCGGCTGCCCGCAGCTGCAGCAGCTCCTTGCAGTTGGTGCACGTCGCCTGCGGCAGCTCACAGGGCGCCGATGGCCAGGGGTTGAATCGGTGAGGGGCCCCTTGCCCGGCAGGCGTGGCGCTGCTCCGCCGGCACCGCGATTCGAGCAAGGCCCCGAGCACGCGGGTACCACCAGCACAGCGGCCGTGGCTGGCCTTGAGTCCCCAGGGTTTCGGTGCAGCCAGCAGCAGCGCATCAGCTCGGCATCCGGCGCGGCCGAGCGCACCCCCGAGCAACTTCCACGCCGCTCTGCAGCCGTTTCGCCCTTGATGCGCTGGCCGCCGCCGTCGCCCGGTGAGGTGCGAAAAATCGGCCCTCAGCCCACAGCCGCAGAGGGCCGTGGCCTGGAGGCCCAGGCCGGGTGAGGCGCGCACGCACGATCGGGTCCGTCAGTTCTGGCCGCAACGCCAGCGGTTCCCTCCACGCCAATCGCCAGCACATCGTTCTGAGGCTTTGCCTGGCAGCAGCTGGAGCGTGTCGAGATGTTCAATCGCCGGCGGGGCACTTCCCTGATAGCCCCAGAGCCGATAAGATCGTGGCCATTTTGGGCGCAGAGGCGGCGGTTGCGATCCACCTGGCCGGGATTGAGATCCCTGGCAACGGCGGCGGGTTGCAAGGCCCATGGGGAACGGCAGCGGCAGATGGTGGTCCTTCGGGCGATCCTATGGAAAAGGCTCGCCTTCAGGCACCTCGTCAGGCTTCCGCCTCAGGGCCAGGGATGCCGTACAGGCGCCAGGCAAGGGGCGGGCATTGGGCCAGTCAGCCATCAGGGGTTGTGAAGCCCGGAAGCGAAGCGATCAGCTCCGCCCTTCCTGAGCTTGCAGGGGCGATCCGTCCGTAGCGGCTCACCACCCCCTCCGCCGCCTGCTTCAACGGAGCACCACACCGGCGGTCCGATGTCCCAGCTCGAGGCCCTGCGTTTCCAGTAGCTCATCGTAGCCGGCCGGCCGGCCACGAAGGCCCAAGATCCACCGCGCTGAGCCGCCCCCGTCCGGACGCCACGGGTGCGGTGGTGTGAACCAGCAGTAACTCGGCCGTAGTTGGGGTGGTCCGGCTGGCTCCTCTGGCCGGTTCGTAGCGAAGCCGCGTGACCAAGCAGCGATCGCCGGCCAGATTGCTGCATGCCGCTCACCTGAAGGCGCGGTCGTTGCAGCCGAGCACCCAGACCGCGGGCCGCCAGTAGTCAACTGGCGCAGGGCCGGGCTCGATGGCCCCAGCAGGGCAACCCCGCCAGGTGAAAGGCCCACGCGAGGTGGCGAAGAAGGGTAGTGAGTGGGCGTATATTGGTGGTGGCCATCGAGGGGATCGACGCACAATTCCAGCGCGGCCCTCGGCTGGGGTGGCGGCCGTGCTTTCCTCCCTCGGCCAGCAAAACACCGAGCTTCGGGCGTTTGGCCGAAGAGCACCTCCAGCACCGCCGCCTCGGTAGCCAGATCTTGCTCTGTGACGCAGATCTCCAGCGCGGCCTTTTTCTTCGCGGATCTGCTCAAGATGGCCATAGAACTGCTTGCAGTAGCGGCAGTCCGGCGGCGGGCGGCGGAACGGGCTACACCACTGAGTCGTTCGATCTCAGTTGACCCCTCCGAGCGGCCAAGGCCTGAATCGACAAGGCCTGAATGGCCGCTGCCCGCCCTCCAAAGGTCTGCTGCTCATCTTCTTCGATCGGTAGACGGGGCGGACCTTACCCCGCCCGAAAAGCGACCGAACTGAAGGTTCGTAGACCTCGTCTTCGTCTGGTTTCCACTCCTGCAAGCGTCGGTGCCGCTGGCGACGCATAACAAGCAATACCCCGGGGCCCGCAGCACGTGGAGAGGCAAGGAGATCACCTTGGTCCGATGCGGCTTCATCACCCGCACGGCGCAGGTGGTGCAGCACCCATTTCGCAGCTGAATGGCACGGTTCCCTGTTGCTCGAAGCTCGCGAGATGTAGTCCCGCCCTCGGGCACGTCAATGCAATCACCCGGTCTGCTGGCGCCAGTAGACCGTGAATCGGAAATCAGTTTTCGCATAGCGGCGGCGAGAACGTCAGAGCTACTGCTTACATTGCCACCGTGGCCCTGGTCTGCGATGGAGAGGTGGCCGAGTGGTCGATGGCGCAAAGCACTGGAAATGCTGTATCGGGCAACTCTATCGAGGGTTTTCGATCCCTCCTCTCCGTAGTCATCCAAAAAAGCCCGGCCATTAGGCCGGCTTTTTTCTTGGGCTTCTAAAAAAGCAAGAAGTCCTACAATGGTTGGCCAAGAGTTTGAATTGTGCCATAGATTGTGGCCATAGAATTTGGTGGCCATAGATTGGTTGGCCATAGATTGTGGCCATAAGAATAAACATCCCCAAGCAAACGCGAGTTCAGCCGAAGCGGCCGGTGACGTAGTCCCCTGGGTGGCTTGTTGGGAAGCGGTTGAATTGAAGATTCTTCCGGTTTCGTCAAACTCGACGAAGATATCCCTTTGCCCCGTACCACCTTCGACGGCCCTCGGCATTGAAGAAAGCCGTTTGATCAGACACACCGCAATCCGTCTGCTGCATGTTGTGGGTCACGATACGATCGAGAAGGTTTTCTTGAGTCGTCCGCATCAATTCTTCGATCTTCAGTGGTGGAGATCGGATCAAGAGCGCCGAACACCGTTCATCCATCAGACTCACCTCCGTTTCGATCGCATCGCCCGGGCGAATGCAGAGCCGTTGCTGCTGGCCGCCGAGAGGAGTTGCCCGCTTTCCTTGATGTTGTCCTTGTTTCATCCCAGATCGAAGGCCTTGCGCAAGCGAACTCTCCACCAACTCACCATGTCGCCGTGAAGCCGTTGATGCGGGCAACCGAGGCGATGTTTTTTCGTAGATCGAGTTTCGGAAAGGATCGGCTTGCTGGAACACATACCGATCCCGACGCCTAACCTCAACGGGATCCACCTCCGGGGCGTAGATGTCTGGCCATCAAAGATCACCCGGCCCTTGAGAAAGTGCAGCCCTCGATCAGGTCGTTCATCCGGTTGAGCCCCGCGCAGCCACGGTGACTGCCCCACCCGAAGGTCCGATTAAGGCCGTCACCTTGCCGCGGGGAATTTCAAGATAAGACATCACGAACGGCTGGAACTGCCGTAGCTGCCTCGTGACTTTCCTCAGGGACAGGCAGCCTCCTGGTTCGTGATGGCCTGGTGTCTTGCGGCATCGTCATGGTCATGGTGAGAGGGCGGGAAACGGCGAGGAAGGGATGGATGGAGCAGAGACGCTGAGATTGGTGGGGCATCACATGCTTGCAAAACGGCGCAGGCCAGCGGCCAGGAGGTTGGCTCCCAGTCAGAACCACCAGCAACGACGAGGCGCCCAGGCGAGTTCGTTCTTGGGGCATCGAATGGCAATGATCGCAAAAATTATAAATTAAAACCGACATCGTGGCGGATCGATTGAAGACCCTTCGGCCAAGAAGGCGTGAAAACAGTGCGGTGAAAATGAGGGGTGTGGTTTCACCGGCTGCACGCGCAATTCCCCAGCACCACACGGTGGCAATCGGTGTGAAGGCGCTGGAAGGGTGATGCGCGTGATCGTTCACGAAACTTGGAAGGCTCCCCTCCGATCGCCCCCATGCCTGAGCGCTTTGGGCACAAGCCCTGAGAACCCTCGTCTGTGGTTTTTGATCACGGTGGGCAACATCAGGATCGCAAGGCCATGCCCGCCTGCGGCAAGCCGTGTACGCTGACCAGAACACCCGCGGGTCGCCACGATTGGCCCCATACACAAGACGCCGCAGATGATCACGGCACCCCGGCCGAGGAAGTCGTTACCCGGCCGGATGAACTGGGCGAAACAGGCCGCTTTTTAATATTCGGCAGAAAATGCCACACCAACCCCCAACTGGAATGGCAATCAGGGACCACCAGGTGACCAACGACGTGCCGATGAGGGCGTTGGGCCGATCCCTCCTCCATCAGACCGGGAGCCGGCGGTAGTTTGGGTGAATCAGATTGATCGCTGATCAGCCCGCCCCCCCTCAGAATCACGTAGATGAGGACAAGGAACAGTGGCAGCGAACTCTGCGATCCAAGCTGAAGCCACCAGCAATCGTGGTGGAACAGTCGATCAAGCCGGTTGCGTCTCAGCGACGGAATTCAGCAAGGATGAATGCTTGATGCTGGGGTCGAGGGTCGTCATCGAGATTCAGGATCTGGAGTTCGGTTCTGTGGGTATGGATTTCTTGAATAAGTATGATTCAGAACAATTGAATAATTATCCGAGCTGAAGGTTGAACGACTTAATAGGCGGAGGCTGAGCTTTTTGAACAATCCACTGCGCCAGAATATTCACCGTGAAGGTGAGCAGCAGTCCGAATCAAGGCTGCATAGAGAGGGCTGACACTGAATGCGCTGGATTCGCCAAATTGGGTTGCCAGCATGGCTGAAGATCGTGTGCACCGGTGCCAACAATGACAGCTGAAAATTAAGTGGAGTTGCCACGATGATCATGGGTCACGGCATGGTTTCCCATGGCACGGCCGAGGGCCAGCAATGACCCCTCCAATGATGCTGAAAATTCGCGGCGGGCAGAAATCACATTGAAGATGGCAATCCAAGCGGTCGCTGCCAACGCCGTAAAGTCCCCTTGCGTAGGGCCGTGGGCGACCTGGTTGAAGGGCGTCCCGCGGGAAATGGCGTGATGATCGGCAGACATCATCCACCACCAGGATCCAAATCGCTGGGGCCATCCCCCGGACCTTTGGTGTGGTGCTGACAGTGGGAACCACCCAGGGGAGGCATGGAGAAAGTTTGAGAAAGGGGGCCGAAGGATGGGGCCTCCATCGACAAAGATGGCCCTGAAACGGCCAAGCACCACTGAGGGGATCGCAGCCGAACAATTCCACCCATCACCCCGTTGATGTCGCGCCAGCGGTTGGGATCAGATGTTTCGGTGATGAAAATTGCCGTGCCAACTCCCGCGGAACGCAATCAGCAGCGCCAACATACGACGCGACACTCAAAGTCCGTAGATCGCCGTGACGGCCCGTACTCACCGGTGACGGGTTCCAGCTGGAAGGGTGGTCAGAAATGTCACCCGAAGGCCTTGATCGCGTCTTGGGCGCTTGGAACACACAAGAAAGATCCACCACCAGACCGATGGGCGACGGTGGAGGCCAGCAGAATGGTGAGACTGCGAAAGCACTGTCATTTGTTTAATCCAGCGTGCTGAGGGCGGGCAGCGCCTTAATTTGAAGCGATCACAGGTGGCTCCGGTCTCATCGCGGAGCAGGGAAAAAGTACGCATCGTCAAAAGTTAAACTGAACTAGCGAAAAATCGTAGAACTGACCCCCGCTTCCATGCCACTTAAAGAACGCGTTAATCCCCAGTCTCCGCCTGAGTCCCCTGCGGCCTCGGCTCGGCTGGAGGTGCCGGGCGGCTCTGGCCGCTCCCCTCGCCACAGGCCTGAAGAGCCGGTAGTTGGGTCTTCGATTTGGGGTCCCATGGGGCGCATCGTTTGGCACCACATCGACTTTGGGGCACCACCAATTCGGTGGTGGCGTTGCTGGGAGGGTGGCAGCCTCAGGTCCATGCGGCCAATGCGTGAAGGCAAGCCGCACCCTCCTTCGTGGTCGGTACAGCCGGGAGCAGGAAGCGCTTGCTGGTTGGACAGCTGGCCGCGGCGCAGCTGTGCTGAAACCCGCGCAACAGCTGTCGCCAATCTCACCGCGGTTTCGCTTGGTCGCAGCTGGGATTGAGCTTGAGGAGAGGCAGCTCGCTGTCTTACACGACTCCGGGCAAACGACAGGGCAATGTGCGCGTGAGTCTGGCCCGTCACGGAACGGGAATATGCCCGAAAAGAACCTGCTGGCCAGCATCCTGCGCAAGCTGGTTGACGATGCGCCACCTACCTGGCGAGCCTGTGGAGGCGGCGGTGGATCACCCGTTCCCCGCCTATTTCAACGATCCAGCGCCAGGCGATCCGAGGGATGCCGTCGCCTGGCGGGGGCT
>Ga0163217_1035706_pt1 | contig 18722 bp, 25 predicted proteins | sample SynspAceP_FD_185933 | JGI IMG/M metagenome (GOLD analysis project Ga0163217, IMG submission 185933) | Saline lake microbial communities from Ace Lake in Antarctica - Synechococcus sp. Ace-P (PacBio error correction) | ecosystem: Environmental > Aquatic > Non-marine Saline and Alkaline > Saline ...
TGGAGTCCCGGGCCACAGTCGGCCCGGCTTGATGCTGGCCACCGATGGGTGCTGGCCCAATCATGCCGGTGGGCCGGCCCTCACCACCCTCTGCAGCCCGAACTGTTAACTGGCGGGGAAGCGCTGGCTGAGCTGCCCTCGCTTCCTCCCAATGCCCTCTCGGCGTTCCCTGTCAGCCAGCGCGGGGGATTAGGGGAGCCGAAAAGCCGTCCAGCATCTGAAATACTGGCTGCTCAACAGTCTGCGCAAATCACTCAGAGGGCCGGACAAATCGGCCCGCTCAGCCCAGCAGAGGCTGACGCAGAGACGCGATCAGGTGAGCAAAGAGCAACCTGGGTGTTGCTCAGGCACCGAGAGCATTTCGATCGAGGTGATCGCAAGCCATCAAGCGTGCCGCGGTGCCAGGGGGCACAGCCAGCTGGGCCCCGAAGAACCCGGCAACCTGCATCGAGGCTGCACAAACAGGCTGCCAGCAGGGCCTGGTAGCCGACAGCCGCAGGCTGAGCCCGACAGGTCGATCAGCAGCTGCGTTTGGATCAGGCGGCTGGTTTCGCCCGGCTGGGCCGAACCGGACTGGCCCAGGGCGCGCCGAGCGGATCACCTGCCAGGCCTGCCACAACGACCAGAGCAGCAGCAAAAACGACAGGGTGGTGAGAGACAGCCCCGGCCCGAGCCCCAGGGCCCGATTGGAGTTGCCGCCAGCCCGTGTCCGCTGTATGTTTGTTGAACCAGCAAAGCACCCCGACCCACGCACCACCCCAGGCGCAGCCTTGGGCCAGAACCGCCCCCCAAGCGATGGCGGCGCAGTTTGGCGCCGAGACCCTCTTGGAAGGTCCGAGCTGGTCAGCCATCAGGGCGCAAAACGTGCTGGGGCGGACCTTCCAAACTTGCCACGGCCCCATGAAAATGACTGATCCACCAGGGCCTGACGCACCGTTGAATCCCTGCGATCCCCCCGGGACGCGCTAACGCCCCAACGGCCCTGCGCTTCCGGCAGTTTGATGTCTGGCACCAGGGGCACCGCCGCGTGAAATTGCCGCGATCAGCCGCCGACCCTGCCGCCTGGCCTGGTGCCCACGGTGGTTCAGTTTCTGGCCACCCCGCGAGCTGCTCCACGGCGGCCCCGCTAAGGCTTGATTTGCAACCGAGAGCTGGCGCTGCTGGGGCCCTGTGGCATCCAGCAACTGGTCCTGGTTCCCTTCATCCCACGACTGCTGCACGACGCCAGAGGCGTTCGTTGAGCAGGTGCTGGTGGGGCAGTTGGAGGCCGCGATGTGGCCGTCGGTGGACCTCCGCTTCGGGGTGGGGCGCAGCGGCGGCTGCGCCGATCTGCAGGCCATCGCCACCGCCTGGGCCCTGCGGGTGCACGTTGTTGCCCATGCCTCTGGATGGCGAGGAAGCGGGTCAGCAGCAAGCCGCATCCGGCGCGGGCCTGGCGGAGGACAAATCAGCGAAGCCACCCCGCTTGCTGGAGCGCCCCTACGTTCAGCGGCCCGGGTGGTGCGCGGCCGGGGGCTGGGGCGGGGCCTGGCTGGCCCCGCCAAACCTCCAGCCGTGGATGACGGTCGCAAATTCCTGCCTGCTGAAGGGTCTACGCCGCCTGGGGCGCGCCCTGTTGGCCGCAGCGGCTTGTCGGACGTGATGGCAGCGGTGATGAATCTCGGCCGCCAACCCACCGTGGCCCCGCCTGGCCTGCTTTCGCGTGGAGGTGGCACCTGCTGGATCGGGAGCTGATCCGCAAGCCATGGAGCTGAGGTGGAGAACCAGTGTGGCCCTGCCCTGCGCCAGCATACAAGCTTTCGACAATCTCGAGGAGACTGCAGGCGCCAGATCATCGGGACGCCAGCAGCCCGCAGTCTTGCTTCAGCTTGAGCCGGCCCGGGCTATTTCATGCGGACTGGCGCTAAGCGTGGTGAGGCCCAGCTTGCAATAACGCGCCGATGCTATCCGAGGCACAGAATTCCTGAAATCAGACCAGCATTGCGGATTTTCGCTGCGCCGGCAATCGTTGGCCAAGGGCCATCCTGAATCGAGTGAAATCCAACCTTAGGAAACAGCGCGGCAGCGGATGCTTGGCTCGTGTTTAAGCCGCTCACATCTCATCGCGCACCCAACTCCCAAGCCCTGAAATCAGCTCTGATGCCATTCCGATGCCCGACCCTCCCGGAATCCGACAGCCAAGCGTGGCCGGCGCTAGATCGACGCCAACCTCGATCGCGCGCCGCGAGGCCTGCGGGTGATCGAAGACTGGTGCGTTTCGGCCTGGATCGCCAGGATCTGTGGCCGCGCCAGCAAGGACAATGGCGCAGCGGCTTGGGTCGCTGCCACCCCGCGCCAGCTACAACTGCTCCCGCCACAGCCGCCCTAAAGCGATGGCGGCGCCGGCCTGGCACAACCCCGCCCAGCAAGGAGCGCCAGGCCCCAGAGCAGGTGGTGCGCCATTGCCGGCCGGTGCATGATAGCCTGCGGGTTGCTGGAGGATTATTCCGGCCGCAGGCAGCGACCCCGTGCTGGCCGCCGAGTGCCGCCAGCTGCGCTAATCCCTCTACGACTTGGAGGCGGATCTGGCTGGCCCAGCGCTGGCCAGCGCGCGAACTAAGCGCCGCCGCCAATCTCGGCACAGCGAGCAGCTGTATCTGATCCACCGAAATCCAGCCGGATGCGCCGCCTGCGGCAGCTCGAAGCCACGGTGGCGCACCCTGGAGGCGGGGTGGTCTGGTGCAGTACCCGCCTTGGCGCTGACTTCACCACGTGGCCGGGTCCCGGGCCCGCTGGCAGGGGTTCGTCGGGGCCCGGCGGATCCTGTCCTTCGCGACAGCGAGCCGGTACCCGCGACCAACAGGGCGCCTAGATCGAGGCCCGCGCGCCTGCGCGGCCAGCCCTGCCGGCCCGGCCTGGGCCCCTTTCATGCGTGCAACACGACGGCGGATCGATCTGGCCCTGGCGTCGGAGGTCCGATGAGGTCCACCTCGGCCAGGGGGACGCGCTGCCCTTCCGGCATCGCCACCGGCGCCTGCTCGGCCGCCCGACCTGCCCTGATCGGCGCCGCGTTGCCGCCTGCGGGGACCAGAGACCCGCCGGTAGGTTCGAGCGAGCTCTCAGGATCCGCTTGCCCGCTGGCCAGACCGCTGTCGGATTCACGGGTCGGGGTGGGGCACCCGGTGCTACCTCGGGCTTAACGCGGCACCACAAACTCCGGGCAAGCTGAGCCGGTGCGTGGGTCTTGCCGGCGCTACGTCTGAGTGGCCGCCCCAGGCGGCCGGCTGACACACAGTCACGTATCGGTCTTCTTTGCACGGATCGCGCGGCATCGACGCGAGCAAGCCTGTTGCGCGCGCGTGGTGCGCTGCACGGCCGCGCTTCCAGGCAGTGTGGCCTGTCGGGTGCGGGCGGCTGAGGCGCCGGCCTAGAGGGCATCAACCTCCGGCAGCGCGCGCACGCTCGCCAACGGCAACAGCTTCGCCTGCGTGGCACGCGACACCCTGCGAGCCCACAGCAGCTCATGTGAGCATCTCTCGGGACGTCACACACCGCGGTGATGCGCGTGTCAGTCTGGTACAACGGCGAGTGAGACCACCTGCCCCCTGCCGTTCGGCCTGGGCGCGGGCGCTTCCCGCTTCGGGGCCGGCCCGTCGGGTCCGCTCCCTGCTTGGCTTCCCGCCGGCGGCGCCTCGGCGCGGCTTCTTTGGGCCGGCTTGCGCGCCAGCTTCCTTGGCCGCGGGCTTTGCTCCGCTTCCCGCGCGGCAGCCTGCTGCCTTGCCGCGTTTTCCCCGGCCGCCTGGTCCCTCGATCCCGCCCTTCCCGGCGCCGGTGTCGTGGGTGGCCCTGCTGCGCCGCCCCCGATCGCTCGGTGTTTCACCGGGTCTCTTGGTGCGGGGTTGTCGCACCAACTCGCCGGTCTTATGAGGAGCGGAGCCGACAGGCAACGTCGGGAGGAGGTCGGCGGTTAGCGTTACGATAAGACACATGCGTAGGTGACGTTCACACACCACGCGCTGAGAGCAGGCGACGCACGCACTAACGCGGGACAATGTGGTCAAGAGCACCACGAGCTACAGGTTGATCCGTTGTATGGCACACTTACGAGGCGAGTAACTCCCCTCATGTCTGACGGGGGTTCACATAAGATTCACACAATGACATGTTTTATGGCAGATTCGTCACGGGTCTCTACCCGTGACTCTCCGCGCGTTGCCTTATTCTTCGTTCTTCCCAGATTGCTGGTCGTCGTACTCTCCTCGGGCTGCTGTTGCCCCTGCTGGCGTCTGGTCTGTTTTCCTATTTGCCTATCCCCAACCCAGTGACGCCGGCCGCGGTGGCCCGCAATCGGTGGCGGCTAGGCTCTTCCCCGTTCCGCTCCTTCTGGTTCTCCCCGGGCGGCGGCGCGCGAATTCGTATTTCTCGGCGCTGCGTCGACGGTGTGCGGGTCGAAGTCTGGCTGGTGGCCGGATCCCGTGGATTTCTAGTGTCCTATCGCGCGTATGTTTCGGTTAGGCGTGTTTCGAGGCCGGCGTGCCTGGTTCCCTTCTTCCTGCACTGCCTGCGAACTCTAATCGCCGGGTGTTGGTCAAGCCGCCTGCTGCGAGTGGGGCAGGGCGGCGGTTGGTGGTGCGCCTCCGCCCACGCGCGGCTGGCCGTGCGCCAAGTGGGACGCGACGCTGACTGTCACCCAACGCCTGCCGGCGGTGCGGGGCGAGGTCCGCCGGGTTGGCCGGTGCACAGTTGCGAAATTGTGCGATCGACGAGAACTAGAAGCTTGCATGCAGGGGTATTCTTTGCGCCGGCTTGGCGATTAACGGGCCCAACGACCTCCACCAGCGCGCGCCTAAGCTTGAAGAGGGTGCTGCTATGGAAACCTGGCCTACCCGATGCGTCCAGCCCGAGCTTGGGTCTGAAAAAGAATCACAGACCATGCCCAACTTTGCGAGTGGGACCAGGGTTGCGGTACAGATATATATATATAGAGCGCGGAGTCCCACCTTCTAATATGCACGCCTCTCGATGCACGAGCGGCAGCAAGTTGCGCAGCTGCGAGCAGATATAGACGTAGGAAGTAGCAGCCCGGAACCGCAGATCCACGTCGCAGGCACCCCGGCTGCTTACCCAACGGCGGGCAATGCCCGATCGATCGGGCAGGCGGACGCACTCGTCATCTGGCTTGCAGCTGCCACTCTGCAAAATCGTTTACCTGAATACACGCCCGCCACCTAGTCTGACTGGTCCGCGGCAGCTGCTGCGACCGCCGCGCGCCGCGTCACATGAGCACCCGTGCGGCACATTCAGATGCGGCACCGCGAGAGAGCACTTGCGCGAGGTAGCGTCCTCGCGTTCCGATCCGGCGCTACTACGCGCCGGAGACCTCGATTCGGCTGTCTGCGAGGCGTGCTTGAGAGAGTGCTGCCTCGGTTCATCCTGCCGCAGAGGCGCGCGAGAGAGGTTGTAGGTCCTGCACGCTCGCGAGCCTCTATCTCATCAGGGAAGAACACTACTCTACGGGACGACACAATACGCGAGCTGGCAGCACCTCTTGAGATTGTCTCCGAGAGAACGCGAGCGCCAACTGTGCTGAACGATCGAGAGCGTGGCGAGCGTGGCACCGTTGAGGCGACGAGTCTGTTCGAGCTGTGTCTATATATCTCTCTCCAGACCCACCTACGATGTACTCCACACGTACGAGCATGGCTCGGTCACGCTCCATCGCACCAACCAGGGTGACAGCTCAGATTCGACGGACCTCCGCGGAGTGGGCCTGCCCGCTCCGGGTGAGCCTGCGCGAGGCTCACCACCCTTCTCGCCGGTGCCGATGAACTTGATTCGGGGCACCGCTCACGCTGGGGCATCTGCGAGACAACCGAGCCGAAACCGGCGCACCGGGCACAAGGGCCGACGGCACCGCGCGGCAGAAGGCTCCGTGGCCAGAACAGCACGGTGGGCAGGGCACCCTCCGCCGCACTCGGCGCGCTGAGCCCGCAAGCGGTCGTCGATAAAAGCGAGCCGCGCTGGGCCCTTGCCGGCAACCACTCGCCTCTGGCCGCATGCATCGCGCACATCAGACCGCTGCCAGGCCCGCACACTTCTCATTCCGCGCAGGACGCTGGCCAGCGATCCCAGCCAGTATCGCTCGCCACAGCCACCGGACTGCGATCTGCGCAAGCGCGAGAGCCGAGTGGCTGCACGCACTAGTAGGCGAACCACGTCGAGCGCACCCAGTGTCGCTGGCTGCGGGCCTGGCGCCACACCAGCACGACGACGGCGATCGAGCAGTCGCTACGCTCGCGGACTTCTCAGTCCCGTCCGGACGCTGCGATGCTCCGCGCATGCGCCGGACATACAGCGCTGGAGGTGCGCGAGCGAGCATTCAGCAGAGTGCGCGAGACATTGGGGGCCCGAGGTGCTTACGAGCCCGTGCTGGCGGCCGGCGACAGCCTCTACATGCAGCGCAGACGTGCGGAGCCTGTTCCTTTCTCTTGACTGCGCCGAACAGAACCCGCGAGAGCCCCATGCGCGGTGGCGGTGGGCGCACAGTCCACCGAGTGCGCCGTGCACCGCGCTCGAGCGATGGCGCTGACTCGGGGCGCCGGAGGGCTCTCGGGTGCTCTACTTCACACTTCTCACCATTGCTGCGGGCCTATGCGCACGAGCGACGCGTCGCGCGCTGGCCTTGCGCGCCAATAAAGTGCCAGCTCGGCTCTATTCGCGCCTCCCATCCACGCCATTCACCTTGCGGACCGAGGGAGCGCGGCGCCGGTTGCCTCGATACATCGGATGACTGCTGCGGATTGCGGACTGCATACCCGGAACGCGCGTACGCCGTTGCGGAGCGCGCCCACCGCCCTGGCCCGGGCGAGCACTTACTCTGCTCTCTGATAGACAACCTTGGAGTGCAACGGCACTCTCGAGTTCGCTGGATCAATCTAACGGCTGTGCACAGTTCTGGGCCTCGGAGCCATTCGACGTTCCTGCGCGCGCTGTGCTGTCGGTCCGGTCTGTCTTTATGAGAAGCTCGCACACTACTAACGGCGGCGCTCGGCTTTCAAGGACGTGGCGAGCGCTCCGCGCACACTTGCAAGAGACACTTCTGTGGTCCGCTGTGGAATCGAGACCGTCTCACGTTCTGGAGAGCATCGACACGGCCGAGCGCAGTCCGAGGGCAGGCGAGCAACGACCGCGTCTCTCCTAGTCGTTTGGCCATCCTCCGAGAGAGAGTCGTATCGCTCCAAAGCGCGCCGGGTAGACCAGGGACGGAGTTCGCGCGCGAGCACGGGTCCAGCTGCACGCGCTCTCGGCTGCCCCACCGCAGCCCACGTCTGCTATGCGCTGGGGCACTGTTACCAGGAGCCGCAGCTCAGCCACCCCACACGCAGACTGGTTGGTGTACGCGCGACCTGCGGTGAGCCGTGCACGACGAGTTGCGCGTGCTGCGCCGTGCTAGTGCCCTACACAGACAAGGGCGCGAGAGCTCCACTTCTCAGCCCACGAGCCTCCACGTCTACAGTCTCACACAGGAACCATGTGGCGCTGCGCGCAGGTCAGCCGGAGCACCGGAGGCGAGCGCGGCGCACTGTGTGCGCGCACCACGACGGGCGACCGCGTACTTGTGCAAGTCGATGCCGCACTCACCTCCGCCCTTGTGCGACTCATATATAGTCGGCCCCAGCCCCATTGTTCCATGGTGCGTTCCTGGCCGAGACACCTTCACCTGCAATCCCTACCGTGCCTCGGTAGGGCGACGAGCCCAGGACGGCGCCGGCGGATGAGGCGGCGCCGCTCGCTTCCGAATGTGGGGCTATGGAGCTTCGGCGCTTCCGCCACCACCACCGTGGTCACATTGACCACCTGCTCTTTCTCTCGCGCTGGCGCACAGGCCGCTCAACCTGAGGCCGCGAGCCAGAGCCAGCCGCAAGCAGGCTGGTCGGCCGCGTGCGTCAGGCGCTGGCTGCGCCAGCGTGAGAAGCGGAGGGATGTTTCGCCGAGTTCGTTGCTGCAGCGCGCGACCCTGGAGCAGAGAGCCGGCTGCGACGGCAAGGAGCAGTTGGGTCGCTGATCTGAGAGAGCGGCGAGAAATGGGCAGCGAAGTCACATATCAGCAATCACTAACGGCGCAATCGAACGCACGAGCGGCGAGAAAGCGGACACACGGTCCCAGCGCGCAGCGACGCGACACGGAGCCATGCCGCACACCCCGCCACCACGCGGACGCATGGCGCGATGCGAGTCCGATGGCTCGAAGAGTGGCACGCGAGTCACGCGCACATCGCGCGCGTCTCGAGCCCCGGATAGGTGTGCACGTCGCGATGTTGAAGTCCGGTCTCGAGCCGCGCGGCACTCCTCGACTCGCTTGCCGCCACGTGCCAGCTCGCCAATGGTCACGCGCGAGCGTGATTCTGGCTGTTCGCGAGCGGCCTGTAGAGATCGGGCCTGCGCTGACGGGTTGCGTTGCTGCTGCTGCTCGGCGCGCCAACGGGCAACGGCGCCGTGCGCCGCTGCGCAAGCACCTGGGGCACGTCCAGGCCCGCGAAAGCTGGCTGGGCGGTGTATGGCGGGTGCTCACAGCAACAGGGAAGGTGTGGCTTTCTCGTCAGGGAAGCAGCGGCACAGAGGGTGCCAGGAAGCAGTCGCACAACGCACATTTGATCACAGTCATCGCCGGGCAGCTCACCGCCGTGAGCACGAAAATATAACCGATCGGAAACCTCCTCATGCAAGCCAGGACCGCGAATGCGCTCGTCGAAGCCGCTCGTAGTGGCCGCGAGAACACCACTGGCCGTAATCGCCGGCCCACGCGCAGATCCTGCTGCTGCAACGGCTTGGCCTGCGGGCCTTCATCAGCAAAGCCACCCGCCGGCGCGGCAAGCAGCGGAATCGACTCGAAGGCGCGAAGCACCGGTTCGGGCTTGAGCACCATGCCGGCACCGTGTGCGGCACAGCGAGCGGATGCGCTAGAGTCTGCTCATACAGCTCACGAGATCGTGGTGGCGAAGTTCCCCACGGGGTTGTGGTAGTGTGGAAGTTCCGCCAGACGCATGCGCCACAAGGGCCGGGCCAATCACGCCAAGCGCCCTGGATGCGGCGCGACAGGCCTCCGTGCGCCAAGGCTGTGAATCACATCGAGCGCAAAAGCCACTCACGCCGCCGACACCTCGGCGAAATCTCCAGAACGAGAAGTAGGGCAGAGAGCCGCACTGGTCAATCGTCGCGTTGTGCTACGACCTTCTCTGCCTCGCGCAACCGAAAGGTTCGTGCTGGTGAACCAGATCCGCTCCTTCCACTGTCTGCCGCCCGTTCGCCGAACTGAGGCTCAGGCTGCGCATGAGTTCCAGAAGCTGCCAATGGCCGATCAAAAGTGGACCCCAGTCAGTGGGTGTGTCTGTGCTTGTGTTCGCGGCGCTGCGTCTTCTTCGCTAGGCGGACATCGGACCTGGAAACACAGATCCGTGGCTTGTTCCGGTGGGAGCGGTCACAGCGCGCCTGCCGAGTGTGGGCGGGAGAGCGGGAACGGTTTCGAAGCTCACCACTATGCACGTCGCCCCTTTCACTGTCTGGTGCCAGCCGTCATCGTCGCCAGGGCCAGACGTGCTGGAGTCAGGCGGGGCAGTCTCCGGGGTGGGGGAGGTTCGAGAATGAACTGCGCAACCCCATCCACTGGCCCGCTATCTAGAGTTCCAGGAAGGCCGGCAAACGTGGTGGGTGGAAACTGGGTGAGGAGCCGGTCACGGCAGAGCCAGGCTGAGAAGCCCCCATCCTGCAGAAGCCAGGCTCAATCGCCGCTGTAACCCAGCTCGCCAGCCGCGAGCACGCCGCCGCCAGTTTTGGGACTCACCTTGACGAACAACTCCCAGATAAACCGGCCCGTCGAAGACCTTCTCCATCTGATGGCGCGCCCGTGCCGTTCCTTGGAGCATCGACCCGCCCTTGCCGATCAGGATGCCTTTCTGGCTGGATCGCTTCTAACCGTCACCGGTGGCCAGCACGGCGGTGCGCTTGCCAATCCTTCCAACGTCCGCTCCCACCTGCAAGCCCCGAATGTGTTATCCTCCTCGCGCGTGTGGGTGAGCACCTGCTCGCGAATCAGCTCGGCGAGCAGCAGCTGCCTCGGGCTGATCGCTGACTGTGTCGCTGGGATAGAGGTAGGGCCGAGGGCAGCTGGGCGCCAGGGGCGTCAACCAGCTCCAGCAAGCCCGCCCCCGGTGCTTGCACTGAGCAATCGATCTGGGCCGCGTTGAGTCATGCTCCTCGACAGAATCGGCATAAGCTGTTTCTGCAGGGAAACGGCGGCGGCGGGATCAAACGAGATCCTGCTTGTTGCGCCGCCACGAAACCGGAGCCCGGCCATGCTGGGGAGTTGGGGGGGGGGGGGGGGAAAAAAAAAAAAAAAAAAAACCCGATTTTTGGAAAAAAAAAGGCGTCGCCCGCGCCCGGCGGCTCACTGCCATCCACAAGCAACAGCACCAAAGTTCGAACTTCACCGATGGCACCGCGGGCACTTTGACCAGCCGCCGCCCCAATAAGTGGTGAGGTTTTTGGATGCCCGAGGGTGGTACCCAGCAGCACCAGCTGGGCGGCGGGGGTGGTGAGAAATCGCCCGCAGCCCGGTTTGCGGGTGGTCTGGGGCACCGGGGAGGTGATCGCCACCTCTCGCCCACCACTTGTTTGAGCAGGGTCGACTTGCCCACATTCGCCCGACCGATCAGGGCGACGAAGCCAGAAAGGGAAGCCATCGGAAGCGTGCTATCGATCATGCCGGCCCGGCGGCAATTGGTTTTTGCATACGCTCAACAGTGACAGCTGAAACCCGTCCACCATGTCGATGTCATCGCCCCAGAAGTGCCTCCACCCCAAGGTACTGACTTTGCGAGCAATGGAGATCGCCAACCATTTGGCTGGGGCTCTGGAGCAAAGCGGTGAACTCGCGACCGATGAGGTGATCTTCGGTATCGGGGGCGGCTAGCCCCGGAGAGACGGCGCCCCTGGCAGGCTGTTAGGTAGCCTCATAGAGCGCGCGAGAGAGCGAGCGATGGACCGGCTGGCCGGAGGCCCTGGTGCTGCAACCTTTGTTTTTTGCGCATACGCTGGCGAAGCGGTGGTGTGGGATCTCACAGGCAACGCAAACCTTGGCCATGAGCACGGCCATGGCGCAGCACACGGCCGCAGCGGCGACAGTGAGCAACAGGACAAATCGCTGCGCGTCCAAACGCCGTTGTTCGGGATCTGTTGCGTGGGCGGAACGGGGGGCTGTCAAGCAGAGGGCTGGAAACGTTGCTGGCCAGCCCACCGGCGGCAGGGGGAAGACGTGGGGTTTTCTTGAAGCGATGGGGCTACGACCGAAGAAAAGAAACAATCCATCGGCGGTGCCGTCATCCTCTCGCTTGTCTCCACCAGTGTACGCTGGATGAAAGCCCGCGCGCGGATATCTGGGCGTTGTGCAAGGCGCAAGTTGGTGTCTTCTGTTCTGTATCGGCACGCGAGCTTCTCGCTTGACGGTGTGGTCTTATATGCCTGCTGGTTAGGTGGTAGTGGAGCATATGTTGTCTTGTGGGCACTAAGTCGATTGAGGGCCGCGCGCTCTTGGCTCCATGTGTGTGCACCAGTGAGCGTCTGGGTTCTCCAGCCGAGGGCCGCCTAGCTTGCTGACGGTCGAGTTGTTTTTTCGGGGTGCCATCGGGCTTGCCTTGCGTGTACCCAGAGGTCTCGCCCTTCGAGCCCACGCTTCGTGCCACCGAGGCGGCAAGCTCCCGATCGGCAGATCCAGGCCGTGCCCACGTTGAGGGAACTGCAGCTGGATCGGAGTCGGGCGCGGTGATCGCCGGCTGCCAGCGCTCCAGGCAGACAGCGCCGCATCGGCCAGATCATCCACGTGCAGAAACCTCACGCAGCGGGTTGCGCTGCCCCTCACGAAGGTGACACGCGCCGCAGCCGCTTGGCCTGGCCTCGTGGAAGCGGCGAATCAAGGGGCCGCAGCACATGGTGTTGGTGGGGTGGTAGGTTATCGCCAGGGCCAATAGAGATTTGGTGGGCATTCAGGCTGATCGCATCAAAGCCGTGCTGCTGGCGGCGGCCCCGGCAGAGTTCGATGCCGCGATCTGGCGATCGCATACCATGCGTTGTGGGCTCCAATGGCCCGGTGAGGCCAAGCGATCTCCTCCGGTGATCGGCTGGGGGGCGAATTTTCGGGTAGTGCAGCTGCTGCCGAGAAAACAACAGCCGGCGCGCCCCATGGCGCCAGGCGTTCTCCGATCCCAATGGGTTCTGGATCTTCAGATTCTCGAGCAGGAAGTCGGCCGGGTAGGTGCTGTTGGCAGAATCCCGCCACCTTCCGCGACCGCCAGCAACCATCACATCGGGGCGAATTTCGCGGCAAACAGGCCTGCACCGCCACCGGATCGAGCAGGTCAAGCTCGTCGCGCCCCGGCCGTCAGACATGGCCGTTTACTCCCTGGCAGCAAGGGGCCCGGCAGATGGCACTCCCCGCCATGCCCGATGACCGGCCACAAAAGATGCGGTCGTCCTGTTTGGATCAAGGTCGTAGGGTCAGGCTTCATGGTTTGGCTTCCCGACGCCTCTCAAGACCCGCAACAAAGCGGTGATTCTCAATCGAACCCACCACCGGGGTGAAACCTTCACGGCGGAGCGTGGCTTCCTTGGCGGCATCCTGCCGATCGGCTTCAACACCACTTCCCGCCACCAGCTCCTCCAGGGTGGTGGTGGGCGTCCAAACCCAGCTTTTCGCGGGCCTTAGTGGATCGCCCGCAGAGTTTCCCACCTCCGCTGGCGGAAATAAGCGCGGGTCGATGCGCAACCACCTGGGGCAACCGCTATCGGCGCGGTGCCCGGTTTCGCCCAGGCCTCACCCGCCAGTCCGAGCCAACCCAGCCCGCTCCAGGGCACAGAGCTCAATGAACGGCGCACGCTTCTCCTGGAGCCGGTGGCGATCACGTAATCCTCCGGGTGTCCCTGCTGCAAGCATCCGCACTGCATCTCCACGTAATCGCGGCGTGGCCCCAGCGCGCAGCGAGTCCGAGGTTGCCCCATTGAACAGGACAATTTTTTTTTTGTGATCGAGGCCGGCAGCGATCCGCGCCCAGGCCAGGCTGAATCTTGCGGGTCACGAAGGTTTTCGCCACGCCGCGGGCTTTCGTGGTTGAACAGGATGCCGTTGCAGGCATACTATGGCCCGTAGGCCTCGCGTAATTCACCGTGAATCCAGTAAGGCTAGAGCTTGGCCAGCCGTGGGGCTACGGGGATAGAAGGGGGTGGTCTTCCTTCTGGGGGTCTCGCTGCACCAAGGCCATAAAGCTCGCTGGTGCTGGTCCTGATAAATCCCCGTGTTTTTCGACGTGAGGCAAGATGCGCACCGCCTCAAGAATGCGCAGGGTGCCGAGGGCATCGCCGTTGGCCGGTGTATTCGGGCTCTCGAACTCCACCGCCACATGACTCTGGGCGCCGAGGTTTGTAGATCTCATCGGGCTGCACACTTGCTGCACGATCCGGATATGATTGGTGGAATCGGTGAGATCGCCGTAATGGAGCACCAGCGGGGATCACCCTCATGCGGATCCTGTAGAGTGATCGATGGCGGCCTGGTGTTTGAAGCTGCTGGCCCGCCGCTTGATGCCAATGCACCTGAATGCCCTTGTCCAGTAGCAACTCGGCAGATAACCCCCCCCTTGGCCCCCCCGTCCTGGCCTGTGATTCCTGTGATCAGAGCGGTTTTGGTCTGCGCTGCCTGCCTGGCTGAAGAAGGGTGAAAGGGTAAACGGGACCGAAGACTGAGTCAAGCCATAAACAAGCCAGAGCCGAAGGCTCTGGCGATGGCTACTTCTCTAGCAAAAGAATTCAAAGTTTGCGACGAACCGCCGCCGTTGAGAGCGATGATCAGACGCAGAATGAAAGATGGAACAGAAATTGAATATAGTGGGATACATGCCAAAGGGCCACGGCCAGGTATTGGTCGTCCGTTGTAGGTGCGCGGCATCGTGTAAGAAATCGACGAAAAGCCGGCCCCACAAACGAACGGTTGCCGAAGCCGGCAAATCAGCAAGTTCAAAACTGTTGCCGCCAAAACCCGGGATGAAGATGCCACCGACGATCTGAACCACCATCGCAATCAGCAGACCAACGTATCCCCAGCCCCCACGCCACGGAGGGCCTGGCCGAGGCTGTCGGCTCCAAATGTTTTGCGGCCTCACGATCGAGGCAATCACAAGGTGGATGCGGTGGGCCAGGGCTGCCCCGTGCCGATCGCAACCGATGCCGGCCGTGCGATCGCCATCGGCCACGATGCCGCTGAAGCGTGAAGCCGGTGTCAGGCTGTAGGCCGCCAGGATCGGCAAGAGCCCGTGCCGTTGTTGCCTTTCATCGCCGCGTTCTGGCGCCCGAGAAAGAGACCGAAGTTGCCGATCAGGGCCACCCAGAACAGAGGCATGAAGATCGGGTTGCGATCAAACGACAGGCCACCGATCACCACCAGCGGCGGTGAGCACCATGCCGCGCCCACATAGGCAGGGCCTTGTTGACCACGTTGGGTGCCCCAAGGGCAACCCTGTTTGGGCCTCGCGGTCGCTTCCTGGAAATTGCTGCTGGGCCGGCATGGCCAGATTCGAACTCCCTTATCCTGCAGCGCCGCCCGGCCCGAGGGGAGTGTGGGATCTCCCTATTGGGGCCCTCACGGGGCGGCTGCCTTGGCTCTTCGCCATGGCGTTCGCAATCCAGTCGGGCGTAGCTGCACGAACCCGCTGAACAGCGGATGGCGCAACCACATCGGGCGACCGTCAGGGTGCAGATCGCCACGCCCTCGACCACCCGTCGAGCAACCCGGGCGGCTCGCTGAGACAACTGACTGGTGGGCAAGGCAAGTCAACCTGGCTGGGATCGCCTGTACACCACCATCCGCCGAGGTTCTCCCCCAGGCGGTGAAGCACCCATGCGCATCTGGGCGGGCCGTAGGTGTTCTGTGCTCATCCACTGATCACGAACGCATCAAGCCAAGGGTGCGTCCCCGCATGTATGGCCAGCGGCGCCACCTCGATCAACACCCTCTTCCAGCATCGCCTGTGGTGCGGTCGGCTCCCAGCAGACTGTGCAGGGCGTCGTACAGAGGTCGCAGGTAGGGAATCCACCTTCTTGCTGCAGGTCACCGGAAGGAAACCCAAGCGCGTCCGCCAGCTTCCACAGCCCGGCCCGGGTGGGATCAACGTTTCGACACGGCGTTCATTCAGCATCGGGCGCACGGCCTGGATCCGTGGCCAGCAAGTTTTGCCACTGCCCTGCCGCCCTAGGCCAGGGTTGAGGTCCGTGCTGCTCGATCGGCCTCCACGTAGCCGCTGACCCAGGGGTGCGAGGTCCCGCAAACAACTTGCCCTCAAGCTGCGGGCCACAACACGCTGCCGAGCGCACGGTGCTTCCGCCGCTGCCGGAATCGAGAGCCCGCCAGGGCCCGTCTGGCAGATCCATCTGCCCAACCGGACTGCCCTTCCAGCCAGAGCGGACGGATCAACCTCCACAAGAGCAGAAGCCCGCTCGAGTTGCTCAGTCCTGCCTTGGATCACCAGCTGCAGGCCCACGCAAACCAAGGAAGCGCCCGTGAGGCCTCCAGGCGATGGAGGGTGGCTCGGCCTCCCCCAAAAAAAGCCCGCCAAGGGGGGCCCCCCCCCCCCTTTTAAAAAAAGAAAAAAGCCCGAAGCTTGATCGGGAGATCGATCACAAACGAATGGACGCGTTCTGCCCGGCCATGGGGCGAGCGCTCAAGCTTCGGGCGACGGCAAGGTCGGTTCAGGCTCAGCTGCTATTGGCTTCAGCGAAGCGGCGGCCTCGCACGGGCTTCTTGGCAGCAGCCTTGGCGTCCGCAGTTCCTTGGCCCGCGGCTTTGATCACGGCTTCCACGAGCGGCAGCCCTGCCTTGGCAAAGCCGAACGGTTTTCCCACACCGGGACGAATGGTTCGCTCGATCAAGCCACCTTTCCTCCAACAAGAGCGCACGGTGTCGGTGGTTGGGCCCTTGGGCTGAGACGCACCCGGATCGCTTCGGTGTTCAGGCCCGCCCGGGTCTCCTGGTGCGGGGGTTGTAGAAGCCCAGCTCTTCGAGCGGACGGCCATCCCGGCGGAGGTGCTGTTGGTGACGGACCAGCGGAACTTGCCCTTCACGCTTTATTTGCCGAACCGCTTCAGCGGAGCTTGATCATTGAGACGGAGTCAGTTGGCTCCAAACCGAGATCCTACCAGAGCGACACCCCCTGGCCGTTGGACGCGGTGAGCCGTTGGGCCGAGGAACGGCAAAAGGAAACGAGAAGTAGAATTTAGCCATCAAGATTTGAAGTTTTTTATAATCAGGAGCGGTTCGTTTTCAGGCAGTGATTTTTGATCGGGTCGCGCAATCCGCGCGGCCTGGCACTGCTGCATGGCCGCTCAGCCGCCCACGCAGATGGGCTTAGAGCGAGCCGAATCCCTTGCGCTTTCTTGGCCGGCTTAGCCGGGCGGTGGGGCTTGCGGGAACTGCACGACGCCGCGCCCGAGGGCCCGCTCCAGGCAGGCCCTGCTGACCGGGCAGTCCTCCCATGCCAGGCAAATGCCACCACCCATGCCCGGCAAGACCAGGGAATCAACGCCCCAATGCCCGCATCCCCACCCATCCCCGGGCCAGGGGCCGCCCTGAGTCCATCGTGCATCATCCCCCGCTTTTCTGAAATCGGCGAGCCCTGTCCCATCGCCGGGGTGTGGCCTACTGCCGGCGGCAAATTGCGCCGGCGCCTGGGGGTTTGGGCGGCGAGGAGCTGGGGTTGCCTTGGCGCCTCGCCTCGGTCATCGGCCGATCATGGCTTCCGATGCGTTTGAGCTGGCTTCGCCCTGCTTGAGCATGCCGTCGTCGAATCTTGTTCATGCGGGGATCATCTTCCAATCAGGGCCACCAGGAGCCCTCCGTTTGATCTCCGCATCTGCTGAACGAATCGAGAAGTCGAAGGTGGGCTTCTGCAGCTTCTGCTGCCATCTTCTCCACATCCGCCAGTTCCACCTTCCCTTGCTGGCTTTCTCCACCAGGGTGAAGCACATCCCCCCATGCCGAGAATCCGGCTGGGCCATTGCCTCCGGTGGAAGGGCTGCATGGGCTCCACCTTCTCGCCGGTGCCGATGAACTTGATCGGGGCACCGCTCACCTGGCGTCGAAGGCGGCAAACCTGCCACGGCTTCGCCGTCGAGCTTGGTGAGCACCGGCCGGTGAGCCCCAACCTGGTCGTGGAAGGCGCGGTGAGTTCGGCCGGCCTCCCTGGCCGATCACGAATCCACACACAGCAGCACCTTCAATCGGGCTGGGCGGCAGCGCGGATCCGCACTCTCCTCCATCAGCCCGGAGTCGATCTCAGGCGGCCGGCCGTGTCCACCCAGCACCAACGTCGAAGCCCTGCCGGCGCGGCCCTGGCCAACCAGCCGCGGCGATCTCCTCGGTTTCGCCGCCGTTCCGAGGCTTGAATACCTCCACGTCGAATCTGCTCACCGAGGGTGCGCAGCTGATTCGATAGCCGCTGCCGGTACCACGTCGGCGGCCACCATCAGGGCACCGGCGACGCCTGTTTCCTTTGGAAGGTCATGACCGAGCCTTGGCGGTGGCGGTGGTCTTGCCCGCCTGCAGCCGGCCATCCAGGATCACCGTGGGGGCCGCTTCGGCCTTGGCCAAAGGCGCGTATAGCCCCTCACCATCAACCTCCCCCAGAGCCTGTGCACCAGCGGGATGAACTGCTGATTCGGGACTCACCCCGCGACACACCTCGGCGCCACCGCCCGTGGCGCACGTCTTCGATAGACCTTGATCACCTCCAGGCTCCATCGCTTCGAGCAGGGCGCGCGCACTGCTGACGCCCCTCCACGTTGCTTTCGTGATCTTGTCCTGGCCTCAGGCTTTTGACCGCGTCTTTTCAAAACGCTGGGAGAGCTCAATCGAACATGGAAAGGCCCGGCTGGGAGAACGCGGCTATCGCGCTGTGAATCCTAAAAAACGCGACCGGCACCGGACGGATCAGCTGCGCTGCCGCCAGCCGGTCCAGCCCTCCAGGTATCGCCGTCGCGGCCGAACACGTAGGTGTGCGCACGTGATCGCAGGTGTGCGCTGCTGGCACGGCGCCAGCGAGGTTGGTGGTCTGATCGCTGTAACCGAGCTGGGCGTTTGATTTCGATCCGCCGTGGGCATGCGGCTGACACATGAGCTGCTCCACTTCAGCCTTCACCTGCTTGCGTTCACCTCGCCCGGGCCACGTGGCTGCGCTTTCAGCCTGGAGGGAGGCGACCAGGGCGGCCGTGCCAGCTCGCCCCGGCGGCGGGCCAGGGGTCTTTGCCTATCGAGCACCTCCGACCTTTGTCTGAGGCCCAGGCCTCCAGCAAGCCCTGAATCTCGGAGTCGCTGGGGCCTGGGCCTTGAGCGGCAGGCCTGAGCGCAGCACCGCCGGGGCGGCGTTGGCTTGGCTGGGATCTGGCTTGCGGGATCGGGTTGCTGGATCGGGTTTGACCGCTGAGGAGCCGGCCTGCGAACGGCGAAGGAGCGTTGGGACGCTCGGATTAAGGGGGCGAAAGGCGATCCAGGACCAGCCGCGCGGCAACCGTTGCCAGGCCCAGCACGGGCCATATGCCAGGGCAAGCCCCGACCCTGGCGCCGCGGGGAGGGCTGGGCAGGCAAGCTCAGCGCTGCGAGGCTCAACAGTTGAACTGACGTCAGGCCCTTTTCGCCGTTGCCTGATCGC
>Ga0163217_1118141_pt1 | contig 18718 bp, 14 predicted proteins | sample SynspAceP_FD_185933 | JGI IMG/M metagenome (GOLD analysis project Ga0163217, IMG submission 185933) | Saline lake microbial communities from Ace Lake in Antarctica - Synechococcus sp. Ace-P (PacBio error correction) | ecosystem: Environmental > Aquatic > Non-marine Saline and Alkaline > Saline ...
CAAACGGGGCATTGCTACGTAAAGATTTTAGCATATTAGTTAACCAGAGCGCTGGAGCAGGTGAAGCAGAAGCCATCCAGAGCGCTTTGCGTCTGCTAGAAACCTCAAGAAACATGACTATCTTTTGTGCTTCGTTCCTTATCTCTTTGCTCTGACGCAACTGCCCAACATGACTACTCCGAATAACTGTTACTAAATCACTCGGTTCATCTGCCTAACTGACTACTAGGCCTACTGTCAATTGTCTCCCCTGCTCGGCGCGAGGGCTCCTCGCTCGTGCCACAACAGATACACTTGTAATTCAGCAGTAAATGGGGTTACTTATATCATAGTAGATTTGTTTTTTCTCTATATCTTCTAAGCCTAACCGTGTTGGCTTAGTCAGTAATTTACCTCCCCCAAATGTCACGTCCCCTCGGCAATACTTTAGGTCGTCATCCTAATGCAATGTCAACACAAATAGCGCACAAGGCACGAGAAAGATGCCTCGCGCCACGCGACCGGCACAACAAACCCGTATACCAGACATTGGTGCAATAGAATCACAAAGTCAAAAACGAGTGAACAGAACCCGTATTCTATACTTACCATTACCATCAGCGGATTCATTCTCTGTAAAAATTATGAAGAAGGAAATCCTGCAAATTGGGGCAATTGCTAAAAAAATATATACCGGCTTATAGATTATTCTGATAATTCAGAATATGCACTCCTTGTTGACAGACTAGCCTTGTGACAAAGGAAACCGATGATGATATGCAACAGACATTTTCTCCTCAAGACATATATGGAATGGTTGAAAATGGGCATTCTGTAATTTATGACCCCAACATATCCGAAATTCCTTCAAATGAGCAAACGAGGAATGACAACTGTCAAGCGAATTATCAAACAATCGACAAAAGAATTTCATTTCTTCGAATGACGAGCCCCGATGTCACCTATCAAGTTATCCCCCGATTTGAATAATCGACTACAACATTATCCGAAGTATTACGACACACAACAGAATACGCTTATTCTTCAATGATTCTACAATTTGTTTAAAAAAACAGAGATGGATAGTAGCATGGATTGCGAATCATCCTGAATAACTGGACTTCAATACACGCACCAAAACAGCCAAATTGGAGGAATGACTCTAAAAGCAATTGAACTGTACACGACATACAAAAATAACATCGCTTCAACACCAATACTTCCCATAAAGAAACACTTTCCATTTCCAGATAACACTCTTTCAGCCCATCCACAAAGTAAGTCTATTATCACTCCCATAATTTTACCTTTTAGGGGGTTGTAACTATGTTAGTCGCCACAAAAAAAAATACCTTCATCCCGAAAAACAACTATGTACACAATAACACCTTTGTCCTTTTTTTGTATACATGTCTTTCTGTCCTGTAAATCCAATAACAAAAATATACAAAAATTGATAGTCGGTCCATCACAGCGACCACAGTTTCCATGGACATTACAAACACGGAAGTAATGCCACGGATGCCAAGACATTGGCCCCGGATCTGATTCATCGACAATAATTACTTCCCAAAGTCTGGGATAATGCGCACTCCCCTTTCATTTCAACAACGGTTACACCAAAGAACAATGGACGCAACAGTTTACAGTGTATCCTCGGTGGCTCCTTGGGAAAGAGTGATCAAGTAGGGCACGTAATCATCATCGGATATCATACAGCACTAACCCAGGACGCCCGATAGGCGAATACATTGTATCTCAAATTTACAAACCTGCTCTTGAAAATAAACTGAAAGCATAGAAACCGTTACCCCAATGAAAGATCGTGGACCGATGGAAAGCGTATCTGGTAATTCTTAACAAATAAGTTCTACGCCTGATCCATCTGCACTCGAAAAAATAAAGCACTCTTCTTGGGTGCGGTTCGTTAAAAATGCACCCTTTACCCAGTAATCCTAAATAGATAATGAATCGAAGATAATTATCATCAGGAATAAGCCAAAATTGGATAATTAGACTTGAAAACGGATATGTTGAGATATGGACCAGATAACTCCAAAAAATAATGCAGCTATGCCTATGCGCATCTAATGTCCGTCCAATCGACAGGAATGGGTTGGACTTTCCCTGCTAAGTTACTACTTTTTTCTCCCATTTTTTTTTTTTGGACAGCTCCCCCTCTTTGCACCCGGGATCTTCTAGCAAACAGCGCAACCGCATCTTAATATAATAACTGGGCGAACGACGCTAAGAATACCGGTTGTCGGCTTTCGGACATGGAAAAAGCGGCCCCAGTTTTTAACGGACGGGAATGGTGAATCGATACAAACATCATCCTACCTAGGTGTACCAAGAACCTTGGGCGTTCCACGCCGCCCGTAACTTTCACTCTCTCTAACAAAAAGAACCAGCTTTCGCTCTGTTCCCTTTTCCGCATATTTTCATCAATTAACCTTCTAATGTCCCGCAACTCGGGTAATTTCCCAACCCATCCCTATAGGTATGCCCTTAAACCATCTTCGGCAGCAAAACTCACAGCAGACATAGGGTTTTTTCGGCTCCATTCTTTTTCCGAATTTAAGGACGCTCCATTCCCACTCATCACAAAATCTAATCCCCTAATAACGGTCTTAATAAGTTTCATTCGTTTCCATATTGTGAAGAGCAATATCTCTCACATCCCATTCAAAATTTATTAAGGTCTTGTACAGCGAAACTGCCAGAACCCAAGCCCCCCATAACTACCATCTCTCGTTAAAAGGACCCGCCTCGGCAAATCGGAGGTACCAGCAGGTTTCACGATATCTCTGCAATTTTCCTTACCAGCTCTTAACCCCAACTCCATCTCATGTGCGCTCCCACTGTGTCCATTTCGAGGCTATTTCCGTTCCTCTACCCTACGTTACCGTCTCAACTAAACCTCGGGGAGGTACTGCCTAAACATTCTGGTTCTTCCCACACCTAATAACATCTGCCATGTATTTACTGTCCTTCTGGTACCAATACAAAGAAGGTGCCTCCACCGATTCGTTTGGGTTCTTACCCGCTTTGCCAGTTATTTTTTTGGTAGTTGGGGTTTAATCATCCTCCAATCAACCAAGAAATTATCCACCTCCGGCCATTTTTCTTCCCTACCCCTAACCCCCCGTTGATGGGAAGGTGAGTTGAACTGACCCTGGACCGTTGGCCGCGGAAATCCTTTAAAAGTAAGGCCGATCGAGCCTTCCTTGTACTTTTGTGGTACTCCTAGCATTTTAAAAGCCTTCAAATACGGGAGATTGAAGAAATATGAACATGCCATACTCCCCAAGAGCACCCAGTACCATAATTCACCACCCTCTCAAATTTCCCATGGACTGCGTAAACCTGATATAGAAGTATTAGTTCTGTCAGGACCGGATAAAACAAGTCCCGAATCCAAAGATATCCGTACCCCCCCCCATTGTCCCCTGTGTTGGGGGATTCCACTCCCTGAGCGCCCATATGGGTCTACTGGTAAATGGATCCACTCTTTGTTATGACTCCCATGATTCCTCCATAAATTAATCTCACCAGGTCTGCCACTGCCTTCTCCGGAAGGCACCTTGAATTGCCCTTGTGAGCTGGCCACCACTTATATCATTTCTTGGCCAGCCTCTCCGTCACAGTCTGAGATTCGTTAAACTTGAGTGTGTTAAGTGGCTTTTGTAACCTAGAACGATGATTTTCCTCGACGCGAATCAATGGCTTCACGCCACGATGGCCGTGGGTATGATCGGATCAAGTCGGCCACAAACTGCATCAAAATTTCATCCCCGCCAATCTCATCGGAACACTCACCTCCTAAAATTCCTTGTATTTTTTTCGCCCTTTGGCAAAGTAAAATCCAAAAACAATCCTTTGCACTATTTTCAAATCCACATCACAAAAGGCCTACTATATTCTTCAACTCTCTTAAATTTCTTTCATGCGGTCTACCAACTCCATGCTTCCCAACCTACTCCAACTAATAACTTTAATTGCTATCACTGGGTGCTTTATCGTCCCATGTCCCCGAAATTCGTTACTTGGAGAATGGCTAAATTCCCGGCAGCAGCAACTCCTGTTATCTTATAAAGGACCTCTTCGTGTTATTGGTAAGGGGGTTTGGGTTTGCGTGTCTCTTTCCCTTCCATTGTAATAGCTTGTTTTTATTCACGTCATTCATACTCTAGTAATGTATTAATCGCCCACTACTACCAACCATTCGGAAAAAAATTGGTCTTATAGAAAGAATATGCAAAAATTTGATCATTAAATAATATGAATCTCTGCTTAGTTCTAAACCCAACTATGTCGTTAGACCCCCTACCCATGCCGAAAGCAAACTCATACCCTGCGCTTTATGATTATTGAATTATCCCAAACGTGTATGTTACTGAACAAATGCAAAGCTTTAGAAGCGCCCAATAGCTCCAATCACTTACTGGTCGTATTGAATGCTCTTATGTAGCGTACATGACCTCTAAGCACCCAGGAACGTCTTTGAAACAAGCACTACCCAATCGGATAATCTAGACTAATAAAAAAGGGCATAAATTCGGTCATCCCAACCATAGTTTGAAAACTTAACGGGCCTGGTAATTTACTAGGCCCAGCTTTATACAACCCATAATCAGATCCCGTAATGACTACGGAATGACGCCATTGGAAAAGAGGAGCCGATTGGCCTTAGAGTTAAGACGGGAGCGCTATGCCGTGTTGTATTAATTCGATGCAGTAGTATAGACACTGGTACAATACTCACTTTCCCCTAACATTTAACTCAAGTCAATAATCTTTTCATGAAAAAGACAATATTGTTTGCCTTTTTACATGTTTCCATAGTCTTCAAACTAGCTATTCCCCATCCTAAAACAAAAATACCGATAAACTGGTAGCCTGGCCGCTTCACATTTGGAATGATGCTACCAGCACCAGTCACTTTACACCTGTAGGTGGCACCTTTAAAATTACAGAATTTGGTTTGGGGCTACTTTTTTTGTGCTGTGAGATTTTCTCCTAATCTCTACCAGGACTAGTCACCTTTATACAATGAATGTCGAAAGCGACAGATCAACGGGCCTTGGACAAAATGGGTTTTGAGTTGCCCAATCATCCACATGCCACCATTGCCAACTGTAAGTAAACCCCTCTCCCCGACCGAGAAATCCAATGCTGAGCCCTGGAATAATTGTAATACAACTCGACCGCACTTACCTTAGACAAATTGCCAAACCCACGAAACTTCTGCCTTATTCCGGGATACGGTTAGAATGCCAATACTCTTGAAATCTCTTCTTATCAAAAAAGAAATCCGCCTTCTGAAGAGCCCGGTTGGCTAGTAGGGCCTACTGACCCTTAGTCTGACCATCCCTTATCTCCTCCCCAGTTTGGGCTTGCCCGCCCGGCTCCGACACCAATGCTGGACACCAACAAAGTCGAAATATTGGCGCCCTAACCCACAGCCCAAAAGGGACACAGGGCCGCGGTTGTGGTGGCTTACGCTTCACCGGATGTGGCCAGAATACTCTCGCCAGCACCCCTTGGTCACCAAACCACCTCCTCCCACCCGAGCCCACCCGACTATTTTCTTCTTTCCGGCGGCCGGGAAATACTCTTTCAAGTATCTCTATCAGACTCACAGATTCTTCAAGGTGATCTTCACACTTAGGATTTGGAAACTCTACTAGTTAAATTACTGTGGATGAAGCCAAGGAACCATAGCCCCGATTTGAAAGAAACTTCAGCAAATTCAAAAATTCAAATTCATCCGAACAACAACTTTTGCCGCTTGTACTTTATATCTGGCTTTCCATTCATGCCTCAGAAGCGTTCTTCAACGAAACTATAGACCCTGTATACCACTCAACAATCTCAAATTAGCAAGCCTATGTGCTTCCCCCAAAGAAATTGGAATTGGAAAACGGACGGGCAGTTTTTTGGATACCAAAATGTCTCCCCACAAGTCTAAAAATTTAACTCTTTGCCGAAGCCAAAATCGCCACAGGAACAACCAGCCGTAATTATTTGCCAGGTGGCGGATATGGCATGGAAGTTTTAAGTTGGAAGGTATCAAATTGGCCGAAGCTTTTTTTGAAAAAGGGCGTTGCCGCCTTTTGTTTTAAAATACCCGTTTGACCAAGCTGATTCCAAATTATGATCGATAAAAGTATTGGGCCTCTACAAGATGCATCAGCAAGCCCATGCACAATACGTCGCAGTCAAGAGCCGCAGAATGGCCTTAGGAATGCGGCAGAAAAATAGGGAATTCTACTGGGGTTTTGCGGCTAAGGTTGGACTTTTAGCGTCAACCTGTGGGAACACATTCTTCCTAGCAAGTTCCCCTATATCTTTCAATAATGGAGGGTATTCAGTTTATCACGGCCAGTCTTATGATTCTTAATTTATCCCGTACTCAGTATGAAGCACCTCTTTGACAGCAAAGGTTCCCCCACGCGAAAAATTATACTTGGGCACTCCCGCTTTTACCAGAGGAACAACTTTTAAATTTTTTCAATGAATACACCGTCAAACTCGCCAAAACCCATCCTCCGCCCACTCTTGGTTTTTGACCCATACTGGTTGATCACGCCCGAACCACCGTTGTTCCCGTGGAAAATAGTATTTCGCTTCTACAAGATATTAATAAGGCATCCCGGGTATCCCTCTCAGACTGCACTTATATCCAAAAGGCAATCATACGGTATCTTGTGTTAAGATTTTCCTACGAGGAAATGGATGCCCATGACCCGCTGTACTCCTTCCTGGGACTGAGAAATCGCGCCGGATAACACACCCTTACGTCCTCCAATTTAACCGCCCCAACACTAAACATACCAGCCCACATGCACAAATTTTGCTACCAAAATAATTATCTTTTGTCATAATATGGTCTTCAACGGAATATTTTCTCATCATCACAGGCAAGTACTATTCATAATAAATATGTAGTTATCAGATCACCCGCGAATCTCTGCAAGCACGTAGAGGCATAATATAGCAGATCTTATTAAAGACAACGATCTGCAGGAAAATCCCATCATTCTCAAGTTGTCTGCAAGCCCAGGCAAACAAAACCAAGAAACTACAGTACAACTCCTGCGAATTGCCAAATTCTTTTTGGGCTCCCCTGCAACCACGCCATTCCACTTGCTGAATCGCTCAATTTACCAGCATTGAGGAATTCCAATAACCTATCCACTCTTGGCCCCCAGGTCAAGCAACGGCGTTTCCTACTTCAACAACCTGTTGCTCGTCCAAGAGTTTTAATTTTTGATTGACCGCTGGTTTGGATGAGACGGCGGTTTGGATCTATATGCCGTGGGAAACTTATTTGCAGGCAAATTGAAATATAAAGACAAGGCCATACTTGGGCACCTTTCTCCCACAATTTAAAAACAATAGGCGCCACGCGTTCTGCCTTCGAAATCGGGTACACCAACATTGGACAAAGTATGTGTTTGCCAAAAAATTGGCACAGGTAAGGGACTGACGAGCGAAGGCAACACAGACGGGCTGTTAATGGATATGCGCTCGCAGGGCCATATCTTTCCCTGCTAACAAGATGAGCGCTATCGTACACATTTCTTATAAAATCATTTGGTTTTAAATGACACATGAACCAAAATTTGGTGCCACATACCCGCAGGGGCCGCAGTGCCGCACTGAATGGAACTGCCCTTCGAAATCGTATTCGGCCGTTCAGGATATGTCTTCTTTCAGTCCTGAGGCCAGGGGATTAATAGTCTACACGAAATGCTCACGAGCAATTCTTTATAGGATCGCCAAATTCTACCTGCATCATTATTCGAACTCTAAACCGGTGGTGATGCCGGAGGCAGGCCTGTGAAATGTGACAAATTGCCAATCCCTATGAGGCTCTACTTTCATCAAAATTGGTTGAGGAAATGGCGACAACTATAATAAATAACCCATCCTGAAAGTCGCATATCTATTCTTTTAACAATTCAACAAATTTGACCAATCGAAGACGATAATGCCATATCATCATATTTACACAGGAAAATACCAAGACTCTTGTGCCTGTGGCTATGGGCTTAATGGTCCGGGTCTCGGATGCGTACACGCTGGCAACCCGGTACATCCGGCAAACCACCGAATGGCATCTTTTTGAAATTCCCTTGGACTTAGGGCCTACGGACTTGTATCCCAACAGAAAATAATGCATCACATCCCTTTCTCGCACAAGCTATATTCTATTACAATAAATTACACATTGGAAATAATGCCCAACAATGCACTAGTACTCCAAATGTATCCCTAGGGGCTGAAATCGCAATGGGAACTCTTCCTCCTCATTGAGTCATCGAATATACAATAGGCGGCCCAGATCCAGTCATCTTAACTATGGTATCATAATCGACTTACTATTTTTTGCATGGCAGAATATTACCACACGGGTTTTTTAATGATTTAAATGGCGATATGGCATGGGGACCATAAACGCATTCCAGTGGACAACCATGATCATTTTTAACGCAATGGATGGGCAACGATTATTATGGTCCCCGAGACAACTATTGATGAAGTCCTTTACAGAATTATTAGTCAGACCTGGTTTAAGGACACCGCCAGCGGCCCTTTCACTGCCGCCCAACAGCAATTTTAACCAATGGAAACAAAACCTGGAAGAAATTGAGCGCGCCAACCCTTGACCACAAACAGGATCAGATGAGTACTTACCAGCTTCGTTCCACAGCGGGGAAAGTAGATGCCCTAAATTATGAAAACCCATTTGGCAGGCGCAATGTAATAACTGCAAAAAGGTGCCACTGGACCAGTACAGTGAAAACTCAACCTGTTATTCACAAAAGAAATTTGGAGCGCGAATCGAAAATGATGTTCTGCAGTCTATTCTAACAGAACGACGGGCTATAACACTAAAAAGATCATTTTTTATACAAAACACAGCTTTCCCGAAGAGACATGGAAAATGGCTACCTTACCGGGGAGGCAAACAATTGGGAGAACGAGAGCAATACTATTTATGGCCAAAGACGATGGATTATTCTAACCTTATCATGGAACTTTAATTGGCCTTGGGATGGTCCGCACAGCTGACAAGAGCTAAATACAAATCAAAAAACGGCCTTTGATCCTTTTAAAATGATCGTAGATTATCTGCAACATCCTGTGTCGCTAAAGGCGGGTAATTCAATGACAACCTATCCGTTACCCCCCGGCCAATGCCCGTCTCCAAGACGCTAGATAGCCTGGCTACCCTTATGAAACCATGGACAACCCTCTACGTTTCTCAAATGTTATCAGAAGAACACACAGGCCAAGCCAACAGCCTCCATCGCACTATCACCCAAAATGCAAGACCAAGGGAGTCAAGTCTTTTTACATCAGACTAGAACCCCCAAGGCCCTCGCTAGTTTTCGTATAGGTTTTACTTTGTTTCGCCCTTGTTCCAAGAAGCGCTTACGCATCCCAGGATGAATCAAAATCGCAAAAATTACATGCCGATCGACGCTCAGTATTCGGCGAAGGATCGTTGGGTTAACCCTGCAAATGAGCGATTTTTTACGTATCGCTTCCTATAATCATCACAAGGGACGGAGGAATTGACAACTCATAAGTTTGGAAGTGCCCCTCGTGCTTGGCCCCGTGGGTGACCACATTGTGTAAAAACAACTGCGCGCAATTCTGGTGGGCTGGCACCATGGTTTACCGGAGTATGCGTTGCTTCAAAAACTAAGAACAGGGCTGTCTCCAGAGACATTTGTTATCACTACGGACAACAGTTGGCTAATTAGATAAGTTTTATTAAACCACGAGCTGAACCAACTGGGTGAAACTTATTTATCAGAAAATTAAAACAGCATCAAAGCCTTTTATCTATCAATTTGTTCAAAGGGATTTCATCTATTTCAATGCACATATAATAGCCGGAATCCATCTATGGGAAAGGCATCAGGGTGGTCAAAAAAGTTGAATATGGGAAGGATTTTAATCTAATCAGCCTATTGGCGATTATACAGATCAAAGTGTACTTCTAATTGGTGGTCATACTTTAATATCCCTTGTCACCAAGGTGAATTTACGCTCTAATAAAAGAAAAGCGCTATGTCGCAAAAACAAAGGCGCTTATTTGCATAACGGCCAATACCTAATGCGTTTACATCAAAAATTATTAAATATGCTGCAATCTTGGATTGTTGCCAATACGGATTCAATTTTGGAATGCCGCGCATTAACAAGTTACCTCTATTCATTAGCGGTTTCAGCTGCCACTGTTGTAGGGTCGAGTTGGGTTTAACAGCAAACTTATAACCAGATAATTATTTTCTGGTATATATATTGCGCTCTCCCCTTCTGAAAAGTCGAGTCCAAGAATCCATCACATTCTCTGAATAGATGGTGCTATCTGTCGAATTCAAGAAATTGGCTGCGACTTCAGGGATTGAACATGGATACGACATTTCGAAATTATCCCTAAACTCATTGATCTACCACACGACAAAGTTACTTTATCCTGGTAGCCACCGAAAAAAAATAGACTCGTTTAGGAATCAACGTCGGGCCCGTACGCTTTATGGAAGCGAATGTTGACTGGTTTATAAATATTGGATCAGAAAGTGTATTCGGACGTCATCCCGATTTTTTAAAGATGGTAAAACCAATCAGATCAGGGACGCCCTTTCCATCGAAATTCGGTAAACTCCTCCTTTGGATTTTGAGGTTACTTTTCTTTAGTGGACACAATATGTTTAGAATTGAAAAGGTAAAAAGTGACATCAGAAAATTATTCAAATCGGAAATTCACGTGAAACTAAAATCGTTATACCCACCCCATTCCCCAATGGACTGCACTTTAAGTCGGGCAATCCTGAAAGTAATTAAGAAAACGAAAAATACATACAAACACGGCCCATAGTCATGCGCTTATACAACAAAAAGCTAGGTACACAAAATATCACATATCGGCAAGGACCTTTTGAAAAAATCACAAGAGAAATTGAGTTTTCACCGGATGATCTCTCCATCTTTCGAGGGGGAACAGAAAAATTAATGAAGTTTCAACTTCGAATAATGCGATTTTGACTGCAGATAGTCTCACGCTGAAGAGATCGAATTCAAGACGCGTAAAGGAGGTCATAAAATCTCAAGAAAAGGACACGCGTCACCGTGGTTAAATATCGATGGCTGCACAAGTACAGGCTATCACCATTGAAGGAATTGCCAATGAATTCAAACTTTGACAGAAAACTTGTTTAGCCGATGTAATGAAATACCCAGATCAGGAACTTAACGATCACAGAAATACCGACCATTGCATCTTTTTATATCCAATAAAAAATGTTGCACCCGCAACAACCACAACTCGATTTAAATACCAATTTGAAAACCTTAGTCTAATATTGATCCGAATCGGTCCATTCTCACTTTCAGCGACACTAAGGGGGATGTCCTTTGAACTGTTCGTCGAGCGCATTAGAAAACGAAAAGAAGAATTAGCACTGGCGTACGGATTACACTTTATTACTGCATTGCGGACCATTGTTATTACGATAAATTACATTTACATCATTAGCGTAATTGGCGAGAAAAAATTGAAACCCTTAAGAAAATTCTATCTTACTTACCAAGCAAGAGATCATAGGGAAATTAATTCATATAAACGGGAATTGAATTTCCTGAGAAAAAGTATTAAACCTGCCAAAAAGTTATTCCTGAGCCTTTGCTAAACATGGAATCCGGATTATACCTTAACAGAAAGTACTCCGCAATCCATTTTAACGGACTTCAGACCCAATATACCAACCATGCTAGTCGATTTCTTCAGACAGTTATCAGGAAATCCTTCTAGATCAGTTAAACATCTATCACACCCCAAACATATAGTAGCAAACTACAACGATACCCTTACCATGAAATTCTTGACCACGTGTTTTTCAGTATTTTATATTCCCCGTTGACCTTTATTGCCGGAATTTATAGAGGACAACTTTGATAGAAGTTCTCCAGAATCTTCATATAAGCTATACCTGCTATTAATTCATGTGGGGACGTTTATGATTCCTTGTCCTTGGAAAAATGTTGATACCTATTTTGAAAGCAAGAAATGCGCTCACTAAAACACGAATAAAACAAACACTACTTTAGGCCCATTTACACCCTAGCACTCTGGTTACCCCCTCAAAAATTTCATATAACAGAACCCATCGTGATTCTCAAGCTGTTCTACCCCTAAAACCCTTTTCATTTCCACAAAAACAAAGGATGTATCTAATCAAGGCTCTATTCCTCCGGTTTTAATAGGTGCAACCTAGCTTTGCATACGACCAAACCGTTGAGATTCCCCTGATGAACCAACCGATCTTCACGAAAATGTTGCTTACTGAAGAGACTATGAAATCCCACGGCTCTCAGCGGTATGCCTATAACGGCACAAGCTGTATTCCTTTCAGTAGGACATAGGCCTCCATAAAACGTTTATAATACCCAATTAACAATCTCGGTGGTACTATCGTTGGAGAATTAAAAGTATTACCTAGCCTGCGGTCGAGGAAGGATTGATCGGTATGCATCCTAGACCCGATTTTGAGATCCAACTGCGTTGGTACTCACGCTAACCGTCAACCATGCCTTCCAATTTTATGGACATGCCAGCGGGGAAAGCCCTCTACCATGACAACTCCCGAAACTTCGGTTGAGAACCCAACCTCCCTAATCAGGTATCCTCGCGCTCACACGTGGTCCCAATCGACACCTCATTGGAGAGTACCTCTCTCAAGAAGAAAGTACTCCCAGCTCACCAGCCCCAACCAGCCCCACATGAGACATATTGGTGGTTCCCTAGCTTTTGATGGTGACAAGAAATTATATACTAATTTCCCATTCCTGTTCGAAAACACACATCCCTGGTTCCTAATCCTATGCCCCCTTGGAACGAACGTCCCGGGACAGAAAGAAATTATGACCACTCAGCAGAACAGCCTGCAAATACATGGATTATAGGGGGTCAAATCACTTGCGCATCCCACCAGGAAGATGACGGTACCTATTCCAATACCATGATGGAAATCTAAATTTGAAAACAAACGATACCCCTACCGCTCTCGGAAATTTACTGTTATCGGTTGTAGAAACACCCTTTTATAGGATTTCGTGGATAAGAGAAACATACATTTGTATTGGGGAAGAGGTAGGATTCCAGATGCCTGAATGCGATATTCACAGAGGGCCCAAAGAAATATTGAACAAAATAAATTCCACCACTGAAGGGGGATTTTTTCCGGTTGCCCTAATTTCATCGCCGATACTAGCCTATCTAGATATGCCGTATGATTTAAAAAAGGCAGGTGACCCTTTTGAAGTGAAAATAAACCCTGAAAATGCATTCGCCTAAACATAGCGGAAGATAATACTTCCGCCAGCCAAGCCCTGACATTTTATTGGATATTCCCTACTCGGTGGCCTCACGAGGCAAATTTCCTGAATTGGGCTGAAGGTGGTAGAACGGCATGGCAGGTCCAGTATATCATACCTACACTAACAAAAACTAATCCTTCGGATATTAAATTTCCCTCCTATTTCTTGATTAAGAGCCCTTATTTATTTACGGATTCGGATGCGTGATGGATAAATAGTCACAAGTAAGCGCACCAAGAATTAATAACGGCGAACTTCTAAAAATCGAAGGATTTTATGCCTCTACCCCGCATTCGTAGCCCTATCGACAATCAAATTTCGGTAACGATGGACTCCTTCATAACTGTTATGCGAATTTGGCACAACTTGCGGGAGACAAATCCAGATGCCCCGACTACTTAAAATTGACACTCCATCCCCGGCAATAGCCCCACATGTGAACCATCACCCTCCCGCACAGCAAAAACCGTGGCGCAACTCACTCACCCCTATCCATACAATCTTTCTAACAGCGAAGCGCACTCGTAGCACTATCACCGGGATGATACGCCTCTAAGTACGACGCTCCGGGAAATTTTTAACTTAACCCCCATGATAGCCTTAAGTACGAGTGCAAATATTAATTCCAAGAGTCTCTCAATCCCTCAGATTCGAAATCACACATAGTTTCTATCTTCTTGAAACCAATCCAGCGTATTCCCCTACAATGTTTCCCTTCACAGTAACGGATACCATGAACGGAAGCAACAACCATCCTGACTCTACAAATAAAAGCAGGCAAACTGACGCCCCACACGCTTTCAAATGTTATCGCCTACCCCATGGTAGTATTTTTATTGGGCATACCCCCAGATGACAATACCATACCTAGCATTCCATACTTAACGGACAACACGCAGGATGGCAGCTAAAAATCGCAGAATAGACCCTTCAAAAGTACAATGAAGCTGGCAATGATGACCGAAACTATACTTTGGAACCACCCACACAACGGTATCGAACATTAAAAAAGTCAGTGGTGAAAAACTAATATGGCGAAAGCGATTGTAGACCGCTGACCTAGAGGTAAATGAACGGCGACCTATAGGCCTTCATTTATGAGTGGCCAAAAAATATAAAGCCGACGCTCGGACGCCACGGCACCATACTAGCTAAAAAATAATTTCGGGCTGACGTGGGTTTGGGGGGATACATAACGTATGACTGCCCATCCCACCTTGTATGTCCGAAGCCCACCGACTGCAAGTACGAATGGCCGACTATATTTTCACTCTTGGCCTAACCGAAAACAAGAACCTAAAGAGATGGGAATCAGAAGCGTACTACTTAAAATTCCCACACCCAATACCAGACCGAGATAGAACTCTTTGTTCTAAAAACGCCCTTATTGCGATCACAGGAGCCTCTGAGAGGAACCCATTGCAGGCTATCGGGCTATACAGCAATCTTCACACCGCCCAATATTTCGGAAGCAAGAGTAACTTTTCCAACTCAAGCGTGCGATGCCTTACAGCCGAAAGTAGGCCTGAATAACTCCGGCGTGACCTGGTTCTTGCACTCGACCTATATATCCCTTTAAAAATATAGATTTTAACGCCGTTTGGATCCGTTACCTTTGGTATACGCTTATACAGGGGCCGGATGTTTTATCAACATCAAAGAGTTCCCCCGGATGGAGACGGTCATTGGTCACAGTCGCCAGTTTAACCAAAAACCCCGGAATCCAAAAATTTGAATGACACTGACTATATCCTATTAGAAACCTCTGGATTTACGGAAGATTATTCTTTCTTCAGATAGCACCCGAATTCAGAAAGAATTTATCTGGATTGGATTAGCTTTCCACAGAAGGGAAGATAAATAATTCATCCTACTAAAGGGCCTCTACGCGAATATTTCCTCCACTTTAAACACATGCAGAATGTTTTTCATGTCCGGGCATGCACTTGCAGGCCAATGACGCCCGTAGCGGAGTCCTCCAGAATCATACATAATCCGCAAGCGGTACACCACCCTTCGACCCAAGTTTTGATTGAGGACCAATCGGCCACTTCACTTTTAAAAGAATTCCATCCTCACGAGTTTTAAATTGCCTTTTTTAAGCAGCACGGAATTATCACTTACAATCGTGTTACCCCCAACCACGCTGCCTCATCGTATATCCCGCCCTACGTGCTTGTGGTATCCCAACATCTACTTATCCACCTGATAACCATACGACCATCCATTTATACAATAAATACGGGCAGACTACTAACTATCTGATCTGCACGCCAGAATTATGCTAATCTGTTTCGGCGGCAGGATCCATCGAGCACTTCATATTCCAAATACATCTATCACATAGAATTTATTGGTTACCGAAAAAGTATGCTCGTATCGCCGTCTACCGAGCAGTAGTACCCACCATCATATCCCCTTCAACATGATACCTAGCATCGCCTCCAAAGTTTTTTCACCCCTCCAGAGTACTTCCAATTGAACTCGGATATTCCCAAATCCGCCATCTTGCGGAGCTTGCTTACCTCGCTACACCTCATCAGTCCTGGTCGCCTTAGTATCAGCCGATTCTACCGGTTACACCCCACAATATGGATAATAACAGCGCAAAAGACTCCGAGGCAAAAAAGCCCGGGTTAAGGTATTCATGCGTACATCTTTAACAATGAGAGCTTCGTCTATTTAACTTTTCCACCAATCGTAATATTATCCTTATTTTGAAAAATTAATACCCTTAAATGTAAATAAAATCATTAATTAAACCTTGGAAGCGCTCACCTTAAACAAAACACCCCGCGCTTCAAAGATTGATTTAGGTCCAGCCCATAGTTTTCCTTACAAAATAGGACCGCTCCTAAAAAACCAGATCGACACATTCCATACTTTTACACAAAACCATTCTTCTTAGGAGAAATGCTCAACCAAATTATCCTCCCGATTATCTTCCACTCTTCCTAGTTTAATTCCAATCAAATATAAAGTCAGGATTGATTTTGGACCTAGGAGAATAAAAGGGAATTGGTTTTTAGATGAATATCTATTGGACCCACCGTAGTGGTCTGGAGTTCGCAATTAATGATCTCAAGAAGTTAAAAGTACTCATAACCCTAATGGCCATTATCAAACACTCCATAATTACCACAGAAAGTCCTACACCGAAATATATTTTAAGAGATAATTTAATTTTTGGAACAGGGAGCATTATGCCATGGAAATCCGGGGAAATAACCAAGAGTGTAAATTAGCAAGAGAATGGATTACTCATTACGGCAGGAGGAACCACAACTTATTTAAACATGACAGCATTGACTAACTTTATATTCTTAACGACCCGCCCCTTTAGTCACACATTTCACCCCCCTTTCAAGGATTTAAACCCGAACCGCAATATAAATCACCAAGCCTTGTCCGGCAAAGCCAATGAACGGATGGCCTATTTTTCTTATGTTTCCAATGATGCGAATAAAATTTCACAAAAATATAGCGAAATGAACCTGTAAACTTAAACACCGACCTGCTGCTACTCCATGCAATTTATTCACAGAATATTGTCGTTATTGCAACATGAAAAACCAATCACGTTGTTGTTACTTTAGACCGGCTCATCAATGGTTTCTAAAGATCATTTTCAAGAACCACTCTCACAACAAAGATTTTTTGAGAAATTGGAGCAAACCTACCCAAACATTTTTCCAAAAATCTGGAAGGGAGAGCATATTTATACCTCCGGCACTTCAGACTTATTTTAGGGCACCCCAGTACTTTAACTCATATAGGTTATTGTCCAAAACACGGTTTTTTTCCTAAAAACGCCGCATTCTACCCCGGATAATTGTTACTTATATACCCCCAGAGACTCGGCGTACATCCTTGACAGGCACCCTTCCTGCAAACGCCATTATCCCCCCGCCTGGACTAAAACGGGACAGATGGGAACATCAGATTCCAACTTAATATTACCTTAACCTTGTTCCTTTGACCGAAACTATATGGGCGAACTCTCAATGCCACGCAATACCCCTTTGCTTTACCAAATGATAGCAATGGATGGATTTTCCTTTCCCTAAATCCTAACATCCAAGAAGGTTTTTCTCTGTTCCAACCGCCTTTATCATAATGGGGTGCATATCGGAAATACTTAATCTCCACTAGTCCTGGCGGTTCATACCTCCATCCCCCCATACGAAATCCTCTGATGAAAATAATAACCCCCTCTTAAATGCCAAATCAAGATACTAACGCTCCAGGAAAAAAAACTAATAGGGTGATAAATTGAGCGGAAGGGTTCACGCTGGATACCATTCTCGAATCTTAGCCCTATTAAAAAATAAACATTGAAACTGCGCGTACCATACCGAAGGAAGCTGATTTATACTTCCTTTAAATCAATGATTACAATTCGGCGAGTAGGCCAAAACGGTTACCCTCTTTATTCAAACAAGTATCACAATCCCTGTAAAAGTTAGGCTTGATCCAAAAAAATCCAATCCAAAAATCCATACTATGAAATAACAATACTACCAAATATTATCTTTTATTTCTAATTGGGAATAATGCCTTCATCTAGTTGCTAATGAGGAACCCAAAAGAAAAATAAGCACCAAAAAATAACAGGAGAGTTGGTATTCTAACTATCCTTCTAACAACAGAAATTGGATAAGGCTTTCAGCTGGGCTCAAAAACCAAAGGCCCTGTCCTTAATGCTCATGACAACTTCCGATCCCCGTTGGTAATAAGTATGAAGCTGCACTACCTGACGTGAAGCATTTTTGCATATCGCGACGACCGTTTCGCATCAGGCCATTGGGCAGAAAATCTTGGATTGGGAGAAACACAATTACAAATGTTCCTGAATTCGCCAAAACATAAATAAGGAAAAGGATTCTTCGTACAGCTATTGGGAAATTAATAGATTAAATAAATCTGCCGACCAGTAACTATGCACAAATGATCAACCGATTTTTGGTATAATCCTGCCTGCCCAAATTCGATGTAACACTCTAACGCCTACGCTCTTTTATAAATGGACAACTGGAAACAAGGAATACTTAATAAACCCGAATCTACATTTAATTTTTATGCTGAGCACTTAAAAATGAAATATTTGGACCATTGGGCCATTGGGTTTCAATAGCGAAACCTTAGTAAGAGTCCTCTATACATTCCCCACGAAATCCAGAAACAAAGCCCAGGTTTTGCAAAACCCAAAACGTCGGATCCACCACACTACAAGACAGGTGGCAAGGAAGAACTTTCAACTTGGTATGATAATGACGCCCTCCATTGTAACAGCACGCTTATAAAAAGCCTACCTTCGGCAGATCGCTGGGCCCTTAGACGA
>Ga0163217_1057204_pt1 | contig 18714 bp, 9 predicted proteins | sample SynspAceP_FD_185933 | JGI IMG/M metagenome (GOLD analysis project Ga0163217, IMG submission 185933) | Saline lake microbial communities from Ace Lake in Antarctica - Synechococcus sp. Ace-P (PacBio error correction) | ecosystem: Environmental > Aquatic > Non-marine Saline and Alkaline > Saline ...
AGAGAGAATGTATTCCCTCTGCACGGTTTGGTTACTTAAGCTGGTTATGGGCCCCCCTATCCCTATAAGTTGCGGGGGTGCAAGTTCCTTTTAAATTTCCGTGAGACCCCCGAAATTTTCCCCCCCCAAAAAAAGCCCAAAAAGTTAAAGCGCAAATTGAAAAATGTTTACGGTCCCCGAACGACATCCCAACGCAAATTTGGTGGGGGTTTTTCGGATGCAATTTTGGTTTCCTTCCTGCAACGGACAAATTTGGTTTTTTGCCCTAAGGGTGGGGCCATGGGCCCTCCTAGGGGTGGTAAAGTTCTTTCTCGTGAAACCCCCGGTATTTGCTTAAAAACGACTCCTCAATAAAAAACTAAATCATATGAAAACCCGACAATTGATTATTAGGGAAGTTTTTTGTTGGGTTACGGTGGGCCTTTTCATAATTCTTTCAAGTCTAAGGTAAGGTAGGAAATAAGAGGCTGTTTGGCCATTTGTTCTCTGATGGTGCCAACCGGTTCCTTTTTTCCATTTACAAATAGAAAACTCATGAAGGCCTGGGCCATTCTTGGCCGGTCCCCATTTTTAAATAGTCCCCCGCCGTTTTATAATTTATGGGCTATGGTTTTAGCTTTCCAAAATGTTCTACGCCAAACCTTGTTGGGAGAGTAGGGGAACGTTCCAAATCATTTTCGGCCCATCCATTGGCCTCTCTAACCGGGATACGGTTATAAGAACTCGTTTAAAGCACATGGGCCATAATGCCCATTAACCCTCTTTGTTATATGCTCAATTAACAGTATAGAAATTTCTCAGGATAGGCGGCGTCTGTTATTTAAGAATGGCTACACAAATTCAATAATCCATCTATTGGCGATTGAATTGTTTTTTATATTTCATAAAAGATGATAGTGTCAAATAGACTTTATTCAACCATAATTTACCAAAAGTTTGCCTCGTATTTCCGCTCCAAATCCTGAAATTTTAGAATCGTTCCTGAAACGCATCACCAAAAATAAAAGATAGATAATGCAAAAACTGATTTTCCCCTAAAAAACCATAAAATAGTCGAAGTTCCCCATCCCCATTACATAATTGGAACGGAAACGCTTTGTTTTTTTCGTATCCCACCAATCATTCCAAGAATGTCCTGTTCTTGTTGGGCCTTTTCGGCATACTTTAAAAGATTTGCGGCAATCGTCTCTAAGGTGCCAACATCTCCGATAGGTCTTTATAAGCGGCTACAATTGAGGCGGTCACATATCTATACAAGTAAAGTTTCTCCTTGCCCACCTTCGTTGTATGTGGGCTATCCCACGTTGTTTTGCAACCTGCTTTTTCTGGATTCTCGGGGAATGATATGATGGACTCCGACTTAAGGTCGCTAGAAACCATCCCAATTGGTCCAAATAGTTCCATTAAGTAGGCTCAGTTTTCATAAAAAATAATTAGAATCGGGGTTATTTAAGTATCTGTTTCCAGTTCCATAATAAAGACCGGTAGGCTTTATAGTTACATCCGAATTGGCAGGCAGATTATACCAAAATCTTGATCATTTTCATAGTCTACTGCGCAGGTTTATTATATTCTATTAATTCCCAATAGCTACAATAAATCCTTTCCTTATTTATGTTTTTTTGGCGAAATTTCAGGAACATATTGAATGGTGTTCCCCAATCCCAAGATTTTCTGCCCCAGATGGCCGAATGCGAAACGTCTCCGCCATTGCAAAAATGCTCACGGTCAGGGTAAAAGTGCAAGTTCAATACCTAATATCCCAACGGGATCGAGTTTGTTCAATGAAGCATAAGACAGGGCTTTGTTTTTGTGCCCCAGCTGAAAGCCTTATCCAATTCTTTGTTAGAAGAAATTAAATACCACTCTTTCCCGTTATTTTGTTTTGCGTTAATTTTCTTTTGGGTTCCCATTTACAACTAATGAGCATTATCCCAATTAGAAATAAACGATAATATTTGGTAGTATTGTTTAATTTCCATAGTATGGGGATTTTTGGATTGGATTTTTTTGGATCAAGCCTAAACTTTTAAGATTTGTTATACTTTTTTGAAATAAAAGATATACCTGTGTTGCCTACTCCCGAATTTAATCATTGAATTTAAAGAATACTATTCCACTTCCTTCATGGTTACGCGCAGTTTAATGGTTTTTTATTTTTAAATAGGGCTAGATTCGAAAAATTTTTATTCCAGCTAACCCTCCCTCAATTTTATCACCTTATATTTTCGCGACTATACTTATTGCCAATTTTAAGAGGGGGTATGTTTTTCATCAAGGATTTCTAACGGAAATATAACCGCCAGCACTCGTGATATAATTTATTTCCATATCCCCCCATTAAATGTAAAGGCCTTTGGTAACAAAAAACCTTCCTTGGAATTTAGAATTATGGAAGAAAATCCATCCTCTAAATTTTAAACAAGGTATTAGCGTGCATAGATCCCCATATATTTTCGTCCAAAGGAACATAGGTTAAGGTAATATAAATTTGGATCTCCTTTCCCCATTCTTCCGTTTTTAAGTCCCAGGCCGTATAATGGCTTCAGGCGAAGGTCCTGTAAATTTTAAACGCCATCCTGGAGCTTATAAAGAAAACAATCATCCGTAGAATTGCCGTTTTTTAAGGGAAAAACCGTGTGACAAACCTATATAAATACTGGGGTCCTAAAATAAGCTGAATGCCGGAGGTATCTAAATGCTCTGTCTCCTCCAGATTTGGAAAAATGTTGATAGGTTTGCTCCCAATTCTCAAAATCTTTGAAGTGGTTCTTGAAAATGATCTTAAACCATTGAATAGCCCTTCTAAAGTAACAAACGTATTGTTTCATGTGGGACCAAAACGCAAATATTCTGTGAATCAAATTCTAGTAAGGTCACATCGTGTTTAATTACAGTCATTCCTATATTTTTTAAAATTTGATTCCAATCATGAAACAAAGTAAAATAGGCCATCGGTTCATTGGTTCCGTGACAAGGCTTTGTATTATATTGCGTTATCGGTTTAAATCCTTGAAAGGGTGAAATTGTGGCACTAAAGGGCGGTCGTAAAATAAAGTTTATCAATGCTGTCATTTATAAAGTGTGGCTTCCTCCTGCCAAGATTAACCATCTCTGCTAATTACACTCTGGTTATTTCCCCAGGATCCAATCCATAATGCTCCCCTTTCCAAAAAAAACTTAAATTTATCTCTAAAAATTATCGCGTAGAGACTGTCTCCTGTTTTAATCTATAGTTTGATAATAGCCCATTTAGGGATACTTGTCTTTTTAACCTTCTTGGAGAGCATTAATTGCAACTCCCCAGACCACTACGGTGTCCAATACGGAATTTACAATCTAAAACAATTTCCCTTTTATTCCCTAGGTCCCAAAAATCCTGACTAATATTGATGGAAATAAACTAGGAAGATGGAAATTAGCGGAGAGTAATTTTTGTTGATCATATTCACTAACGAATAAGGTTTTGTTAAAAGTATGGAATTTTCGATCTGGTTTTATTAGAGCGTCTATTTTGTAAAGAAACTATGGGCTGACCAATCAATCTTTGAACAGCGGTTTTTTAAGTAGCTCCATAGGTTTAATAATTGATTTTGATTTAACATTTAGGGTAAAAATTTTCAAAAAAGATAATAGTACGGGATTGGAAAATAATAGAGAAACCTCATTTTAAACAATGTAACCATGAAATTACCTTAAAACCGCTTTTTTGCACTCGGACTTTTTGCGCTGTACTAACCCAATGTGGGAAACCGTAAATCGGCTGATACTAAGGCAGACACAGACTCGAATGATGTAGCAAATCAACAACTCCCAAGATGGCGATTGGGAAATATCCTTCAATGGAAGACTTCTGGACGGGTGGAAAAAACTTGAGGCGATTGCACCTATCAATGTTGAAGGGGATATATTGGGGTACTACTGCTCCGTAACCGATACGAGCAATACTTTTGTAATCCAATAAATTTCTATGATAATTTCTTTGGAATAACGAAAGTGCTCATGGATCCTGCCCCGAACATTACCATAATTCTGCGTGCAGATCAGAAGTAATAAGTCTGCCCGATTTATAACGGATGGTTCAGGTTATCAAAGGTGAATGATTTGGATACCACAGGCACGTAGCGGCGTATACTACGATGAAGGCAGGCGTGGTTGGTCATCGATTTAAATGATAATCCCTGCTGCTAAACAATATGCAATTTAAACTTCGTGAAGGAACTTTTAAAAGTAGTGCCGTGGCCCTTCCAATCAAAACTTGGGTCCAATGGTGTACCGCTGCCGGAATTATGTATTCTATGACTCCTACGGCTTTCATTGGCTGCAAGTTGCATGCCACGGACGTGAAAACCACTGCATGTTAAATGGGAGGATATTCGCGTTAACCTTGTAGTAGAATTGAATTATTTTACCTCCCTTGTGAAGCTAATCCAATCAGATAGATTTCTTCAAATGAAATCGGGTCTTATCGTGAAAAAAGAAAATCTCGCCTAAATCCAGAGTTTCTTTAATAGGAATAGTCAAGTTCATTCAAATATTTTTGGATCGCGGTTTCCTTCTTGTAAACCGAGCCTTTACTAACAATACCTCTCCATCCGGGGAAACCGTTTTGATAGTGAATAAAACGTCCGGCCCCTTATAACTATACCCAGGTAACGAATCAACGCCGTTAAAATCTTAATTTTTAAAGGATAATATAGGTCATGCAAAACCCAGGTACACGCCATATTCACCTACTTCGCTAAGCATCACGCTTGAGTTGAAAGTTCTCTCTTCCAATATTTGCGGTTGAAAGCTTCGATAGCCAATACCGCAATGGGTTCCATCCCAGAGGCTCTTGATCCATATAAGTGCTTTTTAGAACAAAAGTTCTATCCTCGTCTTAATGGCTGGAATTTTAATAGTACCTTCCTATCCATCTCTTTTTAGTTTCTGTTTTCGGTAGCCAAAAATGATAAATATGTCGGCCATTCTACTGCATCGGCTTCGGAAAACAAGGGATGGCACTCATACTATCCCCAAACCCCACTTCCACCCGAAATTATTTTTTTACTAAATAGTCCGTGCGTCCAGCTCGCTCTTATATTTTTGGCCACCTCTAAAATGAAGGCCTATAGCCCGTTCATTTAACCTTATGGCAGCCTTCTACAATCGCTTCGCCAATTAATTTTTCAGCCCTGACTTTAATGTTCCCATAGACCGTTGGTGAGTTTCCAAAAGTATAAGTTCCCGTCATCCATTCCAGGCTCACTGTACTTTTGAAGGGTCTATATCCCCATTTTTTTTAAGCTGCCATCGCTGCTGTGTCCGTTAAGTAGATGCTATAAGGTATTTCATCACATTATCTCCAAAAAAACTACCATGGTAGGCATAAACCAATTGAAAGCCCTGTGGGGACGGTCCATTGCGCTTTATTTGTAATTCAGAAGTGTGTGGCTCCTCATTAATCCGTTACGTAAGGGAGACATTGTAAAATACCTGGATTTTTCCAAAAATAAACTTGGATTTCGATCTGAGTTGAACTTCATTGAATTAAATTTCCACTCGTACTTAAGGCATCATTCCTTGTCATAGTCTACAGTGCCTTCGCTTTAAAGTTGATGGATAGGGGAAGTGGTGCCCCGGTTTTTGCTGGCTTGTGATTCCAACATGTGGGGCCTATTGCCCGTGATGTATTCAATTTTAATAAGTCGGCCAATCTGGATTGCTCGCGCCAAGTGGTGCCAAATTCCATAACATATAAGGAGCCATCTGGACCAAATTTGCATGTCGATAGGGCTTACGATCGCTAAGGCAATAAAATCCTCGATTTTTTATAAGTTCGCCTTATTATCTGTCTCTTACTACTTTTATCCATCCACGCATCCCAATCGAAAATACAATAAGGCCTTATCAAAATAGGAGGAATTTTATATATCCGATTTTATTTTTTTTAGTGTAAATGATATATCTGACCTGCCATGGCCGTTCTCCACCTTCAACCTCAAATTCAAGGAATTCCTCGGAGCCGCATGGATACAATTAAATGCAGCTTGGCTTGGCGGTAAGTATTTTCTTTCGGTATTGTTAGGTTCGAGCCTTATTTTCAAGGTTTATTCACTTCAAAAAGGGTCACCTGCCCTTTCTAAATCAATATCATATCTAGCATAGGCTTTATTATCGGCGAATAGAAATAGGGCCAACCGAAAAATCCCCCCTTCAGTGGTGGAATTTTATTTCGGTCATATCCTTTGGCCCTCTTGAATATCTGCATAGGCATCTGGACCTTAGACCTCTCCCCAATACAATGTAATTTGTTTCTTCTACCACCGAATCCTAAAAGGGTTCTACAACCCATAACATAAATTTCCGGGAGGGCTAGGGTATCGTTTTTTCAAATAGATTCCATCAGGTTGGAATAGGTACCGGTCATCTTCTGGGTGGGATGCGCGCAGTAAATTTTTACCCCTATATATCCATGGTATTGGCGCTGCTTTCTCTGAGTGTCATAATTCTCTTCCCGGACGTTTCGTCCAAGGGGCAATAGGGATTAAGGAAAACCAGGATGTTTTTTCGCCAATGGAAATATATAAAATTTCTGTCACCCATCAAAAGCTAGGGCACCACCAATATGTCTCATTGCTGGTTTGGGGGCTTTGAGCAGCTACTTCTTCTGAAGAGTTCCAAGTTTCATTGACCACCGTGAAGCGGATCTTACCTGATAGGAAAGTTGGGTGTCTTCAAACCGAATTTCGGGATTTTTCCATAGACTCCCCGCATGGCATGGTCCATAAAATTGGACATGGTGCGGTTTACGTAATATCCCAACCATTGATCTCAAATCGGGGTCAGGGTCACTACCGATCAATCCTTCCCCACCGCAGCAAATACTTTTAATTCTCAACGATAGACACCGATTGAATGGGAATATATAACTTATTATGAGCCTAGTCCTCTGAAAAATAGCACTTGCCGTTAAGGCAACCGCTAAGGCCGTGGATTCCATAGTCTCTCTTCATAAGCACATTTTTCTAAATCGGTGTTCATCATGAATCTAACTTTGGTCTATTGCAAAAGCTAAGAGTTTGCACCTATAAAACCGAGAATAGAGGCTTGATTAGATCATCCTTTGTTTTTGTGGAAAAAGAAAAGGTTTTAGAACAGTTGAGAATCACGTGGGTTCTAGTTTATAAAAATTTTGAGGTCCAAATGCTTATGTGTAAATGCTAGTATTTTTATTCTGTTTTAGAGCCTTTCTTCTTTCTAAAATAGAATCAACATTCCAAGGACAATGAGAATCAAATAAACGCTCCCACATTATGTAATAGCTATGACTTAATAATGAAGTTCTGGACTTCAAAATCAAAGTTGTCCATAAATTCCGGCAATAAGGTCAACGGAAATAAAAATCACTGAAAACACGTCAAAGATTTCATAATTATCGTTTAGCTTGCTACTTATGGTGGTGTGATAGATGTTTAACTGGTCAGAAAGGATTTCCCATAAATGTCTGACAGAATCACTACATGGTTTATTTGTCTTGAAGTTCCTAAAATGGGCTTTCAGTACTTTCGTAATAGTAAAATCCCGATCCATTTTAGCAAGCTCAGAAAACTTCTTTGGTCAGGTAATACTTTTGCCTCAGGAAAATTCAAATCCCGTTTATAATGAATTAATTTCCCCTATGATCTCGTTGCCTTGGTTAAGAAAAGATTTTCTTCAAGTTCCATTTTTTCTCCCAATCGCTAAGATGTAGAATGTAATTATCTATACACATATGTCCAGCATGCACATACAGGTAATCCGTACCGCCAGTTCTAATTCTTTTTCTGTTTCTAATGCGCTCACGGAACAGTGGTTTCAAAAAGACAATTCCTTTAGTTTCTGAAAGGAAATTAGGAACGCGATTCGTCATATTAGACTAAGGTTTTCACTTATAATATCCGAGTGGGTTGTTGCCTGCAACATTTTTTTATGGATATAAAAATGCAATTGTCGTATTCTTGATCGTTGGCCTAAGTCCTGGGTATTCATTACATCGGCTAAAACAAAGTTTTGTCAAGTGACCATTCATGGCCAATTCCTTCAATTATACTGTATTGTCGCAGCCCATCGATATTAAAGCCAACGGTTGACCGTGTCCTTCTTCTGATATTTATGAGCCTCACTTTAACCGTCTTAATCGCTCTTCAGCTAGGAACTATTGCTCAAAATCCGATTATTCGAAGAGTTGAACTTCCTATTAATTTTCTTGTTTCCCCTCGAAAGATGAAATCATCGGTTAAACTCCATTTCTTCTTTTGGATTTTCAGAAATCTTGCATTATTTATATTTTTTGTTGATTCACCTAGCTTTTTTGTTGTATAAGCCCATGATATGGGCGTTTTTATTTATTTTTCGTTCTTAAAATACTTCAAAGGATGCCCGACTGTAAAGTGCACGTCCATTTGGGGAAATGGTATAACGATTTGTTTTCACTGAATTCCCGATTAATAATTTTCTGATTCACTTTTACCTTTCCAAATTCCTTAAACACAATTTCACTAAAGCAAAAGTAACTCAAATCCACGGAGGAGTTCCGAAATTCATGAAACGTCCCTCTATTGTTTTACCATCTTAAAATCGGATGCTCCATACACTTCTCCCAAATATTTTTATAACCAAGTCAACATTCGCTTCCATACTTACGCCGACGTGATCTAAACCGAGTCCTTTTTTTTCTGGTGCTCAATTAAATAACTTTTGTGTTTGTGTAACAATGAGTTTTAGGGATATTATACGAAATGTCGTTTCTGTACAATCCCCTGGGAAGTTCGCAAGCCAATTTCTTGAATTTCGACAATTATCACCATCTATTCGGAATGTCGTTTATTCTGATCGACCTTTTCAAAAGCAATATTTTATAATCCAGAATAATATAATCGTTAAAAGGTGCTGTAAACCCAAACCGAGCCCCTACAACAGGTGCAGCTGATACCCGCTAATCAAATAGGGTAACTTAATGCACGGATTTCCAAAATTAATCCTATGCAATAATCCAATCAAACATATTTTAATATTGATCAAGCGCATAGGTATTCGGCGTATCCAATTAGCCCTTTGTTTTTGGCGATATGCGCTTTTTTTTTAATTTAGACGTAATATCACCTTGGTGACAAGGGAATTAAAAGTATGACCACCAAAGAGTACACTTTGATCTTATAATGCCAAATACTGATTAGATTAATCCAATATTTAACTAGTGTTTCCCATTTCAACTTTGGACCACCAATCCTTTCCTATAATGGATCCGCTTGTTGAGGGGAGGGTAGGAGCCTGGGTTTTGCATTGAAAAATATATTGAAATCCCTTGAACAATTGATTAGATAGAAATGGCTTTTTGGATCTGTTAATTTTCTATAAATAGAATTTCACCCATGGGTCGTGGTTTTTAAAACTTATCTAATGTAGCCAACTTTTTTGTCTATATAACAAGTCTTCTTGGGACAGCCCTGCTTCTAGTTTTAAGCAACCATACTTTCCGACAACCAAGGTGCCCCAGCCACCCAGAATGCGCCATGTTCTACACTTAATGTGGTCACCACGGGCCCCAACATCGAGGCACGTTCCAAAACTAATTGTCAATTTCTCCCTCCTGTTGCTGATTTAGGAATGCGAAGTACGTAAAAAATCGCTCATTTTCAGGGGAACCAACATCCTCCGCCAATACTAGGTCAATCGCATATATTTTTTGCGATTTTTGTTCATACCGGATGCGTAAAGCGCTCTTTGGAACCAGGCGAACAAAAGTAAACCTAACGGAATAAGAGGCCTTGGGTCTAGGTCTGTGTCAAAAAGACTTACCCTTGTCTCATTTTTGTGAAGTGCAATGGGCGTTGGCTGGCCTGTTTCTTCTGATAACATTCTGGGAACGTAGGGTTGTCCATGTCATAAGGGTAGCCACTTACTTACGTTGGAGCGCATTGCCGTACCTAGGTTGTCATAATACCCGCCTTCAACCAGGACATTGCAATAATCTACGATCATTTAAAAAAGATCAAAGGCCTTTTTTTTGATTGTATATTTGAGCTCTTGTCAGTGGTGCCTGGAAGCCCATCCCAACCCAATATAGTCATTGATTAAGGTTAAATAACCATCGTTTCTTTGCCCATAAATGTATTTGCTCTCCTTCTGCGCCAATGTTTGGCTCCCCGCGTTAAGGTAGCCATTTCCATAGTCTCTTCGGGAAGGCTTTTGTTTTGTATAAAAATATCTTTTTAGTGTTATAGCCCGGTCGTTCTTTTAAAATAAACTGCAACATCATTTTCGATTTCGCGCTCCAATTTCTTTTGTTGAATAACATTGAGTTTCCACGTACTGTCCAGTGCAAACCTTTTGCATATAACTTGCCATAGCCAAATTTGTTTTCATAATTTCAGGGGTCACTTTCCCCCGGCTTGTTGAACAACTGGTAATACTCATGCTATTCCCTGGTTTTTTGTCAAGGGTTCGCCTCATTTCTTCCAGTTTTTTCCAATTGTAAAAATTGCTTTGGCATGAAAGGGCCGCTGCGTGTTCCAAACCAGGTCTGACAATACTGTATAGGACTGTCATCAATAGTTGTCCCTCGAGACCATATAATCGTTGCCTACATCCATTGGTTAAATGAATCATGGTGTCCAACTGGAATGCGTTAATGTCCCCAATTGCCATATCGCATTAAAATCATTTAAAAAACCGTCGTGTAATATTCGGCCATGCAAAAAAAGTAAGTTCGAATTATATTACCATAGTAAGAACTGATCTGGCCGCCTTGTATATTCAATGACTTCCAATGAGGAGGAAATCTCCTTGCGATCACCCGAGGATACATTTGGATATAGGCATGTGGGCATATTTCCAATGTGTAATTTCATTGTAATAGATTAAGCTTGTGCGAAAGGGTTTGAAATGGATTCATTTCTTTGGGTACAAATCCGTAGGGCCGCAAATCCAGATATCAAAAGATCCAGTTCGGTGGGTTTTGCCGATGACCGGGTTTGCCAGGTTTGTAGCATCCGAACGCCGGACCATAGCCCCATCCCACAGCCAAACTTTGGTTTTCCTGTAAATATTTGAATACGGCATTAGCTCTCATTGTCAAAATTTTGATTGGTAAAAATAGATGCGACTTTCAGATGGTATTTATGGAATATTGTCGCCATTTCCTCAACCAATATGAAAAGTAAAGCCCAAGGGATTTGCATTTGTCCACATCACAGCCGCCCCATCACCACCGTAGATCAATAAATCAATAGAAATTGGCTATCCTTAAAAATGCTCGTTCATTTCTGTAGCATATAATCCTGGCTCGAACTGAATAGACGACATTCCTGAACGGCCAATTAGTCGAAGGCATCCCATTCTATCGGCACTTCGGCCCCTGCGGTAATTGCCACCAAATTTTGTCTGTTCATTAACCAAATATTTTATAAACATTGTACATAGCGCTAGTCTTTAGCAGGAAAGATATTGGGCCCTGCGAAAGCGGGCATAGTCCATTAACGCCCGTTATCTGTTTCCTCCTCGTCCATCCTTACCTGTGCCAATTTTTGGGCAAACACTACTTTGTCCATGTGGTACCCCGGATTTCGAAGGCAGGAGCCGTCTCTAATGTTAAATTGTTGGAAAGGCCCCAGTTGGCCTTCTTTTATATTTTCAATTGCCCTCAATATTTTCCTCCAAACGGCATATAGACAAACCGTTCATCCCAAACCAGCGGCAATTAAAATTAAACTCTTGGGACCAGCAACGTTTTTAATAAAAACCCTTCTGACTGGGGCCAAAGTGGATAGTTTTTGGAAATCCCAATGTCTTAAATTGAGCGTTCAGCAAGGGAATGGTTTTAGGGGAGCCCAAAAGAATTTTAGCAATTCGCCAGGAGTGTACTGTATTCTTTGGTTTCCTGCTGCCAGACTAACTTGAAATGATTGGGGATTCCTGCAATCTTTCCTAATAATCTGCTATATTATGCTCTAACGTGGCTTGCAGAATCCCGGTGACGATAACTACATTTTTAAATAGTACTTCCTTGTGAAATTGGGCAAAATTCCGTAAACAATGTGACAACAAGATAATTATTTGGTAGAAAATTTGTGCATGGTGGGTCTTATTTAAGGTTGGCGTTAATTGGGGACTAAGGGTGTTTATCCGCTTTTTCTCCACCAGGAAAACAGCGGCGCATCCATTCCTCGGGTAGGAAACTTTAAACAACCCATCGAATTGCCTTTTGGATATAAGTGCATTTTCTGAAGAACTCCCATGCCTTATTAATTCTTGTAAGAGAGCCGAATACTATTTTCCACGGGGAACAACGTGTCATCACCAGTATGGGTCAACCCAAGTGGGCGGGTTTTGGCGTGACGTGTAAATTCAATTTGAAAAATTTAAAATTCTGTTCTCTGTAGCGATTTCCCAAAGTAAATTCGCGGAACCTTTGTGGGTCAAGAGGTCTTTCATACTGATTACGGGATAAATTAAAATCATAAAACTGGGCCTAAAACCTAATAACCTCCATATTGAATATTAGGAACTGCTAAAAATGTTCCCACAGTTACGCTAATGTCCACCTGCCGAAAACCCATAATCCTATTTTCCTCCGCATCCCAAGTGCCATTCTGCGGCTCGGTTTGACGCACCTATTTTCAATGGCTTGCTGTCATCTGTAATGGCCCAATACTTTTAATCCGATCAATACATTGATCAACTGGCAAAACGGTATTTTAATAACAAAAGCGGCAACGCCCTTTTTCAAAAAAAGCCGGTCAATTTGGATACCTTCCAACTTAAAACTTTCCAATGCCATATCCCCACCTGGGCAAATATTACGGCGGTTCCTGTTGCATTTTTGCTATCGGAAGATTAAATTTAAGCTTGGTCGGGAAGACATTTTGTATCCAAAAAACTGCCCGTCCTTTTCCAATTCAATTTCTTTGGTACAACTAGGGCTTGCCTATTGAATGTTGATGTATACAGGTCATATTTGTTGAAGCTTCTGAATGAATGGAAACCAATAATACGTACAAGCGCAAAAGTTGTTTCATGAATTGTTGAATTTAATTTCTAAGTTTCTTTCAAATCGGGGACTATGGTTCCTCCTTGCTTCATCCACAATTAATATGAGATTTCCAAATCCTTAAGTGAGAATCACCTTGAAATTGTGATCTGATAAATACTGAAGAATATCCGAAATAGTTCGGGTGTGTGTTGGACCCAAGGTGCTCCATATCTGCACACCGTGAAGCGTAGCACCACAACTTTCCCTTTGGGCTTGGGTAGGGCGGTCCAATATTTCACTTTGTTTCAGCTAATTGGTAGCCCACTGGGGAGGGATAAGGAATGTCAATCAAGGGGTCATAGGCCCTACTACCACCGCTCTGCAAAGGCGTATCCCTTTTGTTGAAGAAATTCAAGAGTATGGCTATTTAGACCGTATCCCGGATAAGCAATAAGTTTTTCGGGTTTGGCAATTTCTAACGATCGCATTTATTTCAATGTATTCCAACTGCAGCATTGAAATCTGGTCGGAGAGTTTACTTAACATTCGGCATGGTATGGTATGTTGGCAACTTCAAAAACCCATCTTGCCAAAGGCTTGATCTGTCGCCATTCTGTAAAGGTCTTCCTTAGAAATTAGGGAGGAAACTCTACACACAAAAAAATGTAGCCCCATAAACCAAATTCCTTGTAATAAAGGGTGCCACTACAGTATATATACTTGCTGGAGCATCATCAATGGGTAGCGCTACCAGTTTTATCGGGTATTTTTTTGTTTTTAGGATTTGGTGAAATAGCCTATTTAAAGACTAATAAAAGTGTAACAAGGCAAAACAATATTTTTTTTTCATTGAAAAATTTAACTTGGTTAAAATTAGGAAATTTTTGTCCAGTGTCTATACCTGCCAATAATACCACAACCGGCATAGCGCTCCCGTCTTAACTCTAAGGCCATCCCCTCCTCTATTTCCAATGCCTCAGTCTAGTCATCGGGATCGATTATGTTGTATAAACTGGGCCTTAAATACAGCCCGTATTTTCAACACTATGTTGGATGACAATTTAATGCCCTTTTTAATTCTATAGTCCCGATTTAATGTTGTTCACAAACGTTCTTGGGTTGCTTAGAGGTCATCCTACATAGAGACATTCCCAATACACCATTAAATGAGGATTGGCAAAGCTCTAAACTTTGCCATTTTAGTAAATTACACGTTTGGATAATTCATAACATAAACGCAGTAAGTGCTTTCGCATGGTAAGGTCTACAATATTTGGGCTTAAACTCAGCAACATTCATAATTATTTAATGAACAAATTTTTCATATTCTTCTATAAAAGACCAATTTTTTCCGAATTTTAGAGGCGATTAAATCATACTAGAAATTAGAAAGCGGAATAAAAACAATCATTACAATGAAAAAAGAACCAAACAAACCCCTAACCAATAACACGAAGATCCTTTATAAGTAAAACAGGAGTTGCTGCTGCCGGAATTACCATTCTCGTCAAGTAAACGTAATTTCGGGACTGGGACATAAAGCACCCAGTGATAAATTAAATATTGTTGGAAGTAGGTGTTGGAAGCATTGGGTTTTGGTAACCTGAAAAATTAGAGAGTAAATATAGTAGGCACTTTGTGATGTGGATTGGAAATATGCAAATGGATTGTTTTTGATTACTTCCAAAGGCGCAAAATACAAGGATTTTAGGGTGATGTTCGATGAGGATGGGCGATGAATTTGAAATGCAGTTTTGGTGGCCACTGCCGATCAATACCCACCGCCATTGTGGGCGGCTGAAGGCCATGAGTCGGCCGAAAACATGTCTAGTGTACAAAGCACTTACACACTCGTTTACGAACAGACTGGTTGACGAAGCTGGCCAAGAAATATAATGGGCCACTCAAAATGGGCATCAAGGTGCCTCCGAGAAGGGTGGCCAAGACCTTGAATTAATATGGAGTGGTGCCATTGGGTGATAATAAACAAAAAGAGGACATCCTTTACCATAGACCCATATGCCTTCAGGGATGTTGAATCCACCAACACAGGGAACTAATGGGTACCGGATTACTTTGGATTGGGACTTGTTTTTACGGGTCCTGCAAACTAAATACCTTTAATCAGGTGGTACCATCCTGAATTTGGCGAGGGTGGTGGAATTCTGGTACTGGGGCTCTGGGGATATGGCTAGTCATATTCTTCATCCCGTATTTGGAAGCTTTAAAAATTTAAGGATACCCCACAAAAGTACAAGGAAAGCTCAATCCTTACTTTTTAAAGGATTCGGCCCCAACGGCCCAGTCAGTTTCAATCTCACCTTCCCACAAGGGGTAGGGTATGGAGACAATAAAAACTGCGGGAGTGATATTTTCTTGTTTGATGGAGGCTTATTAAAACCCAACTTACCAAAAAACATCGGCCAAGCGTAAGGAACCCAACAAATCGGGTGGAGCAACCTTCTTTATGGTACCAAAGGAATAATCATGCAGGATGTTATGGTGTAGAACCAAAATTTTAGCAGAGACTCCCGAGGTAGTTGAGACGGAAACGTAGGTAGAGAGAAATAGGCCTCGAATGGAACGGGAGCAACAATAGAATGGATTGGGTAAGGACCCTGTAAGGAAAAGCAGAGAATCGTAAACTCCTTGTACCTCCGATTTTTGCCGACGGTCCTTTTAACGAAATTGGTAGTTATGGGCGTTTCTGGCAGTTCGCTTACAAAACCTTAAAAATTTGGAATGGGATGGTGAGAATAATGCGCTTCACCAATATTGGAAACAACTGAAACATTAGACCGTTATTAGGAATAATTTTGTGAATGAGCGATGACGTCCTAAAAAATTCGAAAAGAATGTGAACCGAACCGCTATTCTGCTGGTGAGTTTTTGCTGCCGAATTGGTAAGCTATCCTATAGGGATGGTTGGAAAATTACCCGATTGACCGCATCGAAAGTAAATTTATAAAATATGGAAAAGGGAAACAGGCGAAAGCCTTGGTTCCCTTTTTTAAAAAGTGAAGTTACGGGTGAACGCCAGGTTCTGACGACCTAGGTAGATTATTTTTTATCGTTCAATTCCCGTTTAAAACTGCCCGCTTTGTTCCATGTCCGAACCACACACCATATTCTTAGCGTCCCTGTCGCCAGTTTTATTTTAAGATGCGTCCTGTTTTCTTAATCCCCGGTTCAAAGGGGACTGTCCCACAAAAATGGAATATAACTTAGCAGGAAAGCAACCATCCTTTTCTTATTTGGACGGACATTAGTACTTGCCATAGGCAATAGCTTGCCATTATTTTTTGGAGTTATCTGGTCAAATTAATCTCAAACATATCTTTTCAAGTCTAATATCCATTTTGGGCTAATTCTTTAAAGTTAATTTATTCCGTTCATTTTATCTATTTAGGATTACTTGTAGATGGTGCATTTTAAACGAACGCACCAAAAGATGCTTATTTTTTTCGAAGTCGCAGATGGAGTCGCGTAGAACTTATTTTATAAAATACCCAGAATACTTTCCATTGGTCCACAATCTTTCATTGGGAACGTTTCTATGCTTTTGCGTTTTTTATTTCAAAAGAGGTTTTAAATGAATAAATGTATCGCACACTCGGGCGTTCCTGGTAGTGCTGTAATGTTATTCCGATGAATTAACGTCCTACTTGATCACCTTTCCCAAAGGAGGCACAATACCACTTAACCTGTTCGTCCATTGTCTTTTGTTAACCGGCTTGTTGAAAAAAGGGATGCAGCATTAAATCCCAACTTGGGAAATTATTGTCATAAATCAAACTCCCAGCCATTCTTGGCATCCCTGGGATTAACTTCCTGTTTTTAACTGTCATTGGAAACTGTGGTCGCTTGTATGGACACTATCAATTTTTTCAATTTTTTGGTATTGGATTACAGGACAAAAGACATGTACAAAAAAACGGACAAGTAATTTGTCATAGTTTTTTTCTGAATCTATTATTTTTATGGCTAAACAATACAACCCCTAAAATTAAAATTAATGGGATTGATATAGACTTACTTTATGGCGGTAAAAAGTTATCTGGAAAGGATAAGTTGTTTTTTTAATGGGATATGGGTGTTAAGCATGTTTATTTTTTGTGTTATATACAGTTTCAATTGCTTTTAGTATTTCATTCCTCCAATTTCTGGTTTGGTCCGGTTGGTATGAATCCATTTGAATTCAGGAAATGATTTTCGTCATCCAGATTAGCTATTCCATCTCTGTTTTAACAAATGTAAGAATGCATTGAAAATAACGTATTCTGTTGTTTCAATATCTGATAATTTTATCATTATCAAATCGATAACTGTTGATTAGTGACAATCGGCTTCTTATGAAGAAAATGAAATTCTTTTGTCGATTTTTGAAATTTTCGCTTTGACAAAATGTCATCCAAATCTGCTCTATTGAAGGATTTCGTATGTTGTGGTCAAAATAACAAGAATCCATTTCAACCATTCCATAATTTCTTTTAGAGAAAATGTCTTTCCATGTAGTCGAATAATCGGTTTCCTTTGTCACAAGGCTATTGTCACCAAAAGTGCTATTTTCTGATTATCAGAAATTAACTAAAGCCTTATAATATTTTTTAGCAATTCCCAATTTGTCAATTTCCTTTTTCATAATTTTACACAGGATGATCCGCTTATTAATAGTAAATGATTAGAATTACGGTTCTGTTTCACGATCGTTTATTTTTTTTTTACTTTAAAATTCTATGCAACCCTCATTTTTTTTTTTTGTATCCGTTTTTTTCCCGTCGCTGGCGCGAGCATCTGCTCGTGCCTTCCTATTGTGTTACATTGCCATAGGGATACGACCTAAGTAATATGCGGAGGCGTTTAAAATAACACTTAAGCCCACTATCGTTTAGGCTAAAGATATAGAAGAGAAAACATCGTACTATATATATAGTAACCCCTTTAACTCTGACAAGTGACTGGTTGGCACGAGCGAGACCCTCGCGCCAGCAGGAAACAATTGACAAGAGCCCTGAAAGTCCAGTACATGAACAGTGATATAAACAGTTTCATGTAAGTCGTTGGCATGTCAGGAAGCAAAAGAGAAACAACGAAAAGACAAAAGATAAAGTCAAGTTCTAGTTCTAGCAAGCGCAGCGCTCTGGAGGCTCTCTTATTCCCAGCGCTCTAGTAACTAATACTAAAATCTTTATACTAGAATGCCCCTGCCCACCATATTTAACGGCCGCACTTCAATGAATTTGCTCCTTTTCCAATTTATACAATAATGTGTATCTTAGAAGGCTGTGCCCATGTGTAAATGACCAATGACAAGTCCGTTATATACCGTACTTTTACTAATTACTCCCCATCCTAAAACATAGAAATTATGCACTAATTTATGGACAAGGACATATATTGAACGGGGCCACTCCTGAAGAGGTTGCAAAAAGCGCAACATGAAAGATTATAAAATTCAAATCGGCATCATGCAAGCACTGAACCTTAATTGGCATGATGAAGAACAAGGCATGGCTTTTTGTCTCGTAGAAGCCCAATCAGCGCTGCGTTCGCGGATCAATAAAGAAGCACCACGTCTCCAAGCCCCAAACCATTGAAGTGACGGTTCGGGCAGTAAAGCCCAATTTCTGGCCGGTGTCGACCCTGAAAAGGAGGACGTAAACCATACCGAGAAGTCCATTTAGGCAATGAGTTTATTGATATGGAGTTCCACAGATATA
>Ga0163217_1005783_pt1 | contig 18711 bp, 16 predicted proteins | sample SynspAceP_FD_185933 | JGI IMG/M metagenome (GOLD analysis project Ga0163217, IMG submission 185933) | Saline lake microbial communities from Ace Lake in Antarctica - Synechococcus sp. Ace-P (PacBio error correction) | ecosystem: Environmental > Aquatic > Non-marine Saline and Alkaline > Saline ...
CAAGGAAAGGGGAAGAGAAATTTTAGGGCAAGCGGTTAGCAGGCTTCCGATCTTTGTTTTCGGGTTTTTTTATCAAAACAAAACCAAGAAAGAGAAAAAAAGATCGGGTGTTTTTTCTTTCGGCGTAGAAAACCGGAGTTTTTTTGCTGAAAAAAGCAACCCTCATCAATTACATCAAAACCAGTCCAGGAATGGTGGAAGTTGTGGCTTTTTTAAATGACCCGGGGTTTTGGGTTCCAGTAAAAATGAATGAAGTAATGAGAACATTTAATTGAGCATATTCAATGGTTGTGAACCAGACTTTTATGTTGTTTTGCCGCTGGAGCAAAAAAAGGACAACGCTGGAATTAAATGCATAATCGCAGCAGCTAAATGCCCGGTAATCAGTCATCTGGGAAGCGTTATTAATTTTGTTGCGGGTAATGTGCCAGCGCGCACCTGATAAGTGGCAAAGCGTTTTTTTTTGGGTTTCGGAGTGGTTTTATGGGCGACTCAAGCAGGAAAGCCCAAAAATTATACAAACGCTCATCTTGGTGACGGATTAAAGATTTTCTAGATGCGGGACACAAACCGTGGCGCCATTGGCCTTTTATTCGCGAAACTGTTGAGTAAACCGATAATAGTAAATAGTGAAATTCTAGCTGATACGTTTCGGCAGCAGGATAAATTTATAATTTACAATCACTGGTAGCATTAAACAGGACAGAAAGCGGTTTTGAAATGTACTGCAATTCGGCATTATTGAGTGGGTAAAGACGTATTGTTTACGTGCGGAGATACAGTAACTTATCAATGTCCAGCTAATTGCAGTTTATTGAATATTCCAGGGGCCCGCTACAACCACAGCAAAATGAAATTGCTACTTAAAGATTTTTCTGCCGAGGCCCTATAGACTTTACTGCGTTTGGAAGTAGCGTTTTTACCAGATTCCAGTTAATCTGACCCAATTACAAAATCTAACAATATCTGATGGGGTGTAATTTGTTAACATATTCAATGACAGGGATGTTTAACCCTGGCGCTGCGTTGGCAAATTATTGCCTACTGTCAGGCCTCTTCAGAAACGTTTCACGCTGGAGTAATCAGGAAGAATATAGCCATGGTTTTTTTGATTCCCCTGGTTACGATATTCATCACTCTGGGAAAAACGTCAATCTTAATACGCGCTCTATGGGCCTACCGATGTGTCGGGTGTTGTACTGATATTCATCGCTTTAGGGGTGTTTTCGTTTGGTGACATCAGTGGGCACTTTAATCTGCTAATAGCAATATTCTTTTAATATTGGTGTTGAATTCGGCCTTATCAATGATTACTGTTTGGTAAAAGCCACTAAATATACTATTTCGCGATTTTTGTATTGTTGTTTGCCATTCTTTGCGTATGTGGTTTGAAGTCCTTACTCACCGCAAGTTACAGCTTTTCTCTCGTGGAATAGGCCCGTTCAGGTTATCCGAACTGTTCCAGATACCCGGTTTTTCTGGAAGGTAATATTATTGATTGGGTGTTTACAAGCTCCAGGTTGTTTGAGGCTTGAGCGGTTTACGCATCTATTCCTTTGGATGAGTCTGGGCTTTTCGCAGCATATTTTTATCAGGCTGCATTTCTGGAACGCGGCCATCGTGTTTTTGATGACCATCACCCTATCACGATTCTAATGAACAGTTTTCGCATGGCGTTATCGGCGTCCATGGTTGAATAACTGGGGGCCATTTCAATGGCTGAAGGTTTTCTCATGACTTTTGAGGGCTGGATTATTTTTTATGGCCTGTGCGGTCCATGCTGTTTTTTACTGGTGGTTTTTTTTCTGGAAAAAATAGCACCAAGTTCATAAGACGCTTTCCAACATTTATTTTGGAGTGGTCGATCACGGAACGCTCCTGCGAACAAAATGTTCAGCATTAATGGCAAATCCCATAATTCATATAAACCATTTGTTATCGTCATATTGGGTTACTTATCGGGCTTGTTTTCTACCAAGTTTGTGGAATAACCGAGAGGAAACTGTCCCCTCCCCCATGAAGGCTTTATCAACTTTCCTTTCAGTTTACTGATTGGAATTGGCCAACATGATAGCTGGATGAAAGAGTCCGTTGGGATACCTTGGTATGAGTGATTACCTTTTGTAAATTTAAACACGGGCATTGATAGAATGTTGTGAACCTCTATGTGGCTATTAACGAAACTCAGCGTAAAGGTGTTTCTCCACATTCACCAAAGAGTGTGTATCCCGGGTGTGGAATGGAATCGCCGACTTCAGACGAGATGACGTTATGGTCACGCCGATAAATCTTTCGTTGTTATTAAAAATGGCGATCAAGGAACACTTGTTTATTAATCTGGTTTTCAGGGTACGGGACGCGTATTAATTGCCAATGGAGTATTTAAACAAGTGTATATCTTTTTTTAACGATGCATTTTTTGAAAAATCGGCACTGATGGCGCGCTTGTAAGATCTGTGACCCCGTCTCTCCGGGTGAAACGGTGAAAAGACGCCGATGCCCGGATCAAAATTATTAATGGGTAAACTTGTCCAGAATTAGCAAAATATATTTGCAGATTAAATCAGGATGATCGCTATGATAAACATTAAAACAAATCTATTATTGCTGGGCTCTGCTGACAGCTGGTGACAGCTTGGTGGCTCGGCGGAAGATCAGCAGAAAAAATTTATGCGATTAGCGAAATGGCCCCTGATGGTCGACGGTGAATACGATTAAAGCTCGTCTTGAGTTTCGAAATGCAATTCAATCATCCGACTGAAGCAGAACCCTACTATCAGCTTATCGTTGATAGATGAGAAAAACAAAACTGGAAAGAGATGTTTGCTAATCTTCGTGCAGCAACAATCTCTTGGAATCCGGAAATCAAAAATTATTCTTAACTTAGGTCAGATAGAAAGTTCGTCAGTGCCAAACCTGAAGAGGCGCTGGCAAGTGCTGAAAAAGTGGCTTGCTATCTGAACCTGCAAACATTGAGGCGATTTTGCTTCGTGCAATGCCACGTATGAAGCAGGAGAATTACGGTCAGGCACAAAAGGATAATTGATAAGGCACTTGAACTTGATCGCGGGAGTCGTTAGGGGATGCAACTTTCCTATCAAGTCATCGATTTAGCAAGAAATTAAAAAAATACCCAGATACGATTGGTGCTGCAGATAAAGCGTTTGGCTGTTCACCTGAAGCCCATGCCGGTAAAACATGATTCAGTTGGCTATTTATGACGAACAAAAAGACTATCAGGGTATGGAACTCTCTACCGCGAAATTATGGTGGACTTTTACCCGGATGAAAGTTGGTGGTATTTTCCTTGGTGAAATTATTAAATGATGGCTTGGAATCGCTATGAAAGATGCCAAATCAGAAATGCTGAAATTCATCCAAACGCATGAAAAGAAGATACTGACGCAAAACTGGTAATCCATCAAGTTACTCGAATCTCACGATGCCAATGAAGCCATAAAGTCAACTTGAATACATTTTCGAACAAGAGCCGGAAAATATGAAATTTCGTTTTGCTCGCGTGGAATTGCTCATGCAGCAAAATAAATGTAAAGCAAGCGGTCGAGACTTGAAGGAGATCATTAAGGCTGATTCAGACAGTGATCGTAGGACTTGCGTGCTAAGTTACCTGGCTTCTTTTATTGAACGGCCATCAAAAGGACAACTTTAACGAGGCCGAAGCCTTGTTGATAAGGTTTTGGTGGTCTCCTGCTGAGAATGAAAATGGCCTTTAGCTGTTAAAAGTCCCAAACTACAGCTGAGAGATGGAAAGTAATGATTGCAGCCATCAGTAACCTTCGAATCTTAGTCGAAACAATCCAATGCGGATGAGGCGTTAGTCTTGTTGGCCACAGGCTTACGCGAAGCTCAGGCTCAGCGGGATTTGCCCAAAGTCGTTTTACAGACAGGCTTTATCAGCAAATTCAACAAAATGTTCAGGGCAGCGCTTTGCCCTGTTGCCCAAATCAATGTTCCGCGACAATGATTTTGGATCGGGCAAGAAAGGTGTTAATGAATGCTTTACAGGCAATGGTTCAGACCTGAGTTATTGCAGGCAACTTGCCAGCTGAGGATCGCAAAACAAGATTGGCCGGTCCCAAGCAAACATTGGAAAATCTAGAAATAGTTCAAGCGCACTGAATTCAGCAGTCCAAACATTTGTAAACGGTCAATGTTCAGGGGCCTGGAAGGATTACTCTTTGCAGTTATATCGAATTTTGAGAAAGCCTGAGCTTAATCCTGCATTAAATTCGCCAGCCTTACAGGGATTGTTAGGGGCTCATATGCAATTGATTCAGAGAGAAGCTTGTATAGAAGGGTTTATTTGCGCCAACATATTAGTGCTCAAACCCTGAGTTGATTAATGTTATGCTGCACTGGCAAGTGTTTACCGGGATTCCTGGGGACAATGCTCCCAGGCGCTCGATACTCTTGAAAGAGGGAAGTTTTCACAACATCCAAACTGGATAGAAAGCTATCGGTTTTTATTGCAGATATTCATACCGTGAAAGGTAAACTTTGAACAGGTTGTATCTGTTTTTCAGCGTGGCCTTGAAGCTAATCGGAAAGTAATATTCTTTCAATGCAACTTGCAAATCAAGCTATGAAGCGGTTGGGTGAATTTTGAGCAGGGCACGTGTGCTTATGAAGAGGTAATCGCTGAGAACCCTTCTGCTGATGTTGCTGCCATAATCTGGCGAGTTTTGGTTATCTGAAACAATTTTGATCACCTGAAAAATCTGCAACGTGCACTCACGTATCAAGCCCGTTCCCCCGCGATCAGAACAGCCGTATTTTACTGATACGTTTGGGTTGGTGAATTACAAAATGGGTAACTACCAGGATGCCAGACAGCTTTAGAAACGCAAAGCGTCCAAGCGATGAAACGATTCTTTATTTCATTATCACCTTGGCGTTTATAGCATTGCTCTTGAAATGCCTCAACAAGCGCGTCAATCTCTTGAGCAGGCTTCCAACAATGGCAACTGAAGAATATGAAATGAATTGCTTGGCAAAATAAGCAGCCAAATAGCCAGTTTATACAATATTTTTCAAATGTAAAATAAACAAGCCTTTGCCAAGAAACATAAGTCCTTGCAAGGCTTTTATGCCGCGCGATAACCAGCCATACGTTTTAACACATCCTCTTTCTGAATAAGTGCTGGTACACAAGCGCCCTGAAATATGTGCCAGCACCAGAAATAACCAACAGAAAAGCAAACGGAGAGTGCCATTCACCTAGTGCAGTGCCCAAGGGCATCTTCATCGGCCGGTTTGCTGATCCCATTCATAGCCAAACACTTGACCGGGTAGCCTTTACCATGAATATACAAGGCACCCAGAAAAGGCTCACAAGCATCGACAGATACATCACGATGAGCCTATTTTGGGCGATAACGCCCGTCAGGCCGGGATTGACCGGTCCGCTGCGGTTTTTGCTTTAAGGTTCCACAATAATCTTTTTCCTGTTTTTTCCAAAAAAAAACAATTTTTTAAAAAAAAAAAAAAAAAAATCCCACAGTTGCGCTCCAATTGAAACATGCCCAGGGAACCGAATGTGTCGCCTAACCAGTGGCTCTCCCTCAATTAAATGCCGATCAGCGAATTTAAAAAACTGTTGGCAATACTCAATTACAGCACTACCCAATGAAAGCGCGTGATGAAACCATCAGCGTTTCGTTGTTGTCAATGTAACATTTCACCTCTCCTGTGTTTGGCCAATATTTTTATATACACGGGAATAACTATCCCGATAATTGAAGTAATAAAAAACATTAACTTTAAGTATTTTATTAAGAAGACTGTGATTAAGGTGATTTCCCCCGGCCGCTGTTTTTTAATATCAAACACTCTGCATGGGCATGAACTTGTTCCAGCCGCCTCGATATATGATCAAAAGTAATGCTGAAGCGACAGGTGATTGGATATTTTTGCCGATTGGATGAACCAGACACCAGGTATTCGCGAATTGGAAAGTTCCTGGATACACCGTGTGGGAGTAGTCCCGGTTTGTCACTCTGTGATGACACTAGCCTGGGCAAGAGCGACGCCAAGCCCGGAATGAACAGGCATGTTTATGCTTTCTCGATCACATTTGCATAACCGGTTGAGTTGTGCAAACGGATGGTTTTGCTGACAGTGAATGTTCAAACAGCGTACCGGGTTCCGGAACCGTTTTTCCGTATGAAGCATGGGCTGGGCTTAAAAACTGTTTGTGGCCGAACCTGTGCTTGGTTATCAGAGGTGATTAAGTAATCACAGGAATTAAATTCGTTGTCTAGAAAATGCAATGTGCTTAATGATCGTCCTTCAGGCACCATCGCCAATACACTGATCAGATCATGATATTCAGTTTTAATCTGTCCATGCCTGAGTAACGGGTTTAACTACTTCAATATGCCACATGACTGCAGGAAATTCTCCTTAAGAAAGCTACTGAGCAAATAAGGCACGACCGGCTGAAGCGAACTGACGACACTTATTGTTAAAATCGCCTGAAAGCGCTTTCACGACGAGTACAGATTCAATTCACTTTGCGCAACTCACTCATCTGCCCAAATAACGCTCAATAAAAGTAGCCACCGTTCCAACCGGCTTTCAGTGCAATACAATTGTCGTCCTATATATTCAAAATCACGGGTTGTTTTCAAATGCATTCTCTTCCAGATGCCGCATTTGCGAGCTGACAGCAGGTTGTGTCAGAACCAAGATGTTTCCGCGCTTTGCGGTAACCCTTAATGTTGATACCTGCCTGAAACACCTGCATTTGGTCTGAAGGCATAACCGGGAAAGTAATTGTTGTAAGCTGAGTGCCATGATATTCGCGCCATTTTAATAGATTGAATAAGTTTTTACTTCTCGGTGAATTATATTTTATTGATTTTTTGTTTATCAGCATTTGCTCTAACCGCCTTGCAACAAATCTGGCCAAGCCTGAGCTTATGTTTGAAGAAAAATCCTTATCGCGCATCGCGCGAAATTGCCTTGTTCGAATCCATCCCGGGCTTGCTCGGGAAATAGCATATCGTTCTGTGGCAATTTATACCGAACCGGAATCGAGATTATGCTTTGCATGTAAACGTGCTGAGAAATCCTATTCGTTGGGTGAAAACCCATTGGAAGGGTATCTGGATCCGGTGCGTCTGGTGAATCTGCGGTACGAGACTCGGCCTGTGATGCCATCCATACCCGGGTTATGGCTTTCTCTCTGAAAACGCCAAGGTTTCGCGAGAATATGCGAACAGAAGCATCATCTTTTCTCGACCCAAAGTCGTCGGTTATTGAACAAAATGGGCGATAAAACGGCTTGCACGTGACAGCAGCGTAAAGCGGGTGTACTATCACTCCGGCTCGGAATGTAAACCTTGCAATGTGGAAGAAAGCATTAACGTTGCTGAGAGATTGGTATCCGATTCATGATCAAAAGCCACTTCCGGTGGTGTGGCGGGCAAATTCGCCGTTGCGATACCCCAGCAGAGTTGAAACAGCCGTTTCCCCCCGGTGATTTCTGAAGCGACAAAGGCTTTTCGGTTCAGCTGAGTGTTTATGGAAAAAGGCATTTGAATCCGCGCTATCGAAGTGCAGGTGTTTGCTGATAGTCATGGCAACGCTTGTCCATCTATATGAGCGTGACTGTTTCCATTTCAACGCCCGTAACCAGAAATTAATTGAAATAGCTCCCCAGCCCCGCAATTAATCCTGAACCACGTAACTATATTGGTGGGGTTGGCGGTAAAAGCCACCGAAGCGTCGTATGAAAATGCCGGCACGGTTTGAGTTTTTTGCTCACTCGGTAATTCAGGTTTTTCAATGGAAATGAATACCCGGATCCCAGTCGAGCACACGAATTACTGAACAGATTACGGATTGCATATTGTGCGTGGAGCAGTTACGTATCGCTGCGGTGAAGCTGGCGGATATCGGCAGGAGGATAATCCCAGTACCGTGGTTTTGCCCTGCAATTTCTATCAATGCCGAAGATCCGAAAATGATTTCCCTGCCCAGCTTTGGGTCGTAAATCACCCATTACTATGCGCCGGTGGCCCGGGTGGTTCGGGTGGATACGGCCAATCTTACCGGTTATGAAATCCCACGTAATTTGATTCGATGTTTTTGAAACTGGTGGTTTGGGCATTGGATTGGAAGAATGCGGTGGATCGTGGCCGTCGTGGCTCTGGACGATATGCGTTTGCATGGTTATAAAACCCACCGCCAGCTATTATCAGCAAATCCTTAAAGCATTCCTGATTTCAGAGCCGGAAAATTCGATCAGCTTTGTGGCTGCCCATCCAGATTACGACCTATTCAGATAAACGCCATCCACCAGCATTAAGCATTAGTCATCGGCTTACGGCCCATCGCTGCCCATGCAGGCTGTAAAAAACAAGTTAGAATCCACGGAGAAATTGTTTAATGAAACAAATTCAAGTTAACCGATGTGAACTGCGGTGATGCACTCAATCATTGATTGCCACCCGTATGCAGGTACCATGATCATGTTGCCGATCTGTGAAAAGCTGGACCGCATGGGCTACTGGTCATTGGAAGTCCTGGGGTGGGGCGACCCTTTAATGCCTGCGTGCGTTCTCTGAAAGAAGAAGCCCTGGCAGCGTTTACGTCTGGTTACGTGACGTTTTGGCCAATCCGGCGTCTGCAAAATGTTTTTGGTTGCCGTGGACAGACCTGTTGGGGTATTCGGCTTATGCTGATGATGTGGTTCGGGCTTTTGTCGCCAATAGCTGCTGAAAAGGCAAAATTGATGTTTTTTTCGGGTGTTTGATGCATTGAATGATAAGCGTATTCTGAACAACTGGCCTTAATAGCGGGTGAAAGATGCCCGGTAACACATGCACAGGGCACTATCAGTAATACCAGCCAGCCCGGTGCATACGCCGGAACTAATTTGTTGAGCAAAGGCCAAAAACACTTCGCGATAATGGGGGCTGATTCGATTTGCCATTAAAGATATGGCCGGATTGCTGGCAACCTTATCCGACGTATGAGTTGGGTCAAAGCCCCATTAAATCGCTGTGGATTTACCGTTAGTGAATCCATAAGTCCATTCCACTTCAGGTCTGGCAACCGCTGTGTCAGTTTAAAAGCGATTGACAGCAGGCGCTGTGGGATCGCATTGATACCGCCATCTCGGCCTTCGCCGGCGGCACCAGTCATCCCGCTACGAGAAAGTCCGGTAGCGGCATTAAAAGGTACGAATGGGATCCGGGCTGGATCTGAATCTGCTTTCGAAATTGCCGAATATTTCCGTGAAGTGCGTAAAAAAATATCAATCAGTTTGAAAGCGGAGTTCACCCGCGAAGATGGTCTCCGTGGCAAATATCAATCAGGTGCCGGGCGGCATGATGTCCAATCTGGCCAATCAGTTGAAAGAGCAGAACTCACTGGGATCGCCATCGTGAAGTATTTGCCGAAGATTTCCACGGGTTCGGGAAAGATCTGGGGCTTCACCATTGGTGCACGCCCGACTTCCCAGATTGTTGTACTCAGGCGGTTTATAACGTTTTAAGTGGTGGAGCGTTATAAAACATTACTAATGAAGTTAAGCGGCTATTTATTGGGTTGGTTACGGCCAGCCACCGCGCGCCGATTAATGCTGAACTGCAGCGTAAGGCGATTGGTAATGAAACGGTGATGGATCACGCCAGCGGATTCTTATTGCACCGGAAATGGGAAAAACTCCGGGCGAAAATTTGGCGATCTGGCGACTTGGGAAAAGATGTTTTTTAACCTTGCATGTTTCCCGAGTATTGGCCGTGAAATTCCTGCACAACGTCTGGATGGCACGTTGCAACCTGAACGCGTTGATTCCAGAGAGTAAGGATAAGGCTTCAGGCACCGTTTCCACCGAATTCAAAGGTGGATGGTGCATGGTGAAACCTAGATGTTGCCATTACCGGTGTCGGCGATGTCGGTGGCGGCAAACGCAAAATGTTATATCCGTCCGATGGTATGCCTGAAGAGCGTGTATTTGAAACCATCGCGTGAATTTGTCTCGGATGGCGCGCAACAAGGCCGTAAAAAAGCCAGCGATCCGGGTCATGTCAGCACGCCGTTTACCGGGCAATGTAGTTGAGGTATTAGTGAAACGTTGCGATAGTGACTTCCGGTCAATCAACAAATGATTTATTGAAGCGATGAAGATGGAATCAGAGTTGCTTGGCTAATATTGATGTGAAGTTAAGGCAATTCACGTCAGTAAAGGTTGATCGGTAACACCGGGAGAGGTGCTGATCGAAGATCAGTTAATGTGCTTTTTATACACGAGAAAGCTGGCTTCACAAAGCCTTGTACTTTAAAGAAGTACTTAGTCCCTGTGGTATTAACTTCTTTTATCAGCGCAAGGGATAGACTCAACTATACCTTAAATAGTATCCAGGAGTCCTGTTATGCAGCCTGTCAGCAAATCATAGAAAACCGTCCATGTACGATAGTCTGGGAGGCCTGAGGGAATTGAAAAGTTAGTGAATACTTTTTGTGATGTATTGGAGACGACAGAAGTGGGGCGGCCAATATATCTGCTGCATTTAACGGTGGTCATGGTAATGGCAACACACGCGCATGGAAAAGTTCCTTTTTCTCAGGCCATGTTTTTGGGCGGCGCCAACTTTATGCCGACAGAAGTGGGGATCATTCCATGTGCGACCCATCCACTGACCATGTTGAGATAACAGATGCCCGCCCATAAGGATGCCTGGTTAGCCTCTATTGGCACTGGCCATTGAAGGCTGGATATGAAAAGCCGGCGCTGACAACAGAGCTTAATGCCACACTTTGAGGGCCTGGCCAGTTATTTGGTCATCATTAGAAGCTTTTGACTTTCACATCCTCCAGCTGATTGCTGGATGATGAAGATCAACAGACCTCTGGAACGAAAATTAATCCTGTTCGTGTTCCCTGGCAATCCCAGACTATCGTAATAAACTAAATAGCCCAGATAACTTGATATCGGCATTTTTTAATTTTGCCTTCCGGACGATGCGGTTGTTTCGGCCATTGAAGGGGTCAGCGAGTCGCCCGATTCAGAATATAACGTTCATCCAACCAACCGCTGTATTCAAGCCTGCCTTCCAGCATAAAGATAAACTGCGATACCGGGAATGCCAAAATGGGGCAATATCACTCACTTTCCTTCTTCAGTGAAATCAGAAAGGGTTCAAATAATTTTTTGGGGGCCCTGGTCAAGCGAGCAAGATGATAGGTGTGACCAGACTTTGTTCCGCGCGGACACTTCCATTCTTCGCCAATTCTTAACATATTGAGCGCCGCCGCGAGGGGTATCAATAATCATGGGAAAGTTTTGACAGGGTAATGCCTAATGCATTGGCTTAAAATGCTCCAGCTTTTTCCAGACTCGGGTGAGGTCCAGGCCATTTTCAATTTTGCTGAGCATTACCGCGACTCCATGCCAGCTCCTGGAGCAACTTCGGCAATCGTCCAGTCCAATTATCGAGACGAAGAATTGGCGCAGCGTGTTGCCAAGGTGTTTGTCCAGTGGATTTTTGTACTGTTTTTCCGATTCCATCAATGTCTTGTTTTATCGCTCCGCCTTTTAAATCTCCCTGTCTGGTGCATTTAAACTAGAACCTTGATCATAACAACACGAATTTTTTTTGTCGATAACGGCATGCAAGATTCATAAGATGAAAAAAAAGTTTCGTAGAGGTGTTTGAACATCCGATTTCCCATCATGAGTAAATGAAACCCATGGTTCATCAAGTGAAAACAAAGTTTACCTAAAAGGGTGGTAGTTCCTATCTACCTATTAGGTAGTAGATGGAATGGCAAACATTTTTATTGAGGGGCCAAAAAAAGCATTAAGACTTTTGAAATATGCACTGAGCGGAGCAATTCCGGCCTCCCGTTTTTTTCAGGGACCTGTTGCACTGAACCCAAAAAAACCTTATGATGCGGTCATCATCGGCGTTGGTGGACATGGACTTGCTGCAAGCCTACTACCTGGGCTAAAAGATCATGGCAATCCCCAATGTCCGCGGTGGTTGGGAAAAAGGCTATATCGGCGGCGGTAACACCGGACGTAATACCACGATTGTGGGCGTTCCAATTATCTGAATCCTGAAGGTGTTCAACTTCTATACCGGCCAAGTGTGAAGTTATTTGAAGATCTTTTCTGGAAGAGCTCGACTCAACCTGTTTTATTCAACTCGTGGCGCCATTTCACTTTGCACATACCGATTCCGCGATGCGCACCATCGCTGGCGTGGCCTGAAAGTTCACAAACATGTTGGCCGTGGAAAGTTATGGTTGTCGGCCCTGATGAGATTTCAATAAGCTGCCCACGCTTGATATCTCATGCAGTGGTCAGGCTCGATCCTGGGGGCGTTGTATCACGCCACCGGGTTCAAGTCGCACGTCCCACGATGCAGTGGCCTGGGGGCTATGGCCAAGAAGCGGATCGGATGGGCCGTAGACAATTTTCCAAAGCAACGGAAGTAACCGTATGACGTGAAAAGCGGCAAGGGTTGTTGGGCGTGCAGACCAGCAAAGGCTCCTATCAGTACAAAACCGCGTGTTATCGCGGTAGCGGCTTTACACCCGCCATTTGTGAAATGGTCGATGTGAAAACGCCGATTGTCATTCATCCCGCTGCAGGCCTGTGTGACCGAGCCAATGAACCCTGGCTCGATACGATCCCTGGTTTTCTGGCACTTACATGTTTATGTCCAGCAGTCTTCCTCGTGTGAATTGGTTATGGGGTCCTTCACTGATCCTACGAAATTCCATTCACCCGCTCCATCTCTGACTTTGTTGAAAGGCCTTACTCACATATCACGGATATGTTCCCATTCCTGGGGTTATGTGAAGTGCTAACGACAATAGGGCGGGGATGGCCCGATCTGACACCGGATTTTGCTCCGATTATGGGCAAACCGAATTTGGAAGGTTTTTTATAATTGATGCCGGTTGGGGCACCTGGGGCTTTAAAGCCATCCAATAAGCGGCAAGCATGGCCGAAACCATTTGCCAGAGATATGCGCCGGACCTGATCAATCATTCCTTTTATTCACGATTTGAAGACTCTGAGCTGACTGGTGAAACAGGCGCAGCCTCGTTGGCCATGATTTAGGGATAGCAAGATGAAATTTAACTCAATGCCCAGTTAACGGCATCGTCGGTGAGGTGAATTTAACCTATGGCGGGATCAGAGAGATGCCAGAACGCAGATACCTGCAAGTATAAAGGTGGGCCTGCTTATGTGCATACCCGCCATGGGCGGCCGGGTTATAAAAAGAGTGGTGGGTATCACGGCCCGAGTGGCACCCTGGTTTTCGCAGAAAGAAACACGCTGACTGACAAAGTCCAGCCCGGACCTTCTTTACGGTCAGGAGAATAAAGCATGACTTTGCGTATCGCTGAACAAGAGACTGAAGTGGATCAACCGTGAATATGCCTTGACCTTTGAAACGAAGGCCAACAATCGCAAGCGTATGAAGGCGATACCATCAGCAGTGCACTGTGGGCGGCTGTATTAAAAAGTGTTTGGGTCGCAGTTTCAAATATCACCGTGGGCCGTGGTTTATTGAGTTTGCCCAACCATGATGTTCAATGCATTAATGACGGATGGTTTGATACCATATCCGGGCGGATGTGATCCCCGTTACCCACGGTCATCTGAAGCCTGACGGCAGGTCCCATACCATGGTGGTGTCGTACAAAAGATAAGGGGTCGATATATTGCATAAAATATCGGCGTTTCTGCCGGTGGGTTTTTTATTACAAAACGTATCCATACACCCTAAAATGGATGTTTCCACTTTCTGGGAAACAAAGGATCCGTAAAGCGCTGGTCACTGCGGGAAAGTAATTTCAAACTACCACGGAATCACCCGTGCCAAAACGCCTATGCCACATTGTGATGTAGCTGGTGGGGAGCAGGGGCTTCTGGTTTGATCTGCTGCCCTTGAAAGCAGCCGATGCCCGGTAACAGGTCCATCTCTGGTTGATGAACAACCCGCAATAATTGGTGGCAGTCCTGACCTATGATCAAGGCCGCTTGATGTTAAATACCGGCTCTTTATTGGAAAACAGTAACAGCAATGTGCTTAATCACGCCAATATTCCGGTGAATTGGCCGGATGCCTATGCGGTGATATTAACCGCCCATACTGATTCCAATCATGTTAGAAAACCGCGGAATCATAAGTTCCGTGCCGGGCAATTCGGTGATTGTGGCAGTGGCGCTTTTGAACAACCGCCGGTATTCTCGCTATAACGATCTACCCCGGTTGTGATGCTCACTCAGCGGACAACGTCTGGCGGAATCGTTAACTCAGATTAAACCTTTTCGAAGGCACGTGGTCACCGCTTAATGATTTATGGTTATCGGGGCGGCACTGGATCCTGGCTGCTGCCAATATTGAAATAGTTGCGGTTAATTGGATATGCGGTCAGACGCGTGCTGACGGTGATTTGACTGCCAAAGTCAAACAAGTGCTGGTATCGCCGTGGCATCGGGCAGTTGTATCTTACGAAGTAGTGCCTACATCGACAAATTGGGTGTCCAGTGCAGCTGGTTGTTTGTCTTATGATGAAGCCAACTGCTGAGCCGATCTTCACAGCAAGTGGGTATTGCCACTGTGATGGCGTGGCAATGAGTGCTGGCTGGGGCACCGGCGGCGGCCTTTACTTTATCGGCTGGTACGCAGATGCGTTTATGACCAGACTGTGCAGCAGTTTGTGCTAATCAGTTACCTGAAGGTGTTTTTTGCAGCCGGTAAAGTGCACGGCATATTTTTGACTTGAACAGGGTTGCTGGATGGCAAGCGGGCGGGCGGCTGAAGCGTCACGTTTCTTGGTAATACCACGGTTTCGCCGTTGACGTGAAGGCGCACGCGGCAATTCTCCAGCCTCCCGTATCCGATGTGAATCATCCCAAAGGTTAAAAACTTTGTCGATTTTGATGAAGACATTCCACGGTAAAAGATGTATCAATTGCGGCCAAAGACGGCTTTGAAACATTGAATTCATGAAGCGTTTTTCACTAACGGTGGGAATGGGGACCAAGTCAGGGCAACATTCCAATAGTGAGAGCGATTCGTATCCTGGCGCGTATCCGGATTTTTGCCGGTTGAGAAAAATGTGGTTCAACGAACGGCAAGACCGGGTGTTTTCTCCATCCAATCAGCCGATTGGGTCTCTGGGGCGCCGTGGTTTTTCAACCCACATCGCTTGACGGCCATGCATGAATGGCACGTAAAGAGGGCGGGGTGATGGTGGGAGGCGCGGGTGTGGTGGAGGCGCCAGCCTGCTATCTACAAGTGGGCGTTAAAATAACCAATCAGCACAGGCTGTGTCCAACAGGAAAGCGCTGGCGGTTCGCAAAACCGGCTGGCATGATCGATGGCCGCACGCTGGGTAAAATCGAAGTCTTCGTCATGAATGCGGCTGCCTTTCTGAACGCTTTTTACACGAGGGCAGAATTTGCCAGCCAGAAAGTAGGCAACAGCCGTATCGCTATGCGCTCGATGAAGCAGGCCGGTTGATTGTCGATGATGGCGTGGCGGTACGCACTGGAATCAAGACAAGTTTTACGTGTCTACCTAACTCATCCAATGCGGCCACGGTTTATCGGTGAAAGCATAACGTAAATTTGCAGCTATGGGGCATGCAGGTCTCCCTTGGTAATCTGACTCGTGTGATGTTCAGCGGATGACTTTTGGCTGGGGTCCTTCATCACGTCAATTCCTGAGTGAACTGACTGATCTGGATCTGTTTTTGGACGAAGCCCTTCCACAAGTGCATATCGCGAGGCTTAGTGGCTGGGGGTCAAGGCAGGAATCATGCGGGTAGCATTTGTCTCGGAGGGATCTGGCTTTTGAAATCTGTTCCCATCAGCGCCGGTCCTTGCATGTATGGCAGAAAATTATTGGAGGCAGGCAAAACCTCGGGCTTCGGCCATTTTGGTACCGATGCCCAGCGTCTGTTGCGACTGGACGATGGGACACTCATCTGCATTAGTCACGATACCGACGGTCTGACCAACCCGTTTGAAGCCGCATGCCAAGAATCATTGGTGGCATGGATAAACCCTTTTTTATCGGGCCAGCGCAGTCTGAAAAATTCTCGCAGAACGAAATCGTTGAACCGAAAAAGCTGGGGTTTGTGCTGGATAAGGATTTCCGTGAAGCTGCCCAAGGAATGCAATTGGGTGATCGAAAATGGCGAAATTGGCCGGTCGCCGTCGACTAGTATTTCTCTCAGTGAATATTTGAACGGTGATTGGGCTTTGCCTTTGTTCCTGCCTGAAAAGCAGGCAACAGACGAGATGTATAGCCATCCGTACAGATAGTGGACGGATGAGAAATGGGCTGAAGTGGTTGAAAACGCTTTTCTTAAGTTTAACTCAGGGTTAAGGAGCCGGCATATGAAAATGTTGTTTACAGAGTCAGTCGCGTTTGCCCAAGGCGCTCTGAACACAAATGGGCTTATACCACGGCATGGCGATTTGCGAAAATCGCTTATGCCGGATCCGGATTGTAGAGAGTCTCATGCTGCAAACTGACTTCTGCGAGTCAGCTGCCTGTCCGTTCCGCTATCAAAGGTACTTCCGCGGCTGAGTCATTAAAAGCCAAAGGGATTGAGTTGCCTGCCTTCAGGCAGAATAGCTGGATCGTCATGACGAAACGCTGGTCATGCGTCTGGGCAAATAGTGAATTCCTTGCTGGAAAGCCATTGGCGTTCAGCAGTGCAAAGGATTAGTGGACAGTTGCAAAGTGGCGATGGCGTTCATGTGTGCTGCGTATGAAATGCGTCCTTTTAAATTTTAAGTGGTGAGTTGCTTAATGAGCTACTGCCCAGGTTAAAATGTCAATTGATCTGAGCGGGCCAACGCTTGGCTGACATCAACTGGCGATGACCTCAATAGCAGGTGTCTGCGTGGTTGTTCCTCAAGACAGGAAGTTGCAGGGAATCCAATTGCGTCTCTGGTGCGATTGGCACTTTTGGGCGGTTTATTTGTGGGGAAAACCCCTGTTTTGAATATTATTAAAGAACTTGGCGGCGGACCGGTTGTATCAACGCAGTTTTTCAATAGTCATCTAAGTCATCCGGCGCGGATAACTTAATCCATAGGTTCAGGCTATGAAAATATGAGCCAGAAACAAACCTAAGTGAGCCTATCACCAGATAACCATGGGGGGGAAAGGGGGGGGGGAAGCAAAAGTGATGAAACCTTTAGAAACAGGCAGAACAATTTATTTAAGAACAACAACGTCCAAATATGTTAGCCAACAGTTTGTCGTTTCATGGTGGTGGCCAAGGTTAAATCGGTCCTTCTGCCATCTAAGACACTCATTAAAAACCGGTGCCGGTTTTGGCTGGTGGCCGCCTATCTGCGGAAATGGGTATCAGCCAAACGGCCCTGATTACTGGCAATGGGGGATTTTGTCGACGTTGTCACGTGATTCCATGGCAAGCCCGGTTTATGCAGAATTATCTTGTAACGGACACGTTAACGGTGAACCTTAAATAACTTGATTCACGTGTGTATTTGAAAAACCAGAATCAGAGCGACATTGAAGCCCGGGGCTGGACGATGTTTTAACCGTCTTGAACCCGATTCTCTCTGCTCAAAAAAGATGAATATGGTCAATATTCATCCCGTTTGAAGATAGCGATACATTACAAAAGCCATGCCTGACTTATAAAGGGATCCACGCGTCAGAGCGCCCTTCTTGAAAATTAACGGAATCGTTGATTGAAGTGGTCTGGATGTGTATCAAATTGACAACAAGACGCTAATGGTCAGTTTCGAGATTAACTAACCCTAATTGCCGAGCTGCTCAAAAGTGCAGATGATTTCATTATGTTCAAGATGGCGGCGAGCGGAGTTGGCAATGAAATGGGCATGATTTGTACTATCATGCCGAACCCATTCAGTACACCGTCCCGGCAATGGGCATGACATTTACATATTTCGATTGGGGTGGATGGTGGAGAAATGCCTGTTCCATGAGGACAGTGCTCCGGCAGGACATGGCCTGAGCAGTTGGCCCTCATCACTTTAATGGCTGGTCTGCTTGGCTCATGCTCCGGCATTGTTTGTGCACTGAGGCAGCACCCACCGTTACCTCATACAAACGTCTGGTGTAGGGGTCGTTCACTTGTCTGCGCCACCTGGGCTCCAGCGTACATCACTTATGGTGATAACAATCGTTTTCAAGCATGGGCGTATTCCTTTATGGCCGTATTGAAATGCGACTGCCGATGGGTTCATGCAACCCTTCCTGACCACCGCAGCGATTATCGCTGCAGGCTGATCGTGTTGAAAGAGAAACTCGACCCGGGCGAAGGACACAATACCAATCTTTATGAATCTCAGCCATGGGAGTTTGAGAGAAAAAGGGATTGATAAATTTTACCCGCAGAATTTTTGCCACGAGCACTGCTGGCACTGTGAAAAAGACAGTGTGGGTTTCGTGGTTGCTTAGGCAAGGACTGGCAAATGAGTTTTTGGAACTGAAAACTGGATGGGTGGAATACATGCGACATGTCTCGACTGGGAATTGATCGTTACGTCTGAATTTATAAACAGCAGCTAGTTGGAATTTTTAGGAGAAATCTAATGTGTGGAATGTTGGTCTTTAATTTGAAAAATGATAAGTATCAGAGTCGCCTGGGTGATTGGTTTTTCCCCAATGATGATTGCGATGACTGAACTGGTCCTGAAATAGTGCC
>Ga0163217_1059304_pt1 | contig 18708 bp, 20 predicted proteins | sample SynspAceP_FD_185933 | JGI IMG/M metagenome (GOLD analysis project Ga0163217, IMG submission 185933) | Saline lake microbial communities from Ace Lake in Antarctica - Synechococcus sp. Ace-P (PacBio error correction) | ecosystem: Environmental > Aquatic > Non-marine Saline and Alkaline > Saline ...
AAAAAAAAAGAGTTAAGGAAAGATTTGGGGAAAAGAAAAATGGGGGCCCCCCCCCCCAAAAACCGGTAAGGACAGGCCAAAAATTTCCCCCCGCCCGCGGGCGGGACGATTTTCCCCCCTCCAATGGCGAATTCAATCGTGCCGCCCAGTAGCCCCATACCCTGAGCCAACCCGTAATTCCTTCGGCCGACGGTAAGGCAAGCCAGGCCCATGTTTTCCCCCGAAATTTACGCCATAAAGCCCCATTCGGAAATTCATCGTGGCGGTCGCCTCGGCGGCGCGGCGGCGGATTTCCTTGGCCAGCCCCAAACCGGCCCGGACCTGAAACGCGCAGTCAATGTCGATGCTCTTCCACCCAAGAAAAAAAATCCGTCCTGGGTATTCGTGCTTCATTTCTTGTACTCCTGTTCTTGTGGTTTAGAGCTGCGTGGCCTGGATGCGCCGCACCTGGCTGGTAGCATCATGGAATTGGAAGCCTTTTGCTCATGCGCATCGGGAAATAACAAGCGAAGCATGTTGAGCGTGCTTGATCAAGAATAGCGTTCATAACCGGGCCATAGCCGCCGAACAATGTCAGCGCAACGGTTGGGGTCAGCTCGATAGCGATGCAGTTTTCTGCGCGCTAAGCTTCCTCAAGCAACCTCGTCAAGATGCCTTCATAGATTTCCAGCCATTCGCGTTCGACCCTTGCCGCTCGCGGGTATAGCCCGAAGGGGTCCCGATGATCGAGTTGCGCAGAGAATTTCAGACGCCGCCAGCCCGCTGAAGCCCTCGCACAATCCAAGACAAAGCTTTGCGTTTTTTTGGCTCTTCGCAGGCTTGCCGCTGTTCATGATGGGCGGGAGGCCAGGGTGGAAGTTGAGTTTGTAGTTGCCCCAAACTGAGCTTCGTATCCTTTTTTCATGAAATCGCCATTGGTGAATAATCGAGCCACCTCGTATTCATCCTGGTTAGCCTAGCACCTTGAAATATGCGTGCCACGCCTCTCAGTCAGCTTGCCTGTTGCCAGCAACCCGCGTTTCAGCATCACGGAACTGCTGCACGCGAAGCCAGTCTTTTCTCCCATGTTTGGCGTTCTGATACTCGGCTTCAGGGTCGTTGATACGGCGGCTGGATGAACCTCATGCCAGGTTCCTGCGACAAGGTGTGCCCGGCGGATTTTGCTGGCTTGTTGCTGTCGATCAGGTTGCGCAGGCGTGGCCAGGTCGACGGCAGAGCACGGCGGCCCCAATCGTTAATGCCTTAAGGTTGAACTCAATAGCCGTCCATCTCCGCTCGATGGCCCTGAAACCAGCGATTCTTGTCGACGGCAACCAGGCCCTTCTGATAGGCGAAGCGAGCATAAAAGTGTTGGTAGTCGATCGAGGTCGCCATCAGTGCGGGGCGATGCGGCGGCATCAAGGAAAGTTTCGATTGGAGCCCTCGCCAAGCAGCATCAGCGTCTGCGCCGCATGGCTGGGTGCGGAAGCTTCCGGATCCGGGTGCGCCTCGAGGTTGCCGCTCTCGCCTGCATGGCCAAAACGGGTGCGCACAACTCGCTGGTGGATCTTTCCGTCGGAGTTCACTAACCGCGTGTTACTCCTTGAACGTCAGCTTTTCCCAGAGTTTTCCCGTTATTGGCGCTGGACCCACCAGGTCGCAACCCAGCAACAGGCTGGTTTGCGCCTCGCGGCAATACGGGGCGCAATGGCAGTTGCGATTGCTCGGCAGCAACTGCGGATAATGCGACCACAACGCGCCGCCTTTCTGCGCCATGCCAGCCATATCCAGCATTCCAAACACGCCTTTGCCTTCTATGTATACCGGCCATCCCCAGTCAGCGGCGCGATTGTTCACCACGCCGGTGCCGCCGACGCCTGTCACCTAGAAATGCCTATAGGGCTGATCCAGCCGAAGCCATGGCCGGGGCGTGGGCAAGATCCATGCTCTGCACCGGTGTTTGCTAGCGCCTTGGCCTTGCGCAGCGTCGCCAACCTTTCCCACAGTTAAACGAAACTGGGCGAAAGTCCGGACAGGCAGGAGAAAGTCATTATTACAACGCTGATTGGGTCGATTGCTGCGCCTCTGGCCGAACTCGGTATCGACAGTCCACCACTGACATGCAATTGGATTTGCCTACTGGCAATCGCCCACAACCCTCGCACAGACGCGCTTGGTTTATGAACGACGCCTACGTGCTGGATCAAGGAACTGCTGCGTTGCGACGGCGGCGTTTTTCGGCGGCGCAGGTCCTGATCCGTAGACGATCGGCGGACAGCGCTCCCTCTGAACTCACTGAACTCCTTTTGCAGCTTTTCCCATACTCATCGCGGTGCAGCACTGGCACGCCCTCAGCAGGTCTGTCTGATGCGGGTATTTTTTTTTCCCCGGCTCATCTGTCCACTACGCAATGCGTTTGACGCCTCACCGCCATTGCTGAGTGATCTGTGGCACCGTGAGGATGCCATCCACCGCCTGTCCACCGCGTCCATGGCCAGCAGTCGTTGTGACCAGATCTGTAGGTCATCTGGACCTTGGCTGGGCGCCTGCCGCCCACGATTGCCAGGATTGGCCGTTTTGACTGGACATAGGTACCGTCACCTAGGTTGGCGAATAAACGTGCTTGGTAGTGGTGAAATTGGCGCCTGGCCGATTCCAGGCGCAACGCTTCGCCACGCCATTCTGACTGAAACGTCCCTGGGTCTGCGATTAATCCAGAGCGGCCATGTAAATGACAGCCGAAGCCCGCCTAGCGGTCGGTCTGCTTGTGGTCACTTTGGTGGAATATGTGTGCCGGGCAACCCGAGCAGTAATTGCGGCGCATCGCGATCAATCAATGCGCCCAGTACGCTTTTTGGTGTGAGCTGTGGCCTCGAGCTGTTTGTAACTGCAGTTGCAGTCGTTTTTCGGTCGGGGTGTAGCGCAGAATTCGCCTGCCAGTAGCGCGGGCGTAGTGTCCGGAGTTCAGTTCACTGATGTCCGGAAGCAACCCAATCGGTTGTGGGGCATGCTCCACTCACCTCCTTGTCGTCGAACTTACCAACGATGCGGGGCCTTACGTCTTCACGCCACGTCTGTACTAGTCTCTTCTTCATTTGGGTTTCGATCAATGTGGCGGCTTTTCTTCCACCAGCGATGATTTCTTCCAGACCCTCAAGACTTAAAATGGCGCACGCCTTCGCTTCCAGAGGCCAGGACCATGCCCACCTTTGGTAAACACGCAGGCGCCATCTCGCCCGTGCATTCCTGGTTTCTGCAATCAATGCCGGAGCATTTCTCCAGCGCTCTGGCATCATAGCGTCCAGTAATAGGATTTGCCTGCGGTGATGGATGCCGATTCGCGCATTCAGGCCGAGTCCATTACCACCGGTCGATAACGGTTGGCCCCGGGCGTTATGCCAATGCCGCATAAACTTATGTTCGAGCAGGCGTTGTTCCTGAGCCACGGTGGCGGCCAGCGGATGTGCAAGCCGCCTTCGGGGATTCTTGGAAGTCAGGAATGATCGGATCGACGCGGAAACGGGATCGGATATCGAACAATTGCCTTTGCGCTCCTAACAGTATCGGGCTGACGGCCTTGCAGCGCCAAACCCAGCAACGCGGAGTAACGCGACATTGCCCAGCCATGAATACCGTAAAATCCAGGTATTCCGCACACAGAAAGGCGCCAGCACGGCAATCATGACGGCTTTAAAGATAATGCTCAGTCTGGTGAGGCAGTTTGGATGAGGACGCGGGCCGCCATGGTCCGTGCACCGGCCGACGGCCAGTACAGCCACCAAATTTCGATGTGCGGCGGCCATTGGCATGGCGAAATATCGTCGTCCGAGCGGTCAACGCCCGGGCTTTTGCCGTACTACTATGCCGAACACCACCGTCCATGGTTGCGCCTTCAAAAGAGTTGACCTGCTGGTCCCCCAAGAATGGAGGTGCCGCGAAGCTCTTTCGTTGAAATGCCTGGCTGGAAGTGGGTGTGGCTGCCCTTTTAGGTATCCGAGCAACGCCACAGGTGCTGCTCAAGTAGCCGCCGAGGGGCGCGGCCCCTATAGCCCGGAGATTAAATCCTGCGGTAATCAGCCAGCTGCCAAGGTCGCTGCTGGGGCGCTTTGCAGGATCGGCCAGCGCAAACCAGCTGGCCTGAAACGCCGGTATCAGTTGACTATGCCGCTTATCTTGGGTAATAACTTGTCATCAAGCGAGAGGGACGTTCCCATGGCTGCTTATTACCTGTTTTATCTGTTTTATGGTACTGCTCGTCACGGTAGGGCGAGATTGCTGGAGTTATTGAAGGGGTATGGTGTATGTAAATTTAATAAAAACAGATACAGGTGATCTGAAAAAAACAAATGGTCAAATCATGATATCTCCAGGCGCCAGCCTTGCGCTATTTCGTTGCCGCTGCGGGAGACCGTAAGTTTTCTCAAGCAGCGAGCAAAGTTGCAATGTCCGCAGTCCGCAATACACTGGCCGTGAGCAGCTAGAAGAAGCGCTTAGGTGTGAAGCTATTCGAGCGGGATGCCTTACTCGGGGTTCAGCCTGACGGGCGGAGGGCAAACAAGTTTCTCAGCAATGCAGCCACATCCTCGACACATTGCAGCGATGGCGCTTAGTGACACGTTCTTTCTCAGCCAATGCATTAGCGGGCGTGGTAAGGGTAGGGGCGGTCGTACAGACGGTGCTGGGCTTATTTCCTGCCTAATTTGCTGGCGCGGTTCAAGCCGCAGGTTTATCCCATGTAGAAATCGATCTCATCGATATGGACCGGTGGGAGTATTGAAAGCGCAGTCAAATCGGGTGATTTGGACGTCGCTTGATGTGAACCTCCAATTGCCAGCGACCTCGGAGCTTGGAGCACAGCGTGCTTGATCAGGTTCGCGCAGACAACTGTGGGCTGTCGTCTAGCCATCCCTTCGATGCAGTCGGCATCTATGCACCTTGAAGGACATATGCCGGATACGCTTAACATCAATGCCCACGGTTGGATGAAGGTGGCCATCGGCGCGTGCGCTATGGCATACGCGCCAGAACTGGAGCCGCAGGTGGCTTTTCGTACCCTCTTCGATTGGAATCCGCTAACGCGCTGTGGCCCACGTTTTGGCGTGACAATCTTGGTCAGGACGATGCTCTAATCTGGCGCCTGGTCGTTTGGAAGGCAAAAGATTGAAATCCAGCGCCGCTGACCGATGCTGTTGCCGCCGAATGGAGCTAGGCCTGTCGTGCGCGCGCAAGGCGTCAGCCTGAACGAAGGCTGCCAGTGCCTTTCAGCAGTTCTCCAATTCATGCTTGCGGACTCCTGAGCGCGCTTTGCTGCCAGTCAGGCGCTGGCCGTATTCCGAAATGCGGCTCAACCGCTTAGCCGCCAATTTTCTCTGCGCTGCTCTGATTGATTCTCGGCGAAGTCGCGCTTTAACGTGGGGAAATAACGTCTATCTGTCCGCCCCATGCCGCCGGCAATATCGATAAGACGCAATCCGGCTGATGAAGTTCGCGTAAGTCACTGGCAAAGGAACAACGTGCCCCATGCCAAGCCACGTCCTCGGGGCGGCCGTAGCGGCCCAGTGTACTACCTTCATGACATCTTCGATCAAATTCTGTCGCTGGGTTAACGCCTGGCTCCCATTTCCTTGAAGTGCCGATCCCACTGGCCGTATCGATCCAAGCCCATGTTCAACGAGTTGAGCTATGAATGTTTTGTCCTTGGTAGCGACAAATGCCCGAGCGATTTTGACAGGGCCACACAGGAGGCGCGGTTGATCACGACGGATACCTCTCTGGGTTGGACTGACCCTGCAAGCGCGTTGATTTCAATAATCCTGCCCCAGCGCTGCTTTCGCATAAAAGGCACTACGGCCTGTACAAAGCGAAGAGTGACCCAATTTGCAGTAATGTTGGCGGTGCGCAGGAATGTCTCAGGAGTGGAGGGTGTCCAGATCCCGCCCTTTGCCCGGTCCCGCGTTATTCCGCAGACATCCACACCGCCCCCAGGTTTCGGCGACTGCTCTGCAACGAGATGCCTTGCACTGCCGCAGTATCAGTCACATCTACAGATGCGAGCGACTGACTGGCTGCCCCACTGCTTCCTTAACGGCCCTTGCCGGTAATCTGAAATGCTGGAGATCACGCCCACAGATTAGCCACTTTTGCGGCCCGTCCTCGGCAAGGCTTGGCTATTGGCCGCGGCAGATACCGTCGGGAGCACCTGTAAATGAATTACGCGCTACCCTTTAAATAATATTCATACATTCTCCGTGATGATAAAAGCGCGCACTTTTGCGCCGCCGAGTTTTGCCCAGAGGTGCCCTAAATAGGCGCGGTCTTCGGGCAGACCTAGGTTCGCGTGACACGTCGGACACCGAGAGAAATTAATCAGAAAACACAAATTGAGACATAACAGATAAATTTATGTTTAATTTATTTGGGGTGAGGTGATGATTTAAATAAGGGTGGATCGCCCGGTTTTCGGCCCTTTGGCGGCAAAGATTGCAATAATGGTTGCGCACACTCCGGTTGATGGTTTGTCTTTGTTAATCTGAATTGCAGACTGTAAGAATCTTGATATGGAATTAATGTTATTGTTCGGTCTTGCTAGGATGGATTACACGGCTGATACTGAGCGCGACAGGCCTAGCCCATGCAGGTGCGGTTGAAAGGCGCTTGGTGGTTCTTTGCAAGCGATACGCGGATGTTTCATTAGCCACTGAAAATAAAACAAGGAACACATGATGAACACTAAAATCAAAACTTTTGGTCATTATCGGTTTGGCTCGCAAGTGCGCTGGCTCCTCGCAGTATTGCGGCTACAGTAGCGTTCAGGCCAAAGCAAATTGATATAGGCACCCGGATATAACGCCCTGCGTCTGGATAGACGACGGTTTTCGTCTTAACAACCTAGGCATCCGCACGATGATCAGGACAGCGCAATTTATGAATAATCCCAACTTTGACGAGTCAGAACGGCAGTTTGATAAGGCGATACTGTCCACCGAACATCGTATCGACCTCCTGACCGAAGTTTTGACCTGGCGTATAAATGGCATTCGCAGCGCTCGTGTCAGTGGCTGGCTGGGTGGTTATGACGGATGCCTACAATGATCGCTCCGTTGAAAGCAATGTGCCGGTTATTCGACAAGCTATAGACAACGACCGCTACAGCTTGAGGTCGAGCGTTACGTCCTATGCCCCGTCTGCGTGAAAATTCTTGACGCGTTTTTTCTGGGCCAATCTTGATCTGGGCACACCGCCAAGTAAACGTTAAAGTCGGGCAACACACGCAGTACTGGGGTGAGGGCCTTTGTTTTGGGTGCTCCACCGCGAGATCTTATTCGCAGGCTCCTCTGGATGCGGTTAAAGCTGTAAACCAGCCCAGGCGATTGAAACCAAGGAGGTATTTTTACCGATCGGTCATATTTCAGCTAAGGCGCAGGTAACCAATAACCTGTCTATCTCCGGTCCAGTATTTCCTAACGAATGGATTACACCCGCTTCGGTTTGGTGGTACTTTACTGTTGGCGCGGCAGATCCTTCTTTGAAGCCCAGACCGTCTGCCTTGCGGCCCCAGGAATTTAACCTTCAGAAGGGCTGATTCCAAGTGTGGGCGTGATGACGCCAACTGGGGGTTGTAATGGCGCGTTACGACCTATTCAAAGCCTTGGTTGCAACGTGGGTATCTATCATCGTCATTTGACGGACTAACCAGGCCGTGGCTCGTTCCCCTCAGATTGATTCTGGCTGGCCGGCCATACCGGTTGGTGTATCCACGTACGTGAAGCTGACCGCGTTAGCCTACGGCGGGGCACAATCGGCTCGGCTTCTATCGGGCGCGGAACTGTCCGTATCCGCCCAGGATGGCGCCTTAGAACGCCACTGGCATTCAGTTCGTAAACAATGACAGGCCCCGCCGGTGATACTTTAACCATGCTGGTGGTAAAACGCTGGTTTATGGGGTACCGGCGCAACTGGCTGGCGAACAACTCGGTGCTGGAGCCGTAGCTGGCGTCACGTCAGCTGGACAAGGTCACCACTAACGATCAGCTTTACAAGGGGGAGGGTAATTGCTGGCTGCACCGACCTTCGACGCCAGGCATTCCAGGCTCCGGCAGCAAAGAAGATGGCTGCTCGGCGCGCACACGCAGCGCCGTCGCTGTGAACTTACCCCGCAATACTTGCCATCTTGCCCTCCTGAACCTGTCCATCTCCTTGACCGTCAACTATGGCTTTGCCATGTACTGCCCGCCACTGCTGGTGGTGGTTCCGAGGCTGCGCTGGCGCTGGTCTGTGGGTGCATTAATGACGTTATCGTAGCTCACGATCCTTACCCTTGCGTCTATGCGGAATACTGCTGCTCAACGAGAAGAACACCCTCATGCCAATGGCGCCGAGAGGGTAACGCAACGGCCGCAGTGGTGGACCGACCGTGTTGGGTTTTCGCCTGACCTACAAGACGTCCTTTTAATAAACATAATAGTGGAGCACGTTATGAAGACCTTCATTTTGCCTTAAGCCATCGCCTTGACAGGGATTTCGGCGTAATTCATTGGCCGCCACTGCTGCGCAAGGATCAGCTGCCCAAACTCGGCGAGTCCCTTACACGCGTATTCGGGGCCGGATTCAAGCAAGGCAATGAAGCCCGTACTATCCCCCTTTTGAAGGGGGGCTTCGTGGAGGCTCCCTGCCGGGTTGTCAAACCGGGCACGGGTTACTGGACTGATCCTTTCAAGGATGAGGACCTGCTGTTCCGCATTGATGCCAGCCTAACGTTGAGCATAGGCGGACCAGTTGAGTGCAGGGCAAATTGAAAATTGCCTTTAAGAAACGCAATCCAGATACTATTAAATGGACATTTATCCGACCCACCGCACCGCAGCTCAATCCGGAGGATTTATTCTTCGATGCTGCACCGTGCGCAATGCCACAAGTTGTGAGACGTTGAAAGACGGGCTTTGCGCTGAGCCGGAATGTCCGCCGGCGGAATACCTTTCCCGATTCCACCAGACCGGTCATGAGCTGATCTGGGAATCAACAAACGCCGTTACAACGCACGGGCAAGGTATGGCAGCTACACACGCTCCTCCAACAGTTGGATCGGGCCTCCAGTGGTAACCTGTGACAAAGCCTCCCGAACAGTCAACCTTTGTAGACGGCCTTACTACCTAATCAGATGTAGCAGGGTCGTTGATCCGCAACGATTTATCACCCGCGTGTACTCCGTCACCGAAAGCACCTAGCGCCGTCGTGCGGGTGGCTGACCCCGGTTCATATGGAAACTTTCTTGATCCAACCCAGCAACCACGTCGCGCGTGGAGCTACACCCAGGTCAGCGTCGGGTCAAACTTGCGCTGAGTTTGCTTACGATACCCCAGTTGCGAGTATGGGTGGGCTGGAGCCGTTTTTGATGAACTGTTCATGTTTTCGGGTATTGCAGATCGCTCGAATACGATCTGGTCGGTAAGAAAGGAGATGTACATTTCCTTAGCAACAACTACAAAGCTGTACTTTGACTGCGATGCTGACACTCAGTTTGATGGAATTTCAACGTCAATCCCCGAAATGCGGAGCGTTGGGAGCTCACACCGTGTGTGGGAATTCAGGCACACTTAAGGAAGGCAACCGGCACGTCTACAGCAGAGCGGACTTACTACTTGATGAGGACACTATGGGGTGCAGGGCTATACGACGCCTGGGACCAGGGTGGCTGGCTATATCCGCCCTGCATTGTTGGAGGCGTACCAACTTTATGATCACGATCAGTCCCCATACATCGTCAAACACTCGATTCTATATCTTTCAACAAGGCATGTATTGGTGAATTCAATACGCGCTCATGGTTGCGTATCAGTCCTTGAAGAGCTCACCGCCTCGAACGCGACGCTTGAACCCTGAAAGCGTCGTTTAGCTCGAAGATGCGTTCGCTATACTTGCGATTACAGATCTAATGGCATGCGTTATTTTGATCCAGAGGATAAAAGCGTTGCCGATCTTACGCGTTTGACCAGGGTGTGCCTTGGGGTAAACACGGTGCTCTCCGGGATTACTTGAGGATGAAAAATAATGAAAGCATCACCACCTGTTCAGTGGCTCTGGCTCTAAATATTCTTCCCCCGTCCTGGCGTCTTGCAGGAGCTTGCTGCGTGGGGTTGGCGCTTCAGGTTTTACCTGTATTTCGGCCTGGTCCGAGCAAGCGGCGCCAGGCGTCCTCCGAGCTTTCAATGATTCCTTTGCAGCAACCGGTCATTGAATATCAGTTCGGAGCCGCGTCTGAGCCGGCGCTGGCGGTGACTCGCGCTGGCCAAAACCTTGTCAGCGTTGGCTTGCGCGGTTTTGATCTATGATCTCAAATTGTAATATGGCGTAAACCTGGACTTCAGTCCTCCGAGTCCCTGTGGCGGTGGATTTCTGGTGCAGCGTGTATTTTCCAGAACGAGCTTAATGTGGTGCCAGTTGGGCATGTATTCCGTTCTGTCTGAGCACCACCGATGGCGGGCTTTCAATGGTAGTTTTCAACTGGATGGGCGCAGTCTCGTTACGTTCTTACTGAAACGAGCATTATTGCGAACCTTCTGATCTTGATGAGTTTTGAAGCGAAAAGCAGCTTTGGAGGTCGATTTAGCCACCAGCACGTCCTGATCCTGTATCATCTGGCAACGCTTTTCTCGATGTATTTGTAGACGAACAAGGCGAAGGGGTAATGTTTGCCTGGGGCTTTTTTGCATGCTGCTGGCGCACCGACCTGAGCAACGGGCGCTAGTTGGGAGCCGTGGACGATACATACCGATAACGACCGGCGTATGCATCCTGTACGATGCATCGATATGCAGGCGATGAGGTTTATCTCATCGGCGAGCAGGCTTGCTGATGGCGTGCTGGACCGGAAGCGCAACGTTTTTCGTCCCAGATTCGGAAACGCCCTATACCGGCACCTTTTTTGGTGGTCGTTGTCAGTGACGGCGTTGTTGATTGCCTATTGGCTTGAGAGGCAATCTTTATGTCTCAGGTCTCGCGATAAGCGCGTAGACTGCAAGCTAAGTTGAGCACGCAGCGCAAGCCACATCTGGTTGAACTCGGTCAGCGACGGTGTCTGGGCAATTCCCTGTTTGGTGAGTTGAGTCGACGGCGAACTGATTAGGCTCAACTACCGAGACATGGATTCCGATCTGATTGCAATAACCATATTCCCGGGCAGGTTGTATTCGTCAGCCAAACCAGAAAAGCGGGAAGCACTTGTAGTGGGGCAGTTTCCGGGCCGAGAAAGATAGATTATCAGTCAGTTTTCAGATAACCTTTATACGCACTTTTGTCCACGCTCGTTGGAGGTCCTGAGTAATGGTTGCTGAATATAGAAAAACCAAAGATAGAGTAGCGAACTGCCGCAAGCGCAACATGGGCTATGCCAGTAAGGCAATGCCTCCTTGTCTTCCGATACCTGCTTGATTTTGAGCATATTGCTGCCGGTGCTGGTGGCTCCGGCAAATATTGCGATGCAGTTTGAGAAATGGTGCTGTGGCGCATGGCAACGTCAGCCTAATCAAGTGGAATGTCCCGCTGGTCTACTAACGATGTATCTTTCCGGGCGTTGCACTGGCGTTGATACATACCGCTCTACACCTGAAATGTGGAGAAAGTGATGGTCGACCAAAAAGCATACCGGGATGCCAGTCCGTACGTGACGTCAATGTATTTCGATAAAAGCCGTTCTGGTGGACCTTTTTGAGCGGATCATAATTTAAGCCCACCGAATCTGGTGCTCAATTAACCTGTCTTCCTTGGTCACTGTCGTCTTGGATTTTTTCGCCTACCTAAACTGACGTTCCAACGCCAAGTTTTCGGAAGCGGATGATCCGGTCAACATTCTTCATCCAGAACTATCTCGAGAATAAGAGCGCAGCTGTCCTGGGCTCGGAAACAACATCGATGTCGTGTTGCCAATAAACAGGGCCAATATCTACGATGCTGAGTTATCTTGCAAGCGTTGCAGGAAGTCATACACGCCTCCTCTGATTTCGGGCAATAGACAGATCCCTGGACTGCGTTCGTTTGTGGATGCCTATTGTGTCGTTGGCGTGGAAGAGTCACCGAAGCCGGAATAAGCGGTGGGCAGTAATGCCGTCCGACTTATGACGGCAGCGACCCTGCATTACCGATTGCGTCGCAACGTCCACCCGCGCTGGCCTGACAGGCAGCCTGGTGGCGAATGACACCGCATCGAGCATGATCTGGTGGCGCCCTTCTGAGACCCATCCGCAAACCGGAAGAGCGCTTGAATTACAGCCGAGTTTTCCGACCAGCTTGAAGAAAAAATCAGATCCCTTGGAAGCGACCAGATGCGATATCCATATTGTCGGTTTCAGCAAGCTGGTCGGCGATCTGATCGAATGGGCTGCAGGTGGTGATGCTGTTCCTCGCCAATCTCGGTGGCCGATTGCTGCGCTTGTTTTGTGTATCTCTAACACGGCATTGCGTACCAGCACGTTGCTGCTGTGGGCAATCGCCATTACCGGCGTGGTTCTGGCTGCTGGGCTGATGCAAGAATTCTGGGCCCTATGACCTGGACCCTATTCCATCCTCGTGCCTTTTTCTGATTTTTGCCATAGGCTTGTCTCACGGCACGCAGAAGATGATGGCATTCTCCAGGACATCGGACGCGCGGCACGCATAAATATGTTGCCCGCACGCTCAACCTTTCAGACGGCTGTTCTTGACGGCTTGAGGCGCTGGCGACCAATGTGGTCGGCTTTGGCGGTCCCTGGCGATCATTGATATACCCTATTCCCGTGATCTTGCGTTGACCACCAGTTGGCGTGACCGTACTGGATCTTCACCAAGTTGATTCTGATTCCTGTGGCGTTTTGTCCCTGTATTCGGCGTAAGCAAAGAAGGCGGCGAGATTGGCAATTTGCGAAAGATGCAGCCGAGCAGCAGAACAAAAGGCTGGCAGGCAAGATCTGGCAGGCCCTGGATCTGTTTTACCCAGGCGCAAATGGGCTACTGGTTGCCATCGCGTTTTCGGGTCTTGCTCACCGGCGTCAGCGCAGTGGTAATGATGGATCTAAAATCGGCGATCTTGACCCTGGCGCGCCAGTTGCGTGCCGATCGCGATAACAACCGTGATACGCATTCAATCTTCCCACTACGGTCTTTCTAGTGTCAGTTTTGCGGTCATGCTAGAAAACGAAGTCGATGGTTGCCCGCTTTTATGGCCGTTGCAACCATGGACCAGCTGGCGTGGCGTCTGCGTCAGACCGAAGGCGTGCAAGATCACCACTCCCTGGCAGATTCATGCGCTTCGTACGTCCGGGAATCGGCTGAAGGGAGCGGCAAGTGGTTGACCATGCCAGCCGTTATCAGGCCATTAACCAATCTCGGGTTGACGCGCGATGGATCTCCTCGCCGGCATTGACCAATCAAGAACTGTTCGGTTACGCCGCTGATTGCCTATCTACGACCACAAGGCAGAAAGCCTCAACCCGGGTAACTGAACGTGGTGAGGATTTCAATAAGAGCACGGTAACTGGGCCCGCGAATGAACACCGTGCAGTTCCTTTGCCGCAGGTAAACGCCGGCATTGAAGCGGCGACCAATATCTGAAGTGCGCAAGGGCATCATCATCATGTACTCGCGGTCTAACGGCGCGACCGCGCTGTTGTGACTTATCACCTTCCCGCAGTTTCGCGCCACGGCTGGTTGCGCTTATCCCGTCTGACATGACCACCATTATTGCCAAGCGCTGATGCTGGCTGGCATTGGTCAAAGGTCGCCACGTTGCCGTCATGGGCAGTAGCTGTTCGGAGTCGGGTTGAAGTACGCGCTCTATCTGCTTAGCCGTGCAATTGCCGTTTCAGGCCCGCGGAGAGTCCTTGGCAGTGGCCTTATAGCGCTCGGCTTGATTTCACCTGGTTCGGGTAGGCCACTGATTGGTTGAACATGGCGGCAGGCGTCATACCTGGCCTGTCCGCCGATCAAGGTTTTTCAGGCCGACATGGGGATTCTGCTGACCTTTCATGTTTCTCTGGAACTAGTTTGGGTGCGCTGTTCTTTGAATTCCTGCCCTGTCGCAATTTCTGCTCAGGAAGTTTGGCCGCAGGAAACAATAGCGGAGCGGTCTCTTCAACCGCTGAGGCTCCGCACCTGTTGCACCACAGCCTGTTCAACTAAAGACAGGCAAGGTGACACCCCATTGAAGCGCTACCCGAGGTAGCGCTTGCCCCACACGCGGTTTTTTTCGCTCCCTGTAAGAAAATGGAGATAAAGATGTTCGAATGTTGATGAAGCGCGACATGATGTGCAGACCCGGCATGGATTAACCGAATTGCTGGTGGACAAGCTGGGCATCCACAAGCACGAGCGCTGGCGCCAGGCTTTTGATGACATCCCTATATCGCCCCATTCTGCGGGTCATAATCATTAGCGGTGTCGCCGACCGAGTCGAAGCCCGCAGGGCATCTGGATCGCCCCAACCCGGGCGATCCGATGTTCCCATGACCCTTCTGGATAAGCTTGAAAAGGAGTACCATCAGGGCCGCCCACCGTCCGATGCTGCTCATTCCATCGTACTTGGCGCTGCAACGGCGCCCAAGTTCGATCCTCGGTCGCAAAACTTATGCGTCCGGCGGCTTCCGTTCCGGATGCGCGCAAACGTACTCCCGAACATGCCTTTCGACCGTCCTGTGGTTGGGTGCGTCGCCAGAAAAGCCAGTTTAGATCCATCTGTGATGGCGGATTGTGTATTGAAAGTCATGGCCCATGGAACCGCTGCAAATGCCGCCGATAACGATTCTCGGTGCCTGCCGCCACAGCCGCGCGATTCCAAAGCCCGGCCGATACTGGTGCGGGTTCTGCGCGCGGCTATCTTGGTGCGCGAACCTGAACGAGACACTTCGCCGCTGCCGGCAATCTTGACTGGGAACCTCAGGCCGCGGTGAAACTGATCGAGGGCGAAGGCCTATCGCCGTGCGCGCATGGGCTTTTAGAACCTGGCCAATACGCCACGCTGGACATCATCGAAGCGACCGCGCTGGAACAGTGAAGCGGGTTTTTTGTAATCTCACAGCTGGGGGCCCTGCCCTTATACATCCGCATTGCGGTAATGATTGGCTGCGAAGCGAAGACCTGCGGGCGCGGGGTACGCGCCTTCAGCTGGATCGAGTCCAGCGATGCGGTGGGCGCAAGGCGCTGATCAGGATCGATCCGTCGGCTCAGAGGCCAGTTTGTTCGAGTTCGAGAGTGCCTTGATATGCAGGAGCAAAGTCAGCCCTGAATAAATCAACGACGCAGTGCAGATGCACTGTGTACGGGGCCGTGGGATGGGTGGTGCCCTCACCCGTCTGGCCAAATCATCGCATCAACGAATGCCATCCGCGTTTGGTGTTCCAGCGGCCCTCCGAACGCCTGAGAATAAGCAAAGTATTCACGTCATAGTTAATTCGGTGAGGGCGAACGCGGTTTTGCGCCGGGCAAGACATCAAGGAAAAACGCGGGGCCGAGACCTCATCCAGGGTGCGCAGCGGATGGAAGGCCGCCCGCTGGATCGAAACATTGATGCGGCAGCAACCGGGTCATTGCGCTTATTCAGGGTACTGCATGGGCGGCGTCTGGAGCTGGCGCTAGCCTGTGATATCCGCTTGCTTCGCCCAATGCGGTGTTGGCATTTGCCGGAAACAGGTCTGGGAATTGATTCCTGGCGGAGGACGGTACGCAGCGCTTGTGCCGAAGTGGTACGCAAGGTCATGCGCTGATCTGCTGCTACTGTGAGCGTCTGGATGCCGAAAAGGCGCGCCCAGATTCGGCCCTGGTTCGCGGTCGCGAAAAGCGCCGACACCTGCTGGATGAAAGTGTCAGCGCTGGGCGTTGCAGATTGCTGGTACATCAACCCAATGGCCTCGGTCAATGAAAACGAGCCGCGCGCGCGGCCTCGGCAGTCGACCTGAAAAAAGGGTCTGGATCTGGAACTGACCTGTTCGTTGCTGGCCACCACCGAAGGAATGCCAAGAGGCTGCTCTAAAGCCTTGCCGAGCGTCGCGCGCCGGCAGTTCACCGGTGAGTGATAGCTGGGGCAATTCGTATCAATTTAGAGAAGCATAAAATGACGACAGAACAAGCTTAAAGGATCGTGTAGCCATTATAACTGGCGCTTGGTGCCGGGCCTGGGGCGGAGTGCGCAACGGGTATTAGCCTCGAAATGGGCGTGCCATTCAATCGTCGATATCAATCAGGATCGGCAGCCAGTGTGCGGCAGAGATGAATCGCTGGTTTGGTAAAGCCATGGCGATACGCAACTGAATGTATCCAGCAAGATGAGGTCAGCGATGGTCGAGCAGGTGATGAACCGGTTCGGCCGTCAATCGACGTGCTGCATAAAAATGCCTGGCGGGCTGGGATGTGAATCAGCGCCAAAAAGATCGATGTATCTGTAACCTGACATGGATGCTTTTGATCGGCCATTGCCGGTGACCTGCGCGGGCGCTGTATTGTGCTCAAGTATGTCATTCCGGTGATCTGAAGCAGGGCAAAGGCTCGGTGATTTTTGCCACCTCCGGACGGGTGCCCAGGGTATCTGTCCCTGACCGCTATGCGAACAACCAAAGCGGCAACTGAACATGCTGCCAACTGGGTGCCGCGCAACTACGGCAACTGGGGTGCGCGGCAATGCGGTGCAAGATTGGGCTTGGCGCCTGCGCGGAAAATGCTCCACAGTTCAAATGCCGCCAGAGCTGTTGAATATCTGCGTGATAATCACCTGAACGCCTGAAGTTGGGCACTCCCGGCAAATTGCTGACGCGGGTGGCCTTTTCTCGCTTGCTGTACGAGTCATCTTTCGTACGGGCCACCACTGCTGGTGGCGGACGGCTGGGTTTTTGGCAGTCACACGCCCATCGCTGGTCAGCGATGGCGTGCGTTTTTCGAGCAGTCAGGTCGCGGCAGCATGTGGGACGCAGCTGGATAAGGCCGGAGGGCCGCCAGCCCGGAGTTAGGCCGGGCTATTTTCTGATGGCTTAGAATGAATTGGCCGAATGTTCACCGCCAGATGCAGCATGCCTTCTTGGAGTGGTCAAGCCGACGGAGCAAGCAGACATGGGTGTAATGGTTGGTAAATCCGCCAGACATTAGCATGCGAGCTGGCCAGAACAAACGAGCGTCTATATCCGCTTTGAAAACGCCGGCTTGAATGCGCGCGTTGGAGCACTGACAGAATTTAAAAATGGCTAAACGCCCGGGATTGACTGGCGAAGGCTGTTGGGCCTGGTGTCTGCTGCCTCTGATGCGAAGGCCCTCCAGGGCCAGCGCGCCAGTAAGCGGATACTTCCATATATTGATCAAAGCAGCAATTGAGCAGGTTCGCAATGCTTTGTTCCGGCGGCAGAAGATCTATTTCCAACGCGATCAGCTCTTGCATTAATCGTTTTGGCGAAGGCGTCATCCAGAACCGGTTTGAAAACAGACTTTCCTTAGAACCGTAGTATGATAAACCAGTTGCTTGTCACGCCGGCTTCTCGTGCCAATATCTTCTACCCGTGCGGCCGGCCAGACCTTTCCTGGGCAAAAGATTTTTGTCCTGGCGAAGCAACCAGCCAAGCAGACGGTCATGGTATCGCGCTTTCGGCTCTGCACGGTTTGACGGTTATTCATATTATTCCGTCCTCTGGATGGTGGAAATGATATGCAGGGCGTTCCGGTAACTTCGTCGGTGCCTTCAATAGCTTTCAGCATATAGCCACAGCATAAAGTATTCCGACAGCGGGTAATAAATCTGTGGCGTGGGCAGGCAGGCATTGGAGTAGATATGGACTCTTAATATTTACCGCTCGTAAGGCTATTGTCGTGCGCCTCTCCGCGCCTGGCAGAGCCTGAGCAATTGCACTTGCCGCAGAAGGTGTGAGGTATTTATCAATTGGCCGTGACCCTGGGGCCAGCCTTAACCAGGCGGCCGGGGAAATACGTGACAGGCACGGCGTTTGAGGTAGTGCAAGAGTCGCAGACCTCATATGCGGCGGCCGGGCGAACTGCGCTGCTTGCGGCTTGTCCTGCCCGGTATTCTGGTCACCAATACGGAAGGGCCTCCCGCGGTACGCTACAGGACTCGGGACATAATACCTGGCGCAAGGCCTGTAAGCCAATAGCTCAGCGCCATTATGCTGATTCAGCGTGGTGGGCGGGATGCCGCCCGCAATTTTGGCCGGATCGTCACATCGACTCGGCAATGGTCAAGCTCGCCGCGCTTGCCGATGGGCCTCTCAAGGCGGCCAGGCCGGCCTTACGGCGTTTTCCAAGGGCGCTTTCGCTAGAGGTGGTGCGACACAGATAAACGGTCACTATCAACAATGTTCTAACCCGAGCGTAAAATCCGCTGACCGACCGGCTTTACCTAGCACGTGAACAGCCAACTGGCAAGTCACAAGAATATAGCCTGAACGCCGAGGCCCCTCAAACGGAGATTGTTGGCACCCGTGCCCGCCGGGCGCTTTGGCACGCCCGAGAATTCGCCGCGCCTGCCTTTTCCTCTGCTCCAGTCAACTGGATATAATCACCTGGCCAGAATCTGCAGCGGACGGGCGCCCTACACGGCCTTATTGAAGCTCAAAGCCTTGCTTCTGGTTTTCCAGTCGGCGGGGCTTGTTTCTTCGGCCTGCAAAAATCAAGTTCAACGTCCACACCATTGGGTCTTTGAAGAATTACCTGCCAGGTTCGGAACTCACCCGGGGCCGGATAATCCGATAGTCAAGGCGGCTGCTCTAGCCT